>Ga0172381_10006051_pt1 | contig 12179 bp, 9 predicted proteins | sample Leawel6488metaG_FD_119754 | JGI IMG/M metagenome (GOLD analysis project Ga0172381, IMG submission 119754) | Leachate microbial communities from a municipal landfill in Southern Ontario, Canada - Leachate well 64-88 metaG | ecosystem: Engineered > Solid waste > Landfill > Unclassified | place...
CGTCTATCGCTATGAAAAAAAGGGTGAGCTTTCCGGTCTGACCCGCGTCCGTGGCTTTACCCAGGATGATGCACACATTATCTGCCGCGCTGACCAGGTTGAGAACGAATTAAAGCGAGTGATTAATTTTATTCTTTTTATTTATAAATCTTTCGGTTTTGAAATATCCGCGGTGAATGTTTATTTGTCTGTTCGCGATCCGCAATTAAAACAATACGCCGGCGCTGATGAAGGCTGGAATTTTACCGAACAAGTTTTGGAAAAAATCGCTCTAGAAAAAGGCTTGAATATCACTAAGGATATCGGCGGTGCCGTTTTTTATGGGCCAAAACTGGATTTTAAAGTCAAAGATGCAATCGGTCGCGAATGGCAGTGCTCCACATTGCAATTTGACTTCAACTTGCCGGAAAGATTTGAAATGTCTTTTGTTAATGACAAAGGTGAAAAAGAACGCCCTTATGTTTTGCACCGCGCGCTATTCGGCTCCTTTGAACGCTTTATCGGTGTTCTGATTGAACACTACGCCGGCGCCTTCCCGACTTGGCTTGCCCCTGTCCAAGTTAAAATTCTCTCAGTCGGCGAAGGGCATATTGATTTTTGCCACGAACTAAAAGAAAAATTCCAAGCCGAAGAAATTCGTGCCGAAGTTGACGATTCATCGGAAACCGTTGGCAACAAAACTCGCAAAGCCGTTAATGAAAAAATTCCTTATATATTAGTTGTCGGCGACAAAGAAAAAGAATCCGGCAAGCTCGCTGTTCGCGAAAGAGGTTCTCGCGACACAAAAGAAATGGATTTCACTGAATTCATAAAAATAATTTCTGACTCTACGCCCAAAATATAAATTTTTTAAAATCACTCTGCAAAAAAAATAGCGCCTTTTTCCATTCCTGAAAAAAGGCGTATCAAAAGATTGTAAAAAATTAAAACTTCATTATCACTTCGAGACCTTGGCTTCTGGATAAAGCATAGGCGGACGCACCGATGGCACCAGAATACTCCGGATCACTAGATTGGACTATTTTTAAACAATCAAAAAGAAATCTTTGAGAAAGGCGCTCCTCTAGCGCGGCAAAGATAGTTTTCTCCATCATCGGCAAATCGCGAGAAATCTGGCCGTCAAATACTACGATATCTGGTTCAAAAGCATTAAGCAATGGAGCTAGGCCATCAGCTAAATAATGCGCTGTTTTAATAATAGTTTGTAAACAAGCCGAATTACTAAACGGCTTATTTTTTGCCAATTCAAATATTTTTTTAATATTTTTCCGCTCGCCATCTTGCAATTCACCAGCATCATGATAAAAACTAATTTCTTCTTTCAGGGTCTCTATTATTCCAACGGTCCCGCAGTACGCCTCAAGGCATCCAAAATTGCCACAGTTACATTTTCTGGACGGAGTAAGGGGACGAATTGAAATATGTCCGAACTCCCCGCCCTTGCCACTGGCGCCAAGGAATATTTTGCCGTTTATTATTACTGCGCCACCAACTCCAGTCCCCAAGGTCAACCCAACTACAACTTTTCCTCCTTTAGCATTGCCAAAAATAGTCTGCCCGTAAATTTGGCATTTTGCATCGTTTAAGCCATAGCAATAAGCTACTGAAAATTTATCCTTAGCTAACTCAATAATATTGCTCTCGGCCAGCCACGGGAGATTGGCACAACTACCTAAAACAGTTTCTTTCCCATTTTTTTCGCCCCAAACTCCTGGGGTTGAAAAACCAATAATAGCATTTGATGTGTCAATGTGATACTTAGAACAAAATTTTTTTATATTTACAAGAACAGCCTTAATTCCTCCGTTCTTATCCGTCGGGTAACTCTGTTTAAAACTAAGCTCACCATTGGAAAAATAAACAATTTTTGTTCCCGTCCCGCCAATATCTACGCCGACAGATGCACAAATCATAATACCTCCTAAAAAAGTGATAAAAATTTAAAGTTCAATCGGTTTAAAAACCTTACTAAAGACTAGCATCTATAATAATAAAAGTCAAAAATCAACCTGATCTAATATTTTTTCTAGTCTTCTTATAATCTGGCACAACCAAAGCTACCAAATCCCAAAAACGACTAGAATGATTGAATTCCTTTAAATGGCAAAGCTCATGAACAATCACATAATCAATCGCTTCCGTCGGTAGGCGTAAAATAGAATAGCTAAAATTCAAATTACCAGAACGCGAACAAGAACCAAGACGAGAAGAATTATTCTTAACACTTATTTTTTTAAACTCAAATCCATAGAAAGAATTAACTTCCACAACTCTAGCTCGCAAAAATTCCAAACCTTGCTTTTTGCCAGCCAAAAATTCTGCCTCAGAAACTTTGGCTAGTTTTTTCTTAGGCTGACTTTTGGCGCGCTCCACCATCTTTTCTATCCAAGCCGAATTCTTTTGAACAAAATGTTTCACCAAAAACAAAGGTGCGCGACGTGGCTTAGTTATTACCACTTCGCCACCACTCTTCACCGTGACACGTATGCAACGAGAACGAGTTGATTCTTTCAAAATATAATTTTCTTTATTCAAAAAATTCCTTACCATTGCTAAATTATTATTTTAAAAATAGTTACCTACCCCCAGTTACTTCTAGTTATGTTTGTGGCTATTTTCATTTCTTTTACAATAACAAAAATTTAAAATTTAAGCGAATGTTGGTATTGCCAAAAAGAAAATATAGGCTTAAAATAACTTGTAGTCTATAATAATAATTCATAGATAATAAAAAATGAAAATTTCTCAACTAGTTTCTTGTTTAAATCCAGTATCATCAGCTACCAGTAGCGCAATTTACAGTCATGTCGGAGCTCTTTGTGACGGATTAACCATTAAAGGGCATAAGGTTTTTCTTTACGCCTCCGGCGACTCTCAAACTAACGCTGAATTAGTTTCAGTTTATCCAATAGCTTTAAATTTGGTGCCGAAAATTTCCGAAAGAGAAAAAAATTTCTATACCGATTCACTTATTTCCAAATGTTATAAAAACGCTTCCAAGTATGACTTAATTCATAGTCATTTCACTATTCTAAGTTCTTTTTATCAAAATTTTGTAAAAACTCCAACTTTAATTTCCGTCCATAGCCCGATAGATAAAATAATGAAAACTTTTCTAAAAGAATTTAAAAGTTTACGCTATATTTCCTTTTCCTTAGCACAGAGAAAGCAAATGCCGGAATTAAATTGGTACGCCAATATTTATCACGGCGTAGATACAAAAAAATTCGCTTTTAACCCGAATCCAGAAGATTATTTTCTCTACCTTGGCCGTGTTACTGAGGATAAAGGTGCACATTTAGCCATTGAAGCGGCTAAAAAAGCCGGCGTAAAACTAGTTATCGCTGGACGTAGTTACCAAGGAGAAGGCTATTGGCATTCCCATATTGAAAAAAATATTGATGGAAAAAATATCACCTATATCGGAGAACAAAATTCTGAACAAAAAATACCTTACCTGCAAAAAGCCAAAGGATTAATTTTCCCAACTCAATGCGAGGAAGTTTTTGGTTACTCTATGATTGAAGCTATGTCCTGCGGTACTCCGGTTATCGGTTGGAATATAGGAGCTATTCCCGAAGTTATTAAAGACGGTAAAACCGGTTATGTTGTAAATAGCGTAGAAGAAATGGCTGAAGCTATGAAAAATATTGACAATATTAGCCGGAAAGAGACGAGAACCCGTGCCGAAGCTTTTTTCAGTATTAAAAAGATGATTACCGGTTACCAAAACGTCTATCAGCGAGTACTAGGTGAAATTGCTTATAAAAAAGACAGGAGGCTTAAAAAAGAAAAAGATGCCTTAAAGGCTTAAAAAACAAAAGGCAGCTCCTTTAAACAAGGAGTTGCCTTTTGTTTTACCTATGTTTCGCTTGCCAAAAAATTTTACGACATTACCTCCTTGTGTCATCCCGGCGGAGACCGGTATCCATTTTTTTCTTGCCAAAAATGCTTATTTCCCATAGAATACTAATTGTAAACACTGGATTCCCGTTTTTCCCAAAGAGACCCCCCTTGGGGCGCGGGAATGACATAAAATTATGTCTTTCTGGATAAAAATAAAAAATGGTATTGCAGCTAATTTAAGCAAAATCTTAAATAAAGAAGTTTTTGCCAAAGAATTAGTTTTAACTCCCAACCAAGAAATGGGCGACTTAGGTTGGCCAATTTTTGCTTTAGCCAAGGAATTAGGTAGGAATCCAGCTGAATTAGCCAAAGAAATTGCCAAAAAATATCCAACTGAAAATAACATCAAAGCTAAAGCCACCGGCCCATATCTTAATTTTGTTATAAATAAAAAATATTTAGCAAAAAATATTATTAAGGAAATTGAGGAACAAAAAGAAAAATACGGACACAACGAAAATTTAAAAAATAAAAAAATAATGGTGGAATTCGCCCATCCTAATCCGTTTAAATCATTTCATATCGGCCATTTAAGAAATATTTTGCTAGGCGAATCAATCGTTAGAGTTCTGGAAGCGCAAGGTGCTAAAGTTATCCGCACCAATTATCAGGGTGATATTGGTATGCACATTGCTAAATGCCTATGGTCTTTTCAAAAAATCGATTCAAAAGATTACCCGACTACAACCGATCTCAAAGTCGCGCTATTAGGCAAATGTTACGCCGAAGGATCGCAAGCTTTTGAAAATATTCCGGAAGCGCAGGCAGAAATAAAAGAGATTAATAAAAAAATCTATTCTGGTGAAGATGAAAAAATAAAAAATCTTTGGACGCTTGGAAAAAATTGGAGCTTGGAAAAATTCCATGAAATTTACCAGCGCGTTTATTCTCATTTTGATTGCGAATACATGGAATCGGAAATGATTACTGATTGCCGAGAATACATCAAACAAGCCGAAGTAAAAGGAATCTTAGAAAAAAGCGATGGAGCAATTGTTTTTAAAGGCGAGAAACACGGCTTAGAAACACGTGTTTTTCTAAATTCGGAAGGTTTGCCGACTTATGAAGGTAAAGAGTTAGCTTTGGCTTATCGTGAATTTTCTGATTTCGGCAAAATAGACCTCTGCATTCATAATGTTGCTGTAGAACAAAAAAGTTTTTTTGCCGCCACTTTCAAAGTAGAAGAATTATTAGATGAAAAAAGATTTAAAGGCAAACAATATCACAATGCTTACGAATTTGTCGGTTTAAAAAAGGGAAAAATGTCTTCCCGCCTAGGTAATGTAATTTTGGGCAATGACATTTTGAATGAAGCTAAAGAAAATATTAAAAAAATTATTGCGGAAAAAAATAATTCTTTAGGAGATGATAAAATTGAGATTATCGCTGTTGCCGCCGTTAAATACGCTTTCTTAAAAATCAGCGCGTTTAAATATCTGGCTTTTGACATGGAAGAAAGTATTAATCTCTCTGGTAATTCCGGACCTTATATTTTATACACTTACGCCAGAATCCAAAGTATATTTAAAAAAATCATAAACCATAAAACATTAATTATAAACACTGATTTTGAAAAATTATCAGATACTAGAGAATTTTCTTTGATCAAAAAGTTAGCAATTTATTCGGAGATAATTGAAGCCGCGACTAAAAATTATGACCCGTCGGAAATCGCCAAATACATTTACGAATTAGCGCAAATGTTAAATGACTACTATCATGCTATACCAATTCTGCAAGCCGACGAAGAAACAAAAAATGCCCGCTTGGCATTATTAAATTCTATTTCTCAAGTAATTAAAAATGGCTTAGGATTATTGGGAATTGAAGTAGTAGAAGAAATGTAGAAAAAAATGATAAATGATAAAAGATAGATGATAAATTAACTTTATACACAATAAAAATATGTCAGAACAAAATAATTTGATGGAAAAAATAGTTTCTCTTTGTAAGCGCCGTGGATTTGTTTTTCCGGCTTGCGAAATTTACGGCGGACTGGCTAATGCTTATAGCTATGGCCCTTACGGCGTCCAGTTGAAAAAAAACATTAAAGATTTGTGGTGGAAGAAATTTGTAGAGGAACGCGAAGACATCGTCGGCATCGACGGCCCGATAATTCTTCACCCAAAACTCTGGGAAGCCTCCGGCCACACCACCGGCTTTAATGACGCTATGGTAGATTGCAAAGCCTGCCAAAAAAGATTCCGCGCTGATCATTTAGTAAAAGAATTAACCGGCAAAGATTTAGAGGGAAATTTGACCGGAATGACCACTGCCTTGCAAGGACAAAAATGCCCGGAATGCAAAAAATCCGATTGGACCGAAGTGCGCACTCTTAACATGATGTTTAAAACCGAAATGAATGGCATCAATGAACCGGTTTATTTACGCCCGGAAACCGCCGGAGCAATTTTTGCCGATTACAAAAATGTTTTAGATTCTACTCGCGTCAAAATTCCTTTTGGCATTGCTCAAATCGGCAAAGCTTTTCGCAACGAAATCGTCGCCCGCAATTTTATTTTCCGTTTACGCGAATTTGAACAAATGGAAATTGAATATTTTATAGATCCAGAAATGGAATGGGAATCACTCTTTGAAACTTGGTTAAAAAAACAAGAAGAATTCTTTACCGAAGCAGGTGTGGATATGAAAAGAATTGTCCGCTTTGAACACTCCAAAGAAAAGCTTTCTCATTATTCCCGCAAGACTGTTGACATAGAATTTGTTTATCCTTTTGGCCAAAGCGAACTCTGTGGACTAGCCCATCGTGGTGATTTTGACTTATCCCAACACGCCAAATTTTCCGGCGCCGAATTGCGCTATAGCGACCCCAATGATAATGCCAAAAAATATATCCCGCACGTCCTAGAGCCATCCTTCGGACTAGACCGTGCCCTCCTAGCCGTTCTCTGCTCCGCTTATACCGAAGAAGTTATCAAAGGAGAAGATGGCAAAAAAGACGATATTAGAGTTGTTATGAAATTCCCACCATCAATCGCTCCAGTCCAAATCGCTATCTTTCCATTATTAAAAAATAAACCCGCCCTCGTAGACAAGGCCAAAGAAATTTTCAACGCTCTTAAAAAAGATTTTACTTGCGAATTTGACGACAACGGCAACGTCGGCAAACGCTACCGTCGCCAAGACGAAATCGGCACCCCCTATTGCGTTACAATTGACTTTGACACCATTGAAAAAGACGATACCGTAACCATCCGCGACCGCGACACCATGCAACAAGAAAGAATAAAAATAGAAGATTTACAAAAATATTTTGCAGAAAAAATAAAATAAATGTTTAAACAAAACAAAAAACCACTAGTTACCATTATTATTCCTGTTTATAATGGTGAAAAATATTTAAGAGAAGCTATAGACTCGGTAATTGAACAAAATTACCAAAATTGGGAGCTTGTTATTGTCAATGACGCCTCCACTGATTCTAGCGGAAAAATAGCCTTCGAGTATGTTAAAAAAGACAAGCGAATAAAATTAACTACTCACAAAAAAAATAAATATCGCGCCAGTGCTTTAAATACTGGAATAAAATTAGCAAAAGGGAAATATATATCTTTTTTAGACGCTGATGATATTTATTCTAAAGATAAGACTGACAAGCAGGTTGAATTTTTAGAAAAAAATTTAGACATTGACTTGGTTTATGGCAACATGGAGATTTTTGACGATAATGGGAAAAAATATATTCAAAAAGCAATTGATTTTAAAAAAGATCCAAGAGATACACTTTTAGAGGTTAGCGAAAAAGAAATTACTCCCAGTACAAGTGCTTTTAGTATTCTGTGCTACAAAAATGAACCAAAAGGAATTCCCGGTTGCTCAGTAATGATTAGAAAAAAGGTTTTTGAAAATCTTTCTTTTGATGAAAATTTAAAGACAAGCCAAGATTATGATTTTTGGTTTCAACTTATCGGACGAGGATACAAGTTAGCAAAAATGCCTATTTTGGCTTATTACTATCGTCATCATTCAGAACAAATTTCTCGAACAAAAAACCAAGAACTTAAAAGTAAATCCTACAATTACATTATTAAAAAATTAAAGAATTGGGAGTATTTTAAAGTGCCGGGGAAAACCAAACCGAAAATTCTTTTAGTACCCAACATTCCTAATTGGGCTTTTGACTTTGAAGCTAATGATATTATAGAGAAATTTTCCAATTCTTATGATTTTACTAAACTTTACCATAACGATTTTTTAATCGGTTACGAAAATTACTCCAAATACGATAAAATTTTTGTTTTTTTCTGGCCTGGAGCTAAGCATATTTTAAGCAAACTATCGCCAGAAGAAGCTAAAAAAAAATTAATTGTCGGAATTTTTAGTTTTAATAGTTGGGAGAGGAAAAAGAGAGAGTTACAAACATTACTTAAAAAATGTCGAGGCGTAGTGGTTAATGATAAAAAAATTTATCAGCTTTTTAAATCAGATAAATACGAAACTTTTTACGCCAAAAAATGGATCAATCTTGACAATTTTAAACCTAAATTAAATAAAACTAAAGACGATAAAAAGCTATTAGTTGGCTGGTCAGGCAACCCTGATCATCATGGAACCACTTATAAGGGCTATTGGAATATTTTGGTTCCTGTTTGTAAACGTAATAAAGATTGGATTACTTTAAAATCAGCTTTAAAAAGCAACCCAATCCCCTTTAACAAAATTTCCGACTTTTATAATTCCATTGACGTGATCACTTGTTTGAGTAAGGGCGAAACCGGCCCTAATTCACTCTTGGAAGCCGGAGCTTGTGCTAAGCCGGCAATCTCTGTCAGAGTTGGTGTGGCAGAAGAATTGATTAAAAATAATTACAACGGACTCTTAATTAAACGAAGCAAGCAAGCATTAGAAAAAGCCTTAAAAAAGCTATATGACAATAAAAAACAGCTCAACTTAATGGGTCAAAGAATGCGTCAAGAAGTTTTAAAAAATTGGACTCGCGATAAAAATATTAATATTTACAAAAAAATATTTAGTTGACTTTTTTTATAACAATTATTTTATTTTTTCAGGCTTATTTTTTATTGATATTGTTTTAGCATTTTTGCTTGTGATAACTTTATTTCCGGTCTTAGCTTCAATTTGCTTGCGCGCATTACCGGCAATAGTACCGCCTTCATGCGCCACATGCCTATTTTCCGGAAATGTCTTTGGTTGTTTTACTTTTGATATTTCAGTTGTGGAAGTTTCTGCTAGCATATTTAAAACCAATTCCAAGTTAGTCATATTATCGCGCAAATTTTCTTTTTTTAATTCCTTATGTTTTTTATAATCTTTAGTTTTCATTCCCGCCCAAGCAAAAGTAATATCATCCGTTAAAATAGCAAATTCATCATTACTTAAAATGCCACATTCTTGCCATTCGTTAGTTAAATCTTTTCTAATTTCTATACTTTTCAATCGCAAATCAACCCAATTTTTAGAATAACCCTTTTTCAAATACATAGCCATTGCTCGCTGAATCGCTTTTTCCGGATCTTCTGCTTCTTCAATTCTTTCGTACCCCACTCGTGCTAACCAAAGCTTAAAAGGCTCAGCTTTGGGAGATGGAATTGACTGAATAACACGAAACATTGTTTCAGTATCAGCCATGTCCGTTTCACGTTCTTTTCCGTCCTCAGCCGTAATTTTCAACTGTACGATTTTTTCGTACACTTCACTTCCTTCATTTTTTAGCTTATTTTTCAAGTCCGACCAATAACGACGAGGTATTGAGCTGCCCGTTAGCGCTTCAACTATATCAATAACTGAAAAATACCAAAGTTCTTTTTCCTCATCCCAATGTCGACGAATTTGCTTATCTTCAAAAATTGCAATTGCTTTATTTTTTAATTGTTTCTTCATATAAACTTATATTAACACGCTAATTTAATGAAAACAACAGTAGCCCTGCAAAACATTGCGGGGCTACTGGTAAAACTTTATTATCTCAAAAATTATTGTCCCTCAGGACGACCTCCTTGAAAACCTGGCAAAACTTCTTGCCCTGTTCGTATTTGCACTGTCTTGGCTGAAAAATCTCCACTTGTAGAATCAGTTGCTCCACTAGCAGAAACTGTACCGCCAATAATTATGTCACTTATTGAACCTTCGGTCATTTTACTGACCGTAGCACCAGAAACATCAATAGTTTTTTTACTACCATCTCGCTGTTGAACAACAACACTATCACCAATTACACCAGTCACTTCTCCGGAAACCATTCCTCCGCCAACTCCAGTGCCACCAGCTCTACCGGAAAAATTTCCTGTTCCGGCGCCAGAAAAATTACTAGGCATACCACCAGGAAATTTACTACTTTGACTACTTGATTTACCAAAAACCATTCCTCCATAAAAAGATCCACCGGCTACAGCTAAAACAACAGCAACAATTAAAATAACAATCGCCTTCTTAAAACTTTTAGTTTCTTTCTCCATATTGTATAAAAAATTTAAACACCACCAAAGGCTTGCTTTTTAAAGCAAGCCCAAAAGCAGTAATAATTATAGATTTAATTTTAAACTATTTTTCTAGATTATGCCAACGACCACCGCCAAAGCCCATTCCAAACCCTCCACCCAATAATCCAAAATCATTACCATCCAAACCTGATTCTTCCATTTTTTGCTTAGCCTGCTCCATTAAATTATACGCCTCAGATATTTTAGAAAAATTATCAGCTGTTATTTTTCCAGCTAAAGGATTATCAGCGCCAGCAGCCACCACCCAAGCGGCATAATCATTTTCTTTTAAAGCTTCACTGATCGCCTCCATTTTTGTCTGGCGTTCATCAATTTTTTCCTTAAATTCAGCCGGAGTAGTTGAAGCCATCATAAAACGCCCAGGGTGATTATCAAAATTTTCTTTATTTTGTTGCGCCCCGGCAAATTTAAATTTTCCTTTTATAGACTCCCTCGTAGCTGCATCAGCATACAAAGGGGCGGCGGCAGCCAAAGCCATCAAAGCTAAAGAGGAAATTAAAATTCTTTTGTTTTTCATGGTTTTATTTTTTCACTATTTAACTATCGCGAGGCTAGCATCGAATGCCGTATTTCTGCCTAAATTTTAAAATTTTAAAAAAATTCCTCAAAAATTCATAAAAAATTTATAAATCTAGGCAAGAAAAAGCATCCGGTGGCAGCCTCGCGCTACTAAAAATAGCGAATTTAAAAAATTAATTGTCAAAATAATTCTTCTAACAACTAATACGCAAGCAAATATCTTTTTCTTCAAGAACAAAAGAACCCTATTAAAATAAGATTCTTTTTTATCTATTAAAATTTATCTTTAAATTAAAATGGCCATTTCGCGTATTCGGCTTTCTTTCCCAGCTCTCGCTCAATCATCATTAAACGATTATATTTTGCGGTGCGTTCAGAGCGACAAGGGGCACCGGTTTTAATTTGACCCGTACCCATTGCTACCGCAAAATCAGCGATAAAAGTATCTTCGGTCTCGCCGGAACGATGTGAAATAATAGAAGTCATTCCATTCGCCCGAGCCATTATAATAGCCTCGGCTGTTTCCGAAACAGTTCCAATTTGATTTAATTTGATCAAAACCGAATTGCAAACTTTCTCACTGATACCTTTCTTTAAACGTTTTATATTAGTAACATAGAGATCATCGCCGACGATTTGTTTTTTAGGAAATTTTTTATAAAAAGCGGCGAAACCGGCCCAATCATCTTCAGCAAAAACATCTTCAAAAGAAACAATCGGATAGCGTTTCGCTAATTCACCATAAAATTCTCCCAAGTCCAAGCTATCCATTGCTTTAGCTTCTTTACGCAAATCATATTGACCATCAGTATAAAATTCTGTCGCCGCAGCATCAATCCCTAAAACAACATCTTCACCAAAAAGATAATGAACTGCTCCCACTGCTTCTTTAATTAAAATAAATGGTTCTTCGTTAGACTTAACATCTGGCGCAAAACCGCCCTCATCACCCACACCGGTAGAATAACCGCGATTCTTAACGACTCTTTTGAGATGAGAATAAATTTCCGTGCACATTCTGACAGCCTCCCGAATATTTTTCGCTCCAATTGGCAAAATTAAATATTCCTGAATATCGGTTGCCCAATTAGCATGCTTACCTCCATTCATAATATTCATCTGCGGTATTGGCATAATATATTTACCATTAAACTCCGGATTCATTTTAGTTAAATATTCATAAAGCGGTAATTTTTCTGAAATCGCTTCAGCGCGGGCGCAAGCCATTGATACGGCGAGAATAGCATTTGCTCCCAGCTTGGATTTATTTTC
>Ga0172381_10006053_pt1 | contig 12178 bp, 10 predicted proteins | sample Leawel6488metaG_FD_119754 | JGI IMG/M metagenome (GOLD analysis project Ga0172381, IMG submission 119754) | Leachate microbial communities from a municipal landfill in Southern Ontario, Canada - Leachate well 64-88 metaG | ecosystem: Engineered > Solid waste > Landfill > Unclassified | place...
GTCAGGACATAGTCATGCAAAAACAGTTATGGCCACAAAAATGGCCAATGCCGCTAAAAAAGGGAAAATTTATTCTAAATACGGCAGATTGATTACAATCGCAGTTAAAGACGGAGGAGGCTCTGGAGATCCGGAGAAAAATTCGAAACTTAAGGCTGTGATAGAACAAGCCAAGAATATGAATATGCCCAAAGAAAATATAGAAAGGGCTATTCAAAGAGGTACTGGAGAATTAGCTGGAGAAAATTTAGAAGAAGTTTCTTTCGAAGGATTTGGACCCGGAGGGATTGCTCTGATTATCGATGGTATCACAGATAATAAAAATAGAACGTTGTCGGAAATAAAAGTTATATTAAATCAAAATAATGGCAAAATGGCTGGCGAAGGAGCAGTAAGGTGGATGTTTGAAAAAATGGGCGTTATTATTATCTCTGGAGAAGGAAAAGAAAAAGATGAATTAGAAATGTTGGCTATTGAATGTGGAGCTGATGATATTCGTTGGATTGATAATTCTTTAGAAATTCATACAAAATTAGAAGATCTTGAAACTGTTAAAAAAGCCTTGGAAGATAAACAAATCAAAATAGAATCATCTTCTTTAGACCAAATAGCCAAAGAAGATGTCGAACTTTCTGAAAAAGAAAAAGAGCAGGCTGAAAGGCTCTTTGACGCTTTGGATGAGAATGACGCGGTTAATAATGTTTATTCTAATTTAAAAAACTAATTTTCTCTAATTTAATATGATTATTTTAGGGATAGATCCCGGATCTGCCATTGCAGGATATGCTATCCTAAAAAAAAATACTCGTGATAAAAATAACCTCGAGATTATAGATTTTGGATGTATAATAACTGATCATTTATTACCGACAGAAAAAAGATTAAAAAAGATTTACCGAGAAATTTTGAAGCTGATTACAAAACATAAGCCAAGCGTAATGTCTATTGAGAGTTTATATTTTTTTAAAAATTTAAAAACGATTATGCCGGTAAGCCAGGCAAAAGGTGTTATATTATTAGCCGCTGCTGAAAAAAATATCCCAGTTTTAGAGTTTACTCCACTCCAAGTAAAAATGACTGTAGCAGGATACGGAAGAGCAGAAAAAAAACAGGTTATAGAAATGATTAAAAAATTACTTAATTTAGAAAACTTTGATCTTAAAAAAAACAACAGAAAAAAAGATGACGCTTTTGACGCCATAGGTGTTGCAATTTGTGCTGCTTATAAAAGTTATTAATTTAAATTATATAAGCTTATTAATAATTGATTATATAAAAACTGATTGTTAAGTATTCTCTTTTTTTAATTTTTGTAAAAAATACACTTAAAATATGTGGAAAAGTAAGGGCTTGACAATATCTGTTTAAAAAATATAATTAGGGCAATAGAATATTAATAAAGACTTTAAAAGTCAAAAATGAAACTTATTTTTTAAAATAAACCCAGAAAAATAACTGAGTTTATTCTAAAAAAATAAGTTTAAAAAAATGGAAGAGGAATTTTTAACAAGATTAATAAATAGCGACGACGATTTTGACGATGATAACACAGATTGGGATAATGCAGAAACAGAAGAGGATGAAGATGACGCTGATGATGACATAGACAACGACGATGATGTGGAGGCCGAGGAAGAATAATTATTTTGACCTAAAACAAAAACTGCTCTTTACTGCAGTTTTTGTTTGCTTGCTTTTTTGCTTTATTTATAACTATAATAAATGAATTATTATTGAATTCTATTTTATGTTAAAAAACTTATTAAAAGATAAAAGGAAGCTTTTTTTAATTATTTTAAAATGGGCACTTTTCGCATTTTTAGGAATTTTTGTGGCACTGCTGTTACTAATTATTTATCATGCCTGGGATTTACCCCAACCAGAAAAATTCACAGAGACTCCTTTTATCCAGTCAACAAAAATATACGACAGCACAGGAAAAGTTGTTTTGTATGATATTTATGGAGAAGAAAAAAGAGAAATTGTTTCTTTTGATAAAATTTCAGATAACTTAAAACATGCTATTTTAGCATCTGAAGATTCCCGATTTTATCAACACGGTGGAGTTGATATACTCAGAACAATAAAAGCCATATTAATAGATATACAATCAAGATCAAAAAGCCAAGGAGGGTCCACCATAACTCAACAGCTTATAAAATCTGTCTATCTCACAAATCAAAAAAGTATTTCAAGAAAAATTAGAGAAATTGTTTTAAGCATAGAATTGGAGGCAAAATATTCAAAAGATCAAATTTTTGATTGGTATTTAAATCAGGTTCCTTTTGGAGAAAATGCTTATGGAGCAGAAGCTGCGGCGCAGACATATTTCAGTAAGCCGGCCTCTGACTTAACTATAGCAGAGTCTGCTCTTCTTACTGCAATTTTACCATCAACAAGTTATTATTCTCCGTACGGACTCCATAAAGAAGAATTGTTAATAAAAAAAGACGTTATTTTAGAAAGAATGTATAAGCTTGGATATATTACAGAACAAGAATTTGAAGATGCAGAAAATGAAAAATTAAATTTTGCAGAATCAACTATTTCTATAAAATCCCCTGACTTTGTGTTGTATGTGAAAAAATATTTAGAAGAAAAATACGGAGAAGACTATCTTAAAGAAAAAGGATTAAAAGTTTATACAACTCTTAATTGGGAGCTACAAGAATATGTAGAAAGCGTTATAGAAGAAGCTGACGCAACAAATATAAGCAAAAACGCATATAATGCAGCCATTGTTGTTATTAACCCTAAAAATGGGCAAATCTTGGCTTTAATGGGGTCAAAAAATTGGTTTGGGGAGTCTTATCCTGCCGGCTGTGATGAGGACCCCACACAAACTTGTCTTTTTGAACCAAAATACGATGTAGCAACAATGGGAAAAAGACAACCAGGGTCTTCTTTCAAGCCTTTTGCTTATGCTACAGCTTTTAAAAAAGGGTATACCCCAGATACAGTATTGTGGGACGTAAAAACAGAATTTAATCCTAATTGTAACCCTAGTGGCGACGACGGCAGAATATCGTGTTATAACCCACAAGATTACGATGGGAAGAACAGGGGCCCCGTAACATTGCGAACGGCTTTAGGATGCTCCTTAAACATCCCTGCCGTAAAAACGCTTTACTTGGCGGGAATTCCAGAGACATTACAAACAGCAAAAGATTTTGGGATTACAACGCTTACCGATGTTAATAATTATGGACTTTCATTAGTTTTAGGAGGAGGAGATATTAATTTATTAGAAATGGCTTCTGCTTATGGAGTTTTTGCTACAGAAGGAAATTATGTTCCTCCTGTAAGTATTTTAAGGATAGAAGATAATGACGGAAATATTATAGAAGAAAGTCAAGAACAATATAAAAAAGTTTTAGATACACAGGTTGCGAGAACGGTTAATAATGTTTTATCTGATAATAACGCAAGGACTCCAATGTTTGGGACAAATTCTCCTTTGTATGTTCCCGGATATCAAGTAGCCGCTAAAACCGGGACTACACAAAATTTTGTGGATGGTTGGACTATGGGATACACTCCATTCGCTGTTGTTGGAGTATGGACTGGAAATAATGACAACACGCCGACAAAAGATGAAGGTGTTGGTATTGCCGCTCCTATATGGAATAAAATTATGCAAAAATTATTATTAACTAATCCTGTAGAAAATTTCAACGAACCAGACACAATAATAAGTGGCCGTAGCGATGCCTTATTAGGTAAATTACCAAGCGACGACATAAACACTATTTTATATTATGTTGATAAAAATAATCCTTTAGGCCCTCAACCATCAAACCCTGCAAGCGACCCACAATACGTTTTATGGCAAATTGGAATTAATAATTGGCTAATAAAAAACTATACTGAAAAAACGGGGAATTAACCCCGTTTTTTTATTTGATTAATTAGATTTAATCGGCATTACAACATAAGTATAATTAGCATCTCCAACTGGGCTTAAAACACAAGCCCCCTCTTCTTTGCTGATATTAAAAATAACCTCTGAACTTTTCATTCTTGATAATCCATCTGTTAAAAATTTGTAGTTAAAAGATATTTCCATGGAATCCCCCTCTATTTTAGCTGGGATAACAGATTGGCTTTGTCCAATATCTGAGTCTTGAGCAGAGATTTGAAATTCCTTATCTCCTGCTTGAATTTTAAATTTTATTTCATTTAGTTTCCCAGAGAAAAGAGAGGCTGTTTTAATTTGATCTAAAAATTCGTCTCTTTTAAGTAAAATTTTAGTTTTGAAGGTATTAGGAATAATTTCCTGATAATTTGGATATTCTCCTTCTATTAATCTTGATATAACCTGAACTTGAGGATGATTAAACTCTTTCATTGGAAACTCAAACATTGTCTGATTTGGCAACACATAAATTTTAGTTTTTCCGTCTTTATCATTTAAAATATTTATAATTTCTCTTGCTGGTTTTTGTGGGAGAATAAATGAAAAATTATTTTTAATTGGGTTATCTAATAGTATAGTTTTTTCTGCTAATCGAAAACTATCTGTCGCGACTATTTTCAATATATTTTTTGAAAAATAAAAATATATACCAGATATTTCTGGTCTCGATTGAGATACAGAAGCGATGTCTGTTACCTGAGATAACCCTTGACAAAATTTTTGATTATCAATCTCAAAACACTCTGCGTCTTTAAATTCTGGTATTAAAGGAAATTCTTCTGGATTAAACCCTTGCACATTATTTTTATAATTTTTACACTCTATATATAGTCCGTGATTTTTTTCCTCTAATAAAACTTTTTCATTTGGCAAAGAAGAAATAAAGCTGGATAAAAATTTTGCGGGAACAACAACTTTCCCTGGTTTTATAATTTTAGCTAAAGTCCAAACCTTAATAGCTGTTTCTAAGTTTGTCGAATTTAAATTTAAAAAATTATTTTCGGTAGTTATTAAAACATTATCTAAAATCGGCAATGATAAATTTTTTCCGACAATTTTTTCTACTATTCCTAAACCATTTTTAAAATTATCTTTTAATACTTCAATTTTCATATTCTTTTTAATTTAAATAATATATTTATATATTTAATTATTGTTATTAGTGGTTGTTTTTTAATGCTTTTTAAAAACGAAAATAGTATAAAAAGTTTTATATTTGTTCTTATTTTAACTGTGAAAAATATGTGGAAAAAATAAATGGAGGGGTGGTAGAAAAAAATGAGAAAGATTTGGGTGTTTAAAATATAACAGATTTAAACTCATTTTTTAACTATATTTATCCACTGTATATCCTCTGTTTTATTAAATTTAATTCTTCTGTGAGCTTATTATTTTCTTCATTTTCTTTGTCTATTTTTTTATAAGCATAAATAGCTGTTGTGTGGTCTTTTCCTCCGAATTTTCGTGCTATTGCTGGAAAAGAGTATTTTAATTCTCTTCTTAATAAAAACATTGCTACTTGTCTTGGCCTTACAATTTCTTTCCTTCTAGTCGGATCAAATAGATTTTTTTCCTCCAAATTATAAAATTTTGCCACGGTTTCTATAATTTTTTTATAATTTGCGACATCAAACGGAGAAGAAATAAAACCACTTAGCATCTTTTTAACGGATTCTATATTTAGTGGCTGGTTTAATTTTTGACAAACTAATATTTTATTAAGAGCCCCTTCTAATTCCCTGATGTTTTTTTTAACATTTATGGCGACATAATTTAAAACTTCTTCTGGAAGATCCGCTTCTTTTTCTTGCAGTTTTGTTTTTAAAATAACGAGCCTTGTTTCATAATCTGGCAAACTTACATCGGCTATCATCCCTCCTTCAAACCTTGATTTTAATCTATCTTCTAATTCAGGAATTGCATTTGGTGGTCTATCAGATGAAAGGATTATCTGTTTATTTTTTTCGTATAAAGAGTTAAAAACATGAAAAAATTCTTCTTGGCTCTTAGTTTTTCCAGCTATAAATTGTATATCATCTAAAATCAAAACATCTATCGGGGCCAAGCTTGCTTTAAAATTTTCCATAGTGTTTGTTCTGATAGCAGAAACAATGCCTGCAACAAGTTTTTCAGAAGAAATATATTTAACTTTTTTATTTTTTAAATCTCCTTCAGCTATTTTATTTCCAATAGCCTGCATAAGATGTGTTTTCCCAAGTCCCGTGCCTCCATATATAAAAAGAGGATTGTAATTAAACCCAGGATTATCTGCGACGGCAAGAGCGGCGGCATGAGCTAATTCATTAAACGACCCAACGACAAAGTTGTCGAAAGTATAGCGAGGGTTAAGGTTTGTATTTTTGTCTATTTTAAATTCTTCAAATTTTAATTGGCTTTCCTCTATTTTTTTTACCTCCAATGAAGATTTTGTAAGGGAATTTTTTATTGGTTGCGGTTTAATTATAAATTCTATGTCTTTTATAGATTCATCTGTGTTATGCAGAATTTTTAAAATTAATTTGTTATATTTGTTACTCAGCCACTCTTTGGAAAAAGCATTTGGCACAGAAATTATTATTTTTTCATTTTCTTTTGAAATAATTTCTGTATTTTGAAACCACGTAGCAAAATTTGCCTTAGATATGTGGAATTGCATTTGAGAAAGCACCGTCTGCCAAAGCTCTGTATTATTCATAGTTAAATTAAAAAAGGTTTTATACTATATTTTTCACTTTTATTGTCTTATTGTCAAATAGGGGTAAATTTAATACACATGTTATTAACCTGTGAATAACATGTGTTATTTATTTTATCATAGACGCACAATGTAGCAAATATTTTAAAAGGTTGCGACTTGTTAAGCTCTGACATTTCAGGTTGACGAAAGAAAATTTTTCAATTATACTAACTATATTATAATACTCTATTATAATAATCAAAAAATTAAAATCAATATATAAGTATTATGAGCAAAACATATCAACCAAAAAAGAAAAAAAGAGTCAGAACTCATGGTTTTTTAAAAAGAAAATCAACCGTGACGGGTAAAAAAGTAATGCAAAACAGGAGAAGGAAAGGGAGAGCAAAAATAGCCTTATAATGTCGGATAAAAGTAACAAATTATATAAAAAAAAAGATTTTGACATTATCTTTAAAAAAGGGAAAAGCTTTAATGGTACTTTTATAGTTTTAAAGTTTATAAAAAATAACCTTGGAGTTAATCGTTTTGCCTTTATTGTTAGTAAAAAGGTTTCTTTAAAAGCCGTTGTTAGAAATAAGATTAGACGCAGGTTATCGGAATCGGTTAAAGAGTTTAAAAATAAATTAGATGGCTTAGACCTTGTTTTTATTGCTCTTCCTAAAATAACCAGCAAAAACTTTTCAGAAATAAACGAAGAAGTAAAATTACTATTAGATAAGGCGGGGCTAAAGGCTTAAAAATCAAAAATTATTTTATGAATTTTTTTAACGTTATATTATATCAGCCATTATTTAACTTACTAATATTTTTATATAATTGTATTCCTGGCCACGATTTTGGTATTGCGATAATTTTGCTGACAATTATTATAAAAACAGCTCTTGTTCCTTTGTCAATTAAGTCTGTAAAATCTCAGAAAGCACTCCAAGATATCCAGCCGAAAATAAAAGCTCTTCAAGAAAAATATAAAAACGATAAAGAAAAACAGGCAAAAGAGGTTTTAGAAATTTATAAAACAGAAAAAATAAATCCATTTGGTGGAATACTTGTATTATTTATACAGTTGCCAATTTTGATAGCCCTTTATTCTGTTTTTAGAAAAGGATTGAATTCTACTGAGCTGGTTAATCTATACAGTTTTGTTCAAAACCCAGAAAGTATAAATACTTTTTTCTTAAATATAGTAGACTTATCAAAACCAAATTTTATTTTTGCAGTAATAGCTGGAATTTCCCAATATTTTCAAACAAAAATGTTAATGCCAAGCCAAAAGGCCTCAAGCACAGATAAAAATGCCGATTTTGCAAAGGCTATGCAGGTACAAATGACATATTTCATGCCGATATTTACTATAATAATTCTTTTAAGCTTGCCGTCTGCTTTAGGGTTGTATTGGATAGTCGGAGGCGTATTTTCTACAATTCAACAATATTTTATACTAAAAAAAGTAGACTAAAATAAAATGATAGATCAAAATGATATACAAAAAATAAAAGATGCTGTTGCCACTTTTTTCCAAAAAGCGACAATTTCAGTTTTAAATATAGAAATTTTATCAAAAGAAAACGAGTTAGATCGCGGAGAAAAAGATGTTATTGATTTAAATATAAAACTATCAGAGCCCCAAATTTTAATTGGAGAAAAAGGACAAACCCTTTTTGAAACACAAAGGCTTTTAAAAATTATTTTAAATAAAAATCTTGGCAAAATATTTTATTTAAATTTAGATATAAACGACTACAAAAAGAAAAAATCTGAATACCTAAAAAATATCGCTAAAGATTTGGCAAATGAGGTGACCCTTAATAAACAGGAAAAAATTCTTGTGCCGATGTCGTCCTATGAAAGGAAAATTATCCATGCAGAATTATCAAATAATCCAGACGTGATAACAGAAAGTCGTGGCGACGGGTTTGAAAGACATATAGTTATTAAACCAAAATAAAACTAAAAAACCGACTCAATGTCGGTTTTTTTGATGGCTAATTTTTTATAGGAAGAATTAATATATGATTTGGGGAATACCCAGCATTTTCAATGGGATCCCATTTTAATTGTTGAGAACCCTGTTTGTTAATATCTCGGTCGGTTGGAAATGCCTGACAAAAGGTATATACCGAGACCCTATCTAGATTAGAATAAAAATTAATGTCTTGTAAATAGTCTATCAAAACAAGATACTCTCCTTCTATTTTTATAGAAGAAATATTTTCTCCAGACAATAAAGGACACTGGTATTCTGTGCATTTTCCTTTGTCATCCCATTTTGCACAATCTTGCTCTTTTTCTGGGACAGTACAATTTTTCCCCGCTACTGTTCCTGTAAACCTTAAATTATTAAGATTCTCTTCAAAAACTCCGCCTTGGTCATAAATATCAGACTGAGTTATTTCCAAATATCCACCATCTTTATTTTCTTCTTTTCCCGAAACGCCATTAAAAGATTTTCTATATAAAGTGATAGATCCGTTATTGCTCGGCGAGAAATCATATTCATAAATTGTCGCTGAGTTAACAGATATATCCATTTTTTGGCATTCGTTATTTGGATAAATATATTGGCATTTACCCCAATAATTAGGATTATCATAAACAATTGAAATATAATATGTATCGCCATCATAGTTTTGAGAAATTTTTGTAGAAAATATATTGCTGTTTAAGTCTCCAAAATCAGCGACATCAGAAGTGTTTGTTTGGGCCTCTCCTGAACAATCTACTAATTTATAAAAATTAACGCCATAATAAGTTGTATCTATGCTGGCAATTTCTACTGGACTGAGCGGAGTTAATGTAAAAAATTTAAGATAAGGATTTATAGTAGTTATAATTGTATATGTCAACAACAAAATAAGTAGCCCTGAAATGGCGCCAGAAATTCTATCTTTTGCGATTGCTAATGCATTTGGAGAAATTGGGGCTATAAAATAAAAAATCCCTGCGATAAACATAGTTAGAACAGCGATTGCTATTCCAATTGAAATTCCAAAATCAAAAAGATATTTTAGATATTGTGTTAGTCCCGAGGTTCCAGTTATGGTTGAGCCGGTTATTGTTGTGGGATATTTTGTTATTTCTAATGCAAAAATTTGGAATGGCAAAATTACCCAAACTATTAAGAATACGATAAAAATAAATTTATGATAATTTTTTAGCATACTTATTTAACAGGAATAACATTAATTTTATCTATAGTGTGTCCAGTGGCTGTAATTTCAGTACTTTTTAAATTAACAACGTCTTTTGAAAAAACTTGACAATAAAGGCCAGACCATAAAACTAATAAGTAGTTCCCCTTTACTTTTATAGAACCAGATTTTTCTTGAAAATTTTGATATAAGTTTTTATACTCAGTTGGCCTATTTATGCCAGTATAAGAAAAAGCCATTGTTGAGGTTTGTCCCGTCCAAAAACTTTTAATGGTAGATTTATTTAAAGAATATTTTCCTGCTCTAGCTCCGTTTGCCCAACCAAATGGCTCGCTATAAAAATCTGCACCTGTGCCAGAACTTTCATAGTCTTTGTCATTCCAGTAAAAAACTGTAGCAGAAGCCGAAACATAAATATCATTAAAGCATTCTATTTCTTTTGACGTATTTGTTGAATATAATATTTTGTTACAACCACCACTTGTCGTTGGGTTGTCTACGTCGTGAAAAATAATTCCATAATGTAAATCTTTAGAGATGTCGTTGACAATTCTTATAGATTTTAAATTATTTTTTAAAGCATCTGGCAAAACTCCACTTGATGAATTTGCTTCTGACATATATCCAGAACAGATGGTCCCATTTTCACTGCAATCTCCCGAACAATAATAAATCCCAGAAGTTTCATATGATATTTTAAAAGACCCCGCTCCAGACAAACTTTCGGTTTGTCCACAAGTTTTTTTTACTACTTTTATTCCTCCATAGTTATTATTACTCCCAATAAAATTTGTTTTAGGATATTTCCAAATTAAAAGAGCGGGACCAGAAGAACATTGATATGCCAAAGTCTCATAACCATTTACTATATTGGCGGTATTTGCTTCTGAGGTTGGGGCTGGTATATAGTTTGGACCATTTGTGTAATAAATTCCATCTGTGGCAGGCAGAGGCGTTGTGGTAACCTCAACAATAGCAGGGTTGATTGTTTTTAAAATTACAACCGCCGATAATGTTAAAATCAAACCTAAAACAGATCCCTTCATTCGATCTCCTCCCTCCTTAACAGCTGACGGGTTTGAGGCCGACATTGTTAATTGTACGGCTCCAATAGCAAAAGAAATCATAGCAATTGCTCCTGCTATATAGCACAAAAATCCAAAAATGTAACTTATATAGGTTTCTAAGCTTCCTTCGGTTGGTTTTGCAAACCCCGGGATATTAGGGTAATCGGTTATTTCTAAAGCCAAAACGGGCGAAACAAAACAAAATAAAGCAGCAAAAACAACCATAAAGAAAATTAATTTGTATATATTTCTTTTCACAATTATTTTGTTGCGATTACATAAAAATATTCTATTTTTGTTCCCTCTTCTACGGTTGTATATGAAACTATACTAGACTCATCAGCAGTAAAGGTTTTACAATATAAGTCTCCGCTAAAAGAATGGCTATAAAGACCAACTATGTATTTACCGTTAACTCTCGCAGACCCCGCACAGTCTTTCATTGTAAGACAAGGACAACAATGTCCTGACTGAACCATAAGATAATTTTCTGAACCCCTATCATATTGCTCTTGGCAAGATAAAGAATAATTATTGCACAAGTCTGCATCGGTGCTTTTTACGCCGGTATAATTGTATTTTACGCTAGAAGAATTTTGTTTAATTTTCCCAAATGAATTTGCCAGAGTTTCTTTGCTAATTTCTATTTTTCCTGCTTGAACGTCGGTATTCCATCCTCGAGTTTCTGTATAAAAAGTTACACCGCTTCCAGACGAGATTGCATCATCTTTGTTCCAAACAAAAATATCAGCCGAATAAACCTCTATGTCGTTTACATTGATGCAGTCAAAACTATTAGTTGACATAATTGGGTCAGCGCATTCTCCACCACTACTTATTTCAGGATTTCCGTGTAGTATTGCTCCATAATATTCAGAGTTTATAGAATTATTAACAACTCTGATACCACCAATTTTACCAGTAAAAGGTGTTGTAATTTTGTTTTCACTATTGAGTTTTACTCCTGACATATATCCAGAGCACATATTCCCGCTTCCGCAACCACCTAAACAATAATAAATCCCAGCTTTTTCATATTCCCATCTGAAAGATCCGTATCCGCTAAGGCTCACATCGCCTCCACAGGTGATTCTTTTTGTTTCTGCTCCCCCGCTATAATCTTGATTAGGGTTTTTAAAAAGCCAAATAAGCAATGGGCTTCCAACGTTGCATTTATAATAAAGAGTCTCATATCCTTCTGTTATATTGGCTACATTATCAGATTGTGCTACGGGTAAAAATTTTGGACCATTTGTGTAATAAATTCCATCTGTGGCAGGCAGAGGCGTTGTGGTAACCTCAACAATAGCAGGGTTGATTGTTTTTAAAATTACAACCGCCGATA
>Ga0172381_10006054_pt1 | contig 12177 bp, 9 predicted proteins | sample Leawel6488metaG_FD_119754 | JGI IMG/M metagenome (GOLD analysis project Ga0172381, IMG submission 119754) | Leachate microbial communities from a municipal landfill in Southern Ontario, Canada - Leachate well 64-88 metaG | ecosystem: Engineered > Solid waste > Landfill > Unclassified | place...
GCCGGGTAAAGATGGCGCACACTGTGGCTCATGCAATCCTCGGAACCGTAAAGCCGGGTCCTGATAGGGATGTGCTGGACTTCGGGTGCGGGACGGGCCTTCTCTCCCTTCGCACTCCCGCCGCATGTCCGTTCAATTACGGCAGTCGACAGCTCGCAGTGCATGCTCGATGTTCTCGATGCAAAGGTCCGGGCACAGGGCCTTGCCAATGTCCGGACCCGGCTCGTTGACCTTGACAAGGGAGACGAGATTTCAGGACAGTTCGATCTCGTGGTGAGCAGCATGACGTTCCACCACATCCAGAATATCGGGCTGGTGCTTGACCGGATGGCAGGAGTCATCCGGCCCGCAGGAAAGATCGCCGTCGCCGACCTCGATTCAGAGGGGGGAACGTTCCATGACTCAAACGAGGGCGTTTTCCATTTCGGGTTTGACCGGTCCCTCATGAAAAAATATTTCGAGGCGGCCGGTTCTGTTTTGCAGGGATCCATAACCAGACCGCTGCGGTCATGCAAAAACCCGGCCCGTCCGGCGAGATACTGACGTTTACCGTGTTTCTGATGACGGGAATGAAGAGCGTGTAAAACAGAACCGGTCCGTTTTGAAAGGAGCAGCGATAATTTCCCGGGCCGTACGAGCCGGGGTACCATATTCTCCCCCGGGGAGTAAAACGATTCCCTAATGGATCGGGAATATCTTCACCGCCGGGCATGCAGGTGGCCGGTCCGATCTGCCGTACTTGGGAGGGATACAACCTATAGCAAAAACCGCTCATAGGTAATTGTTGTTTTTCTATGCATACGACACGCCAGACACCGGATTATTTTTTCATCACCGGCGCAGTCCTCCTTGTCCTGGTACTTGCCACGGCATCGGGCTGCCTGCAAAGCAGTACGCCGGCGGTTTCCCCGGCAGGATCCACGGCTGCGGAAACACTGCCGTATACGGGGAACTACACCCCGGGGGAGATCACCCGGCTGTGCACGAATGCGACGGATACCGCAAATACCTCGCTTGCTGCAATAGTTGCCATTCCGTCAGAGCAGCGCACGTTTGACAACACATTTGTTGCATTTGACCGGGTGATGACCGATTATTCCGACAACGTCCAGACGCTTGCCTTAATGGGATATGTTTACCCGGACCCGGTAATCGCAGCAGAAGGCATGAATGCCGAGGAATCCTCACGGGTATTTACTGAATCCGTCTACTCCCGCGAGGATTTATACACGGTCCTCAAAGCAGAGGTCCCCCGGACTTCCGATGAATCCCGGCTGTATAACGTCACTATCCGGGAGTTCGGGCATAACGGGCTTGGCTTCCCGAAAGACCGGCTCGCCCGGGTCATGGCCCTGAAAACCAACCTGACCGGGCTGGAGGCAGAGTTCTCAGCAAACCTCAACAACGACAATACGACGCTTGAGTTCACGGGTGGAGAGTTAAGCGGTATCCCGCAATCAACGCTTACCACGTTTACCCGAACCCCGAACGGGACGTATCTTGTCACCATGAAGTACCCGGATTACGTTGCGGTGATGACCTATGCCAATGCAAGCGGGACCCGGAAAAAGATGTACGCGGCAGACCTGAACGTTCAGGCTGACAAGAACACCCGGCTTCTTGAGGAAGCGATAGTCCTCCGCCGCCAGATCGCACAGGAACTCGGGTATGATACCTGGGCCGATTACCAGCTGGACGGACGTATGGCGGGTAACACGACAAATGTCATGGAGTTCCTCAACGCGTTAAAAGAACCGCTCAAAGAAAAGAACCAGGCAGAGATGAGCGATCTCCTGGCGATAAAAAAAGGCCTGGAGCCCAATGACACAATGGTCAATCCCTGGGATGTCACGTACCTCCTGGAGATCCAGAAAGAACAACAGTACGCCTATAATGAAGAGGAATTCCGGGAGTACTTCCCGGTCGACACCGTGCTCCCGAAAATGTTGGGGATTTATGGCACGCTCTTTGGCGTCCGGTTCGATGAAGTAAAAGATGCCCCGGTCTGGTCCCCGGAAGTCCGGCTGTACCGGGTTTCAAACCTGACCGGCAACGCGACCATCGGGTACCTGTATCTCGATCTCTATCCCCGCGACGGGAAATACGGGTCGTTTATGGAGTCCACCAACATCAGGGGAAGGCTCCTGAACGGTACGTATTCAGTCCCCGTTGTCACGGTCGTTGCAAACTGCCCGGCACCATCGGGAGACAAACCTTCGCTCCTGACGATGTATGACATGGAGTCGCTCTTCCACGAGACCGGCCATGCGATGCATGACCTTCTCACCACTGTACCCTACGGCACCCTTTCCGGGACGAATGTGCAATGGGACTTTGTCGAGACCCCGTCGCAGACCATGGAGGAATGGGCCTGGGATCCGCAGGTGCTCGAATCGTTGTCCGGCAACTACACCAATACCTCGCAGAAGATCCCGCAGGATTTTGCCAGCCGGGTCATCGCCGCCCGCGATGTCGGGATCGGAATAAAGTACAGCAGCCAGCTGGCTTACTCGCTTGAGGATATGGAGTTCCACACGGCAACCGGGCCGGTCAACGTGACCGATGAATGGTACCGGGTATACGAGGAAGTCAGGGGACAGCCGGCTCTTTCAGGCACCCACCAGCCGGCGAGCTTCAGCCACCTCATGGGAGGGTACGATGCCGGTTACTACGGCTATCTCTGGTCGAAAGTCTATGCCCTCAACATCGTGGATACGTTCAAACAGGACGGCATGACAAACCAGACGACCGGTATGAAATTCCGGTCCGAAGTCCTGTCCCGGGGAAACATGGAGGACGGAAATGTGCTCCTGTATAATTTCCTTGGCCACAAGCCCGGGGTGGATGCACTGTATGAGTTTATGGGAATTCCTGTACCGCAGGCTGCCCCGGGTGCGGCCTGAGTTTCCCCCTTTTTTTATTTTTAAGAGCGGCCTTTAATCCCCCACTCTCCCCATCTTTTTTTCCGGGCGGTCATCCCGGATGGCCGGGATGGCACGGTATAACCGGCGTATGGAGGGTCTCTTGTCTCTCTAAAAAAAAAGGGAATACAAAAATTATTTCCTTTCCCTCCCCAACAGGAACCCTATGCCGGCACTCGATCCCTTCTTTTTCACAATCAATACCTGGTCCTTTACCAAACACCGGGTCTGGAACCGGTGCCAGCGGCAGTACTATTACGAGTACATCGCGCCGTACGTCAAGACCGGGGCGGTCGTTTTTCCGGAAAAGATCCGCTGGCTCAAGAATTTTTCGTCAAAGTTTGTCGTCCAGGGCCAGCTCATCCACGATATCATCGACCAGCAGATCGAACTTGCCTGCGACAAAAAACCCATGGATTTTTTTGAAGCGGAAAGCGTCTTTGCCAAAAAGGTCTCGAATTACCGGGCCGTCGGTGGCGAAACCTTCACCGAGTACCACAATGGCGAGAAGATCCCGGACTCGTTTTTCACGTACATTTTAGAGAACGGGAAGACCTGCCTCCACACCTTTTTTGCAAAATGGCCGGAGTTTGCAAAACGGGAATGCCTGCGGCACGAGCAGTTCGATCACTTCAGCATCGGCGACGTGGGCGTGACGGTCAGGGTGGATTTTGCAGCAAAGATGCCGGACGGAACAATCGTCCTTTCCGACTGGAAGACCGGCAGGGACGATGACGAATACGAGTCGGAGCTCCAGATGGCGGCCTATGTGCTCTGGGCAGAGGAATTCTATAACCTGGGTCCGGACGAGATCGGCACCGAGCTCGTGTTCCTTAAAACCGGCGCGACAAGACCGTATGCATTCTACGAGGAACAGTTACGGGATGTGCGGGTACAGATCGTACGGGAGTTTGCGGCGATGAATGCGTCGTACGAGTTTTCGGATTTCCCGGCCCGGCCTTTTATGAGGGAATGCCTGAGTTGTAAGTTTGCAGAAGTGTGCCCGGAGGCAGGATTAAAACCAACGGGATTGGAGCGATGATATGATCCCTGTCGGGTGAGATCCAGCGTGGTTTTTTAGCCCGGGCATGAGATTCTTCAATTATTGAACTTTGTGATTTTGAATCTGATCACCGGCCGATCCGGGAATACCCTCACGCCAATCCGGTGATCCCCCTCAGATCCTGGAATAACGAGAGCATCGGTGGTGCGTATCGTCAGGAAATGGCAACATAATTTAATGACGTGGTTAATCCGGGACGACAACTCATGGAAACCCAATTTTCTGTCCGGGAAAAAAAGTCCGGCAGCGATCTTAAAAACCGGAGAATATTTTCATTCAGATAAAGGAAATCGCCAATAAAACGATTGTCTGTAACCTTATCCGGTTCCTGCAAATATTTCCCCTTTTGAGTTTTTCTCCAGAGCAAACTAGGGAGAACCCCTCACGATATCTTTCTTAACACTCCCGGGAGCGGCAGCAGACATCGCAATGTACTGGGGCACGGTCTCATCAGTCACCCGGGGTTCAATCATTTACCTCGCCGAAGAGATTTCGTCGGTACGATTACTGTTTTTTTTAACGTGCCGATCATTCAAGTACAGCGCCGATTAAATTCCCGGCAATCTGGAGCGCCTCCATCTCGCTGTCCGCCCAGTCCCGGTGTACCGTGTCGGAAAAACCCACAAATCCCCAGAGCGAATCGTTCTTGAAGAGGGGGAGCACCGCAATGGAATTGATTCCCCGGGTCTCAAAGAACCGGCGCTCGCTATCGGGTAACTTTTTTACGTCACCGGCGATGGCATTGCCGCTCCCGAGAAGCGAACTCCACAAAAGAGTCGTAAAGGTGAGCGACTCCGTGTTCGTGAGCGAGATCTTCCCGCTTCCCTCAGTACCGGGATCGACCCACAGGTACTGCACGGTCGCGCCGTCCCTTCCTTCGGGCCCCGGGTTCATGCGGAAAATACAGACACTTGCGGCCTGGATAGCAAACCCGACATGTTCAAGGATCTCCATGATCCCGGTCTCGAGGTTCTTCTCGTACCGGGGATCGCCGGACGGGATCGTCGCGTGCCTGCGGAGGAACCACTCGATGGCAAAACTGATGGCCATAAGGAGGGTGTCGCGCTTTTTAATTTCCTGGTCAAGATAGGACCGGTGAAGGGCCAGTTCGATGGCAAACGAGAGTTCCCGCTCGTTGAACGGTTTGAGAATATACGCATACGGCTCCGTGCCCTTCACCCGCATGAGAGTTTTTGTATCCGAGTACGCAGTGACAAAGATCACCGGGACATCCATGCACTGCCCGATCTTTTTTGCGGTCTCTATCCCGTCCATCGGGGAGCCTTCAAGCACGATATCCATCAGGATCAGATCCGGGCGGATTTCAGCGGCCAGATCCAGTGCTTCCCCGCTGCTTCCCGCCGGCTGAGGAACCTCATATCCCATGCCGGTGAGCACGAGCCGCAGGTTCTCTGCAACAATCAGTTCATCCTCGACAATCAGAATTTTCGGCTTTATCTCGTTCATTTCAGGTCTCCCCCATACGGAATGGTGACGATAAATGTTGTCCCGTTTGTGCGGTCGAGCGTGATAGTTCCCCTCAGTTGCCGCACCAGCATCCGGACAAGATTGAACCCGAGCGAGTCCGCATGTTCCCAGTCAAACCCTTCCGGGATCCCCCGCCCGTTATCTATTATAGAGAGCGTGATCCGGGATGGTTCCCTCGTTCCGCGCATCGTGATCTCCCCGCCATCCCTTCCGGTAAACGCGTACTTGAGCGCATTTGAGATCAGTTCGTTTGCGATCAGGCCAAGGGGAATGGCAGCCGTAACATTGACCGCGAGATCCCGCGCATCGGTGATCACCCGGATACCGGAACGGTCGACGCCATAGGCCACCATGAGGTTGCCGGAAAGGTTCCGGAGATACCGGTCAAAATCGATGGACATCAGATCGCCGGACTGGTACAGGTTCTCGTGGATGAGTGCCATGGACTTGATCCGGGTCTGGCTGTCCAGGAGGGCAGCAACGCAGGCGGGATCCTCCGTCTGCCGGGACTGGAGGTACAGGAGGCTTACGATGACCTGGAGATTGTTTTTTACCCGGTGGTGGATCTCCTTTATGAGTACCTCTTTTTCGTGCAGGGTCTGGCAGAGGCGTTCCTCCGCAATGGAGCGCTGGCAGACTTCAGCGATAAGCGCCTCGTTTGCCTGTGCAAGCTCAGATGTCCGTTCAAGGACGCGTTCCTCCAACCGGCCGTTGAGCCGGGCAAGCTCCGCCTCTGCCGTTTTGCGCGCAGAAATATCTTCGAGAATGAGGATGCAGTAACACGGCGTTTCCCCGGTACCCCGTACAAGAGTGATAAAAAGTTCTCCCCAGACCGACGAGCCGTCCTTCTTAACGCACCGAACTTCACCGGTATACCCGGGAATGTCCCCCCGCATGACACCGGAGATTGCATGACAGGTATCCCGCCGGTCATCCGCGGCTACCAGGGTCTGGAGCGCAATGTTGCCGAGCTCGGGATCCGGGTATCCCAGGATATCGCAGAAACGCCGGTTAACCTGTACGATGCGCCCGCCGGGAAGAATCTCGGCAATCCCGACAGCGGCTTGGTCAAAAGTTGCCGCGAGCCGTTTCCTGCTCTCGCGCAGTTCCTTTTCCGCCTCCTGCCGGTGGATGATATCGTTGAGGAGCGCAAAGAGGCCTATCGTGACGAAGGCATACCCGCCGGTCCGCAGAACAAAAAATATCGCGCCGGGAACATCGTTTCCCCCGGTGAGAAGGATAAAGTGGGAGATGGCAAACAGGGTGTAGGCAAACCCGAAATACAGCGGTGTGATCTTTTTGATCCTGAAATATCCCCATATACTGACAAGGACGATACCGATACTCAGCAGCAGGTTGACCGCGACAGATGCATCCACCGGAAATCCGCCAATCATGCCGCGCTCACCCCGCTGTAACCGGGAACCGGCTCCCGCTCATTTTGCATCCTTTCCGGCAACCGGCATACGGTCACACCCGGCTCCGGCATGTGCCGCCAGATATACTCATGCATAGGAGATCCTTTCAGTCCCGTTACTGCATAAACACGGCGATAAGTGAAATAATATTTGCACCCATTCCAGCCGTATTTTAAAAATCAGGGCAATTTTAAGTGAAATAATTTTTTCATTTATCAGTTTCTTTATAAAAACCGGAACGGAAGTACAGTTACCGGGCTTTCTTCTGCCGGCATTCAGGTAAAATTTGCACTAAATGAGGCAGCACATGAATACAGGATCTTTCCTTAACCACGCCATTTTCAAAAAAAAACAGATCGAGCCGTTGTCCGATAAAAACGACGACCGTTCGCTCAAGCGAACCCTCACCACGTTTGACCTTGTCATGCTCGGTATCGGGGCGATCATCGGCATGGGGATATTTGTCCTGTCCGGCATTGTCGCGGGACTGCATGCCGGTAACGCGCTCTGGCTCTCGTTTCTCGTTGCCGGTATCTCCTGCCTTTTTGCTGCTCTCTGTTATGCAGAATTTGCCGCCATGATCCCGATTGCGGGAAGCGCTTATACGTACTGCTACATCACGCTCGGCGAAATCTGGGCCTGGATTATCGGCTGGGATCTTATCCTTGAATATGGCCTCGCGGTATCCGCTGTGGCAATCGGCTGGTCCGGGTATCTCAATGCCCTCCTTAGGTCAATCGGGATCAGCCTCCCTCCTGCCCTCATCGCCCCGCCGGGCATGGACGGGGGAATTGTCAACCTGCCCGCAATAGGTATTGTCCTGTGCCTCACTCTTCTCTTAATAAAGGGAGCAAAAAGCAGCGCACGGACAAATGCCGTCATCGTTACTATCAAGATTGCCGTCATCATCCTCTTTATCGTGCTTGGCCTGTTCTCTATCAACCCGGCAAACTGGACGCCCATTATGCCTCCTGCCGGATGGGTTGGCGTGTTCTCGGGTGCGGCCATTATATTTTTTGCCTTTACCGGATTCGATGCCGTGGTCACGGCTGCCGAGGAGACAAAAGATCCCAAAAAGAGCCTTCCCCTCGGGCTTATCGGATCTCTTGCGATCTGCATCGTCCTTTATATTGTGCTCGGTGTGATCCTGACCGGCATCGTACCGTTTGCGGAACTTGCCGGGCCGGACGCTATCAACGCCCCGATTGCCTTTGCCCTCGGGCGGATCGGTATATCGTGGGGAGCAGCAATCGTTTCGGTCGGTGCACTCTGTGGCATGACCTCGGTTATTCTTGTCATGCTCTTCGGGCAGAGCCGGATCTTCTTTGCCATGTCCCGTGACGGTCTTATGCCGGCATTCTTCTCGGAAGTCAGCACAAAGACCCAGACCCCGACTAAAGTGATCATTGTCACTGGCCTGTTTACGGCATGCGTTGCCGGGTTTTTCCCCCTCGCAATCGTTGCAGAGCTGGTCAACATGGGCACGCTTGTGGCCTTTGCGATTGTTGCGATCGGCATTCTCCTCCTGCGGGTACAGCGGCCGGATCTTGTCCGGCCCTTCTCCTGCCCGTGTGTTCCTGTCATTCCCCTGCTCTGTGTCGGAACCTGTGCGTTCCTGATCTTTAACCTCAACCACCTGGCCCATCTCATGTTTGTTCTCTGGCTGTGCATCGGCCTCGCGTTCTATGTCCTCTATGGGATGCACAACAGTACCCGGCGGGAAAGGACTGTCACGTGCGGTACCGGTATGCCGCCCGATGCACCCGGCCTGCCATTACCGGGAACAAGCCCGGAGTTCCTGTTGTCCGAGACTTCACCGGCAAACCCGAAAGAACAACAGGGCACCTGACCCCCCGCACCGGACCGGCCCCGGTGACCGCAGCCTATATACTCCATGAACCGAACCGGTACACCAATGCACGATGACGCTGGCGGTTACAGCCCGTTCATCACCCTGCCCGGCACAGTGAGATACTTCCTTTGGGGGATTGTCGTATTCTCTGTAATTTTTGCCGTGCTTATCGTGGCAATCCCGCTGCCGCTGTACCGTCTCATCGGCAACAGTATGGAAGCAGCGACGGCCTTTTTCTGCATGGGCGTCTGCCTGTATGCGTACCGATTCTGGTCCGGCCGCGTGATCCTGCTGCTTGCGGCATTTGCGTTCGGGGAATACGGGCTTGCTACAATCCTCTGGTATCTTAGTTCCCTAATCCCGCTGTCGACCTTGCTCGGCCGGCAGTTTGTCTTTACCAGTGTCGCCGAACTCTCGTTTTTCGGGTTCATGCTCTTTTTTATCGCAGGATTCCAGATTGAGGGAAAAAAAGAACCGGTTTCTCCCGTGTTTTCAGGGCTCCAGCTCGTGCTGTTTTTAATCATCCCGCTGATTATGATCGCCACGTATGGTCTTACCATCCGGACGGCGATGCTGCTTATCCAGTATATTATCGCCGAACAACTTATTGCCGTAACAATCAGCCACGGGTTTTTCCGGTATCCCCTGCTCTGGGCTGGTGTCTGTGCGCGATGCCTGTTCTCTATCTTGTACGGCCTGCGGGAAACGCTTTTTCTCTACTATCCGTCATGGACCATCACCCTGCCGGTCGCTGAAAAAGTCTTATCCGTCTATGATCTCCTGAGTATCGTCGGCCCGGTTATGATTGCCTCCATTGCCCTCCTCACCCTCGGCCTGCTCGATTATATCGCGAAGCAGGGAACACCCGTACAGCCGGCCTGATATGCAAAGGGGGGCGGTACCGGAGATCGAACGCCGGTTACCTGTGTACCCTTACGCAACCGCCCGGTGGCGGAACAGGGACGGGAGGTCGACGTGGTAACACAGGAGCAGGGCAAAGAAGAGGAAGACGGGGAAGATCAGGTCGATGCAGATCCCGGCAAGGCCAAAGTATGCACTGCCCAGCAGGTTATAGATCGCGTGGATCGTTACCGCCAGCGTGAAAAACCCCAGGATGAGTGCGGGAAGTGCCCGCCGGTCGAAATGCCCGGCGATGACAATGCCGTAACCGATGATCCCGCACGTGCACCCGTGCATAAGGGCCGTTGAGAAAGAGTGGGTGAGAATGACGGCAAGGTCCTGCGTGGGCAGCAGGCCGGTCTCGATGATGGAGAACCCGATCCCCGAGGCAATGGCATACAGGAGGATATCCCGATCCTGCTGCCGGCTCCCGATCAGGGCAAGAACGAGAATGGGCAGGGCCTTGAAAAATTCCTCGATGACGGGTGAAAGCGTAATAGAGAAAAGTGCTGTCGGGATCTCGTTTTGTGCGGTCTGGAAAAGGACAGGTTCGAGGAAATAGACCGGTACTGCCGCGATAAAACCCCATATGACGAACAGGAAAAATTTGGTGTTAATCCTCCCGATAAAGATCACCATGAACAGGAGCGGAAGAAGGTATGCAGCATAGAGAATCAGGTCCATTTTATCGCCACCGGGTATAAGGTACCAGTCTTCATTTTTCACTCGAATGCGGACAACGGTACCCTGTTTCTCATCCTATAGATCACGTTCGCGTCCGGGATGTTTATTCCTTTGATAGAGATCGCACGAGCGCTTGAGGGGGAAAACCGGAAAAAAACCGGGCAGATCCCTGTACGGTATGCAGGGCTGCCGGAACAGTGAAATTTTTTTTTCTGTTAACGTCGTCTATAAAAAGCGCGTGAGACCATAAACATGTGCCAGTATCTGGCACGTTGAGAGTAACACCTCTGCACAAGAAATGTCTGAATGGAGCGAAAAAAAAACAGGTAACCGGTAACTCGGATAATGCATGTTTGGATCACTCTTCGGAAAAAATGACCGGGCCCAATTTGATTCTCCCCAGGTTTCGAATGGCCGTCATCCGTTTTCCCTGACACCAGAAATCCGGTCACTCCTGTCGCACACCATCTCATCACTTAAAACAAAAGCGCTCCATTCTCTCCTCTCAATGATCGCTTGTCTCGCTGTACCGGGAGATTGATCTGCGGGGAATTCGTATTCTATACCACGACACACAGTGGGAATTGCCGATCCCCGATAAGTGAAAGAATTTTTTCAGTCATGGATGCATATATAGCGTGCAATCGACTAACGGGATATAAGAAGAGTGAGCCCGGGGTCGGGTGTGATGGTCCATGCCTGAACCGGAACCCCACGGGTGTGGGGAAACAGGGAAGGGATAGAATGGATGGGGAGTCAGGAACAGATACCATGCTGGGACCGGTCGCTGCGGAGGAAGAGATTATCCTCCTTGAACCGGGCCAGGAAAAAGCACAGAACATCGTAAAGGCAATATCCCACCAGAATGCCGGGGAGCTCATGCAACTGCTCTCGACCGAAGGGCCGATGAAGCTGTCCGATATCGCGTCCCGGCTGGACCTCTCCACCAATGCGGCAAAATACCATGTGGAAAATCTCAGGAACGCCGGACTCATCGAGATCGCGAATACCCGGTACAGTGTCAAAGGCAAGAAGATGAAAGTATACCGGCTCAAGAACCAGGTCTTTATTGTCGCGCCGAAGATGAACTCAGGCGCGGATCTACGGGCGATGCTGTTAAAATACGCAACGCTCTGCGGGCTCTTTGTCGTGACATGTGCTGCGATCCTGGTACAGCCGTTTGTGGTGGTATCGTATGGACCGGTAAGTTCCCTCTCCGGGTCCCTCCAGCCGGGTGCTGCGGTGCCGGCAACGGAGGGATCGGCACTTATCCCGGCGCTGGTTATTGCCGGGATCGTCACCATCCTAGTGTACGCTGGTTTCGAGATCCTCATGTACTGGAAAAACCGGCAGATGATCCTGTCCTAGAGTCTTGGGGAGATGAACGATCCATCTCAATTCTCATTTTTTTAAAGGAGATTTCAAGCGTGCGGGTGCGGGAGCTAAAAACAAAGCCCCAAAAACCTTACGATACATTTCTGATTTTTCTGCATGGTGGAAATGTTTTTTCCGGTACCATGATTGCCCCCTTTGCACTGCCTCGGTATTACCCGTAATTGATACTTTCCGCGATCTTTGTGTACAGGTAATGCATCATCATCTCAATAGAGCCGACCATCGGCAGTAAAAACCCCCGATTAAGAAAATTAGCACATAGGTATTTACCGGAGGAGCTCCGATCATGAAATCCGGGCAAAATGACGCTGATAGACGGCACGAATGTAACGATCGGTCATCTCGGTATAGTAGCCGGGATGTATGACACCCTTGAGATCGGACAGTATATCGATGAAGTTATACCAAAAACCCGCCATCACAAAATAACGCACGGCACCGCAGTAAAAGCCCTCA
>Ga0172381_10006056_pt1 | contig 12175 bp, 20 predicted proteins | sample Leawel6488metaG_FD_119754 | JGI IMG/M metagenome (GOLD analysis project Ga0172381, IMG submission 119754) | Leachate microbial communities from a municipal landfill in Southern Ontario, Canada - Leachate well 64-88 metaG | ecosystem: Engineered > Solid waste > Landfill > Unclassified | place...
ACCTTTGTTGAGGCAAGGCTAGCCGTTGACAGTCCTACTGCAAGTTGCGTAGCGTCTAGTTCGGTCTGAATACCTGCGGTGGAAACCGCTATTTCAGCCATTTTGATATTGTATGATGAAATGGTTACATAAGTGTCTGCCGCCGTGCCGGTAGAAAGATAATGAGTAGAATCGTAGCCTTCTAAGGTATCAGCGTCGTAGGCTGGTTGGCCGTTCATCTGCTCCAGCGTATATTCCGTTGCCGTTCCCGTTGATAGTTCTTCATAGTAATAGTCAACAGCGGAACAGATATTAAATACAAACAATAAAGCCGACACACTTAATATTTTTTTAAGCATTTATTGCCTCTGTTATTTTGTAAATAAAGCGTCTAAAATTACGCTATGGCTATCAGTAGCTATCGCATACAGCGGGCCATTTGTTTTGATCGTGATATAGGTAAGCGAAGAACCTGCTATCACAAACCTGCTTGTCGCGCCCGTAGTGGTCGCACTGGCTAACTGTATATCGTTTGTCCCGGGGTTTCTCAATGTAACTTCCTCAAAGGATGTTTCTCCGCAAGATGTGAAAGTGGTTGTGTTAAGCGTAACCCGATACATATACGAGCTTCCAGAAAATATGTCTGAAAATCCGACATTTACAAAGACTATAACTGAAACAAATATCAGTCCTAGTAATATTGATAGTTTTCTCATTTTCTACCTCTTTTTATCTTTTTTTGTCTTTTTAGGTTTCTCTTTTTTTGTATTCTGTTCTACTTCTTCGGCTTTTGTAGGATGTTCTATTTTTTCTTCTTTTTCTTCCGCTATTGCGGTTTCAGGCTCTTTAAGCTCATACTCGTTGATAAGTTCTTCTTTTATGTATGTTATCCCTACAACAAAATAACCTTTATTCTCTAAGTCCTCTTTTACTTTCGGGTCTTTTGTCTTGATTGTCATTTGTCCCTCGCAAAAGGCTTAAAGGATAGAGGCTTTTAAAACCCCTATCCTTTTGCCCTAATTTTATTTCGCTTTTGGCGCGTATATTACCGAATAATCGTAAGTAGCATTAGCGTCAGTCGCAAAATCTATCGTGTCGTAAGTAGTATTGATCGTGGCAGTTGTAGATGTAGCCCCGTCCTCAATTACTTTCTTCACATCACCGCTTGCCGTTATATCGTTAAGCAGTCCGATCTTGTTTCCGCTTCCCACAACAGTCCTAACATTCCCCGCCCCGCTGCTTGAAGCCACGGTATAGGTTCCCGTTATTGAAGTAATGCTCGCCCAAGCCACTACACCAGTCCCGGTTGCTGTCGTGCCAGTCGTTGTTGAAACCGATATTGTTTCAGTCGTTGTATCGCCTCTATGGTTCGTTCCGACAATCGCATAACTCGCCGTAACAGTTAATGTTCCCGTGTTTACGGTATAGTCAACAATAACTATGTTTCTGGGCATTATGATGTCCGTATAGTCAGAGCTTGCCAATAGCCAGGTTGAAGCCCCTGCAAGAAGCGTTCCCGTTGATCTGGAAACGGCTTTTAACGAATCTGTGTCCGCGGCCGCTAGGTTCTCCCAATCTAGCTTCATATTGATAAGTCCCGAACCGCTGAACAGGTCGTCATTGACAAGTAAATCTCCCGCTCCGACAGTATAACCTGAATCGGTTTCCTGATCTATCGTTCCGACAGTTATTCCGTTAGGAAAATGGCTCGCGCCAAACACCGATAAAGGAAACGCTATCAGAGCTAACATAATAAGTATTTTTTTCATTTCGTTTTCCACCTCTCTTAACTAAGCTTTGTCAGGCAAACTTACCATTTCCCTGAAAAAGTCAGTTTCTTTTTCCTCTCTAGCTATCTTTCGTTTCGCCTGTGGTTCTAAAATACGAACCTTCCTGCAAGGGTCGCAAAGGTATTCCCCTGTCCTTTTGAAATACTTGAGAGGCATATCGGCAGTCCCGCAAGCGTCGCAAACATCTATGAGAAATACCTTTGCATTACCCATTTTTTAATCCTTTACCCTAACTTAGCTCGTAGGGCAGTTATTTCCAATATGAGTTCTAAAATTCTGAACGCATATAGCGTAGTCTAGGTCAATTCTGGCCCACTTTGAAGGTGGATCGTTTTCTTCCCAGAAACTGAACTTAGGCTCGCCGAACCAGACTTTCACGCCCATCGCCCTTCTGTGCATAACAGACTGGGTTGCGGTCGTTATGTAAGGGTTGGATATGATCTTCTTAAACGCGCCTTTCAGCGTATTTACTGCGTTTTCAGCATTGTCTGGGTTAAGGGTAGAGTTATTAACTGCTTCCCAATCCAAAGCAAGCGCCGGGGCGCAAGTGATAACCAAGTCCTGGCTATTGTCAAAAGGCTGTCCGTTTTCCATATAAGCGTTAGTCGCGGTCAGGAGTGTGTGCATAGTCTTTGCGTTTGCAAAGGTTACGCCTGAAAGGGCTAATGCGTTATAATAGGTTGATCCTGATTTCGCCGTATGGTTGTTACTGGTCAAAGCGAAGAAAGGCTTTCCGTCATAGCCCAAGTTCGGGCTGGTATAAGTCGTAAGCCCTAAATCAGCCGAGTTCTGGTTGAAAGTTTCCGAATCGCCGGAAGTAAAACCACCTTTATTATAAATAGCGGCTACAATCTTTTCTTTCGTTACTTCCAATGCAAGCGGCCAAGATTTCTTCACATAATCACGCAGAAACTCTTTTGTTCTGTGCCAGTCGCGGTCAAATTCGCGGGGAACCTTAACTTTTAAGGATTTCTGTTTAATTCTTGCATAAACAGGATATCCTTCAACCGGCCTATCTTCGTGAGTAACTCCGTAATCATCGCGGCTTTCAAGCTCAGTCGCTCCGATCGCAGAAGTACCTTTCCAATATCCGCCTTTTATGTCCTTTATGCTGTTTACTTCGGCCATATCAGGATAAAACTTATTCAGCTTTTTATACACCGGGTCGGCTGCTTCCCAAAACCAAGAGTGCATATCGGCTTTAATTCCGTTTATTAAATCAAGTCTTACTGTCATTTTATATTCCTCCTATTGTATTATCGTCTTTGCTATTAAGAAACCTGGTTAATCTTTGCCGGGTTTACCGTAACATACAGAGTGTTTTCGGCAACGCTTCCGCCCTGAACAACAAACATATCATCCGTTGAAGCACTTGCGTTGGCATACTGAACCCCGTCGCCGTCCACATAAATATCAACTAATTTGCCTTTGAGCGTTTCAAGAACGGCCGCAGTAAGCGTTGCGGCTGCCCCGGATGTCGCGTAAGGCAGTTCAAAGGTCAATTCTGCAAGGTTGGTTACAGCAGGCAACCTATCGGATCCGCTGGTAGCAGAACAGGTTAGATTCTGTTCAACATACGCAGTAATAGCGTCCTCGTCAGTTGCGGGCGCTCTATAATAAGTAGCTGATGTATCGTAAACAATAAATCTTCCGCTTTTTGCCGGAAGCACAGTTGACGCATACATAGGCGCGTCAGTCGTTACTCTCGGCTTTCCGTCAATTATTCCGTATTTCATTTTATACATTTTTATTTTCCTCCGTTTTTATTCTCTTTCAGACGCTTTTTTCTTTATTGATATTACCTTCCTTATCTTTGTTCTCACTTCGGGATCGGATATATCAAGCCCGTTGTCATAAGCGTATTCTTCAAGCTCTTTATTGCTTACCCCCGAAGAACCTTCCCCGCCTTTTGAACCTTTATCAAGAGGAGCGTCTATAACCTCTCTCTTTTTTCCGGCTGATAATTTATCCCTATTCCTCAAAGACAGATGACCGAGAGCATTGTCAATCAACATTTTATCCCCGTAAAACTTCGGGTCTATCTTCCATTTAACGAACACATCTTTAACTTGATTTCCGAAAAGCTCAATAGCAAACTTATACTCATCTTCATTCGCCATTTCGGATAGAGTATCTTTAAGTGTTGAATCGGCTGTTCTGGCCGTGAAAGGAGCCATCTTTTCACTTGCCACCGAATCACTCATAAACCCTACCATTTCAAGTTCTGCCCGTATTTCGTCATCTGAATAGCCGTAATTCTTTTTAACTTCAATGAATTTACGGCCCTTCTCTGTTGACTGCGCCACTTTCAATATATCTTTAGGCTTTTCTTCGCCCTTTGATACATCGGGGTTGCCGGAAGGCTTGTTTTTAAGTTCTTCGAGTTCACGGGTTGCTTTATCAAGGGCTTCTTTCGCCTCTTTGAGCTGCTCTGCCTTTTTTTTGTTCTCTAAAAAGACATTCTTAGCCCCTCTTTTGGCTACTTCGCCCTCATAGTCAATCCCGTCATCTTGTTCTTGGTTTTGGTTTTCGTTTCCCTCAGAACCTTCCGAGTTGTTACCGCCCTCGTTAGCGGAATTATTGTCCTGATTTTCGTTTCCTTCCGTGCCTTCCTGCCCTTCTTCTTTCTGTCCTTCTTCTTTTTCCGTAGCCATTGTGTTGCCTCCTGTTTGTTTATTACCCTATTTAACCGTATAGGGACGGGTTATCAATCAGGTTGTGTGTTGTATAAATAAAAAAGCCTAAACCGATAGAGTAAACACTTCTATCAATTCAGGCTTCTGTATTTTCAGATCGTCCTGTTACATATTAAGTTTTCAAAGAGCTATTCGCCTTGTGCTTTTTTCTTTAATGCTTTAATTCTTTTGTATGCTTCCAAGTCGTCAATATCCATTTCCGCCATTTCATCTTCTTCTTCTTTGCTCGTGTTCTCAACTTTTAGATTCTTTATTTCTATCTGGCATACTAATTTATCATCATTCCATTCCTGTTTTTCAAGCAGTCTTACTATACCTACTCCCGAAAAAACCACCTTGCTATCTATTTTAAGGCTTTTAATATCCTTAAAATCATCTTCTTCAATTCTGATCGTTGGCTTCATCTTTACGGGTGCGTCAACAACTTTGGGACTATTCTTCGCCATTGTCTTTATCCTCTCTTTGTTTAGGCTTAACTTTATGTTGTTGAATGTCTATGTTTGGCACATCCCCCCCGCAGAAGTTAATCGTAACCTTCCCGTGGAACTTCTCATTCTCAAGCCTTCTCAACTCGTCAACTATCCACCTATTCCGTATCATCTTTAATCCTTTCAAAGTCTTTTAGTATTTTGTCCGGGCGTTCAAGAATATCCCTTAACAATCCAATCCTTGCCCCGGCTTTAGCCACTTCAACGACATTTATATCCTTTGAAGTGCTTAGCGATTCCAAATGCCCTTTCAGTCTTTTCTTATACTCTGAAAGAAATTCTATTGATTCCGGGTATCTTTTATCCGTAAACATCAACTTGCATTCTTCGGCTTGTCTTTTTAACTTTACTATCCTTTCCCCATAAATCAATTCAGAGGTTATCTGCTTAATTGATTTTAACCTGTCTTTGGCCCGGTCAGAAGCCTCTCTTACCTTATCCCTTATGCTCATATCGGCATAGCTCCCTGCGGTTGGGCCGGTTGCTGTTGCCCCTGCCCTCCGCCCTGTATTTGCTGTATATACTCATCAATCTGCTGTTTTGAGTAGCCTTTTTGCCTTAACTGGTCTATTACCTTCAACATAGCCTTTTTAGCCTCTAATTGCCTATCCAGAGGCTTTAGGATAGCGTCCTTGTTCTTCTCAACAGAACCCCCGGCGTTTTGAAGGTATATGCCTAATATCGTGCGCCTTGCCTCAATATCCTGCCATACTTCGGGATAGTACTTTGACACATAGTCCGTTGTGTATAACGCCAACTGCTGGTCTAACGCTTTTGAGAAACTTAGACTTGACCCGTGGCAGACATACCTTACGGGAACAGACAGCATATCCCTGTTAAGTTCAAAGGTTGTCTTGCCGTCAAAATACTTAATAGTTCCATTATCATCCGCATAATACTGAAAATATATGCTTTCAACCTGTTCTGCAAGCTCTGCGTCCGCCTTTTGAAGTGTTATGATTATATCTTCAATCCTGATATTGCTTGACTGCTTTTTGATTGCTGTCTTTGAAGCTGGGGCGCGCGGGTCATCAGGCGTTTGAGCGCCAGAAGCTAGCATAGGGTCAACCCCTGTGATTAAAGCCTCAAAATTGTTTATCCAATTCAAAAGGCTTACTCTTTCATATCCGACTGTATCAAACTTGATCTGTGAAAAGACCGTTCCTTTATTAAATTTGATTACATTTATGTCATCTTCAACCAAGTCAACCCGTTCAGGTTTGAATTGCGGGTCATCGCACATTACTGTCCGGGTATGAGCTATATTAAATTCATTGATTACGGAGTTTAAGAACGCTTCCGCTATCTCTTTCGTGTCTTTTGTCCGTTCAGTAAACGAATCGCCAAACCAGCTATCGTCTTTCGGCATTCCGTTGTAAACCACATAAAAGACTTTGTTGTGCTCATACGGATAGAAAAGTCCTTTCAACAATATCCGGCTGTCATCATCGTAATAAACAACATACCTCATTAGCTTATCTATCAATCCGTCATCGTCAACCGATATTTCCTCTTTCAGGTTCATATAGATTACTGCCCGGACAATGCAATAATCCCTTTTGAAATAGTCATCTTTGTATTTCTCTTTCAGTTCGGTTATGCAGTCCTGGGTAAAATATCCGTTATTGGCAAGCCTTTGTATGTCAACCCATTTATAATCCAATTCTTCCGCCACTACCCTCTGCCTGTTTATATCCTTAGTGCTTAACCTTGCAAAAAACTTCTTATAGTCAACCCTGTAAGGTTTAACGCCCCGGCTAACAACCTTTTCCTCTATGTCCGATATTGTTACTTCTTCGCCTGATTCAATCTGTTTGAGGTTTTGGAAAGGTACGCTTTCAGGGTTTAAAAGATCGGAAGTGTATGTTTTCTTAAAGCTGTCAAGGTTTTTGGACGAATAAGAAGTCTTGCGCGGGATATACTCTATCGTGTCGCCTTCAAACGCTACATTGACAACCGCGGCCGGATGAGTGCAAGCGTATTTGTAAACATAATAATCAAGTTCGTCTATTTTAACATCTTTGCGGAGTTTGCAGTCTAAAAAATCCTGTCTTTTGACTATAATGCTATTGTCCGTTTCTTCTTCGGGTTCCAAAAGCATTATCGGTTTCGCGCCTGTCGTCTGCCTTCTTCCGCTTGTTGCCACTATCTCGGCCATAATAAGAGATAGCTTTAACTGCCTTTTTGAAGCGTTGCCCGCTATCTCATCTTCGTATTCGTTACTATATGATTCCACGGCTTTATCGCAAGCCTCTATGCGTTCATAATAACCTTCTTCTTCGTATTCTTTAATAATCTCGTCTATTTCGTCGGTTATTACGCTTATAAGTTTGGTTTTCTGCGTTTCGTTCAAGTCTAAAGAAATAACCCGGGAATTGTTTATCTTACTTATCCCTTGTGTTTCAACCTTTTCTTTATTATCCGGCTGGCTGTCAGGAAATAATTCCGGGTTCCTTGTCTGCGGGTTGTTCTGCGTTCCCATTTTATACCTCTTTAATAAACATACTTCTTCTTTTTAGGGTAACTAGTTTCATATTCGCTTCTTTTCTTTTCTATTCTTAAAACTTCAATATCTTTTATCATCGTTGAAACAATCTTGGCTATCGCCATTGCCATAATATGATCGTCGTGTGCCTTTCTTTCCGCTTGTGCTTTCCAACCGCTTGAACTCTGAACTATAATAAAGCTGTAAAGCTCCTCAATCGTTGGCTTGTCGTAAATCCTGTCAATCCCGTTATCAATGGACTGCTTCAATACGCTTAACATTTCTGGACGCGTGGCCGAGTTTGTGTCCCAGCCCATTTTAACCATCCTGCCCGGATCGCCTGTTCCTACTGTCGGCATACGGAATATCTCGTATTTGTTCAGCCTATTCATTGCCATAAGCCGTTCTGTTTCAAATACGCCGCCATTATTGCGCTCCGGCGCTACTACCGGCCTGAAACCTGTAATGTCAGCTATCTTTTCAAGAACAGGGTGTAAAACATTTATCATCTCTGTTCCCATTTTAAAAGAGCTATATACTAAAGGATAGTCAAAATTCGTCTTTGAATAAAACTGCGTTACGCTGTAATCTCCGCAGCCTGTCGCCAGATCACCGCCTGCTACAATCAATTCCCCTGGCTTAAACTCGCGGTATTGCCTAAACTCCTGCATAGACTAATCCCTCTTTTATCGGGTTTTTAGCAGTCTGTAAGTATTTTGAGAGCATTTCTTTGTTAAAATAACATTCACCTGATGTAAGAAACGCCTCAATGTCTGTTTCCGGGTACTCCTGCTTAAATTTATCGCCCAGCTCAGACTTTTTCTTTTCAAGGAACTTTTTATCATAAAAATCGGAAGCCTTATAAAACAATGGCTTATGATTGTTTAATCCTTTCTTGCTTTCTTCCCAGAACTCTTTGAACTCGTTAAACCCGTTAGCTGTTGTTTCAATTATGAACTTGCCGTTCTCTGTTACTGCCTGCCCTGCACCGGCTATCATATTCCCTATGTTCGGGAAAAACGCAAACTCTGAAAAGAGCAAATTGTTTATTGTTCTTGATCTGCCGAACTCCACGCTTTTTGCCGTGCCTATATGGAAAGTGGTATTCATAAAGGCATTGTGAAGCTCGTTCTTGCTGTTATATTTCAAAGGAACTTTCTGTTTTGTCTTATCTTCATAGCTCTGAATGTAGTATTTAACCTTCGCCAACAACCCTGCTGCGTTATCCTCAACATCGGCCACAATTACCGAATAGCTGTTAGGCTCTAGGATAAAATCTGCCGTGAACATTGCCGTAAACAAAGAGCTGAACCCCATTTGCCGTGCCTTAAGGACGATTTCTCTGTTTCCAAAGTCATCCCTTAAATGCTTGCGCTGTATTTCGTTAAGAACAAACGGGCCGGACTGCCTGTCTTTGCCAACAATACCCAGCCGGTCTTCTATAAATCTTATGTAGTCAATCATTTTTTCATAGTTAAAGTAAACTGTATTTTCAATGCTTTTAAGCCCAAAGTTAAAGTAGTTTGTTCAGACCGCACGCCTATGGCATATAACTACTATTGCCGGCCTTATTCTCTTTTAACTATCCTTAGGGCGTTATCTAATCTTTAATTAAAAAGATTATGCCATTTTGAAGGGTTGCGTAAAAAAGAACTTTGGCTTTTATGTAATGCTGAAACAAAAACAAAGGAACTTGAAATATATGCGCGGCTTTACATATACACGGCTGCAAGTTTAATCTTTGTCTTTATTTCTTACTTACTATCACTCAAATTGTTCTGCATTTTATAGAGCTGAAAATTCGGGAAAATGGCTCTTATGCTTTATTTTGTATTGATTTTTCAATATTTTGTTAATTAAAGTTAAAGTAACGCTTTAATTTTATTTTTTATAGTTGTCTATCTCTTTTTTAAAATGCTCAAAAGATTTGACATTTAAATCTGTTTCGGTCTTTTCAGGGATAAGTTTTCTTAGTATTGCTATCAAAACTGTATCTTCAACATAGGCTCGCTCAATGGCGTGTTGCATTAAAGATTTGCCTTTGTCTTTTTCTACCGTTTTAATGGCATTCCTTAACTGTTCAACAAAAGCCTCTCCAGCTGGGGGTCTGCCATTGGGATTGTTTGTGTGTCCTGGTTTACATCCACCCTTGTTCGCCATTGTTTTACAAACTCCTACGCTTAAATTTTAATCTTCTTTATATAAATTTTCTGGGCGTTACTTTCTTCCCACAAGCCGGGCATTTGTATTTCTTGAAATAAGCCCAGAACTTATAACCGCACTTGCAACTGAAAGAGTTAAGTTTCATATATTTTTTGTTCATAGATTTTAACCGGGTGTCGTAGCTCGCAATAATTTAGTTTTTTTGTTCAAGCCGACAAACCCGGATTTTTATATGGCCTTCAGCGCAGTCGTAACCGCTGCCGAGGCTTCTATAAATATGTATGCTAGGGGTTAAAAGTGTGTGGTTTTTCCGTCTGGGAGAGTATCAAAAGTGTGTTTTTGGATGTGTTGACTATTCTATGTTTGTCGGGAGATCCGCGGGTTCGGGTTCCCTGAATGCGTATAATATGCGCCTTACTTTGTAAATGCTTGTTTTTGTTCGTTTGGCGATGGTTCTAACGCCCCAGCCGAGGCCGTCTTTTTGATTACACCACCAAATAGCAATGGCAAATGAACCGTGTTTATTCTTTAAATCTGCGGGACATCCGCGATAAAACTCTAAAAACTCCCGATATTGAAACTTATCCGGGAACACACATTTTTTCTGAACAATCTCAAGGCTCATTCTTTTTCCTTTTAGTAAAGATAAATGCTTTTATAATATCTTTCTAGATATTCAAATGCTCTTTTCAGCTGTTTCATTTTTTCCTCCTTTCGTTTTAAGCATTTTAACCCCTTTGGGCTACCTACCCCAAAAACAACACTAATCTTTCAAATTTAACCCCTTAGCTTTAACCTAGCGCGATTCTAAACCTCTTTCCCAACCCCTATTTTGGTCTTTTGTGCTTGTAGTGTTCTTTTGCCCATTTGCGGTTCCTTTCGATTGTGTCCTTCATTTTCTTTTGCGCTTTAACCGGATCAACTCCCGGAACCGGCCCGAGTTTCTCAAAAACCAGCTCCCGGCTGCACCTTGAGCAGAAACAAGACAGACAAGACAAAGGGCTTTCAATTTTATATCCGCACTTAGGGCAAACATAAACTGCCATTGTTGGTTTAGCCTTTTTAAAAACCGTATACATATCGCCTTTGTTCATAACAACCTCTCTATTTAATTTTTTTAATATAAGTTTTTTCCGGTTTGGTTACTTCTTCTATGCCTAGGTATTCGTATAACCGGTTAATCTTTTTTGATTCTGGACAAGATACCACTTGGAAGCATCTGTCATTTATTGCAACGCTTCTATAATAATCAGTTAATTCTAAAACTCTCGAAATAGCCTCTATTTTACTTTTTTCAGCTTTAAGGTTCTTTTGTAACGCGAACACTTGAAACAAAAGAGATCCGACCGCCACATAAAGGGCTAATAACAAAATACTGGACACTGCAAACACTTCTACACCAAACTCATTTAAAAACTTTTCCATACTGCCTCCTTTTGAGATCAACTGCGAATTGTTTAAAACTCTATGTCATTACCTGCTTTGTCTTTTGGAATCTTTAAACCTAAAGACTTAACTGCTCTCTTAAAGGCAAAGGCTTTGTCTTTCTCTTTGTCTTTGTCTTTGTCTTTAACCCCTTGCTTGACCTCAACTTGGGGTCTAATTGAGGTCAACTGTATGTTTTCTTTCTCTAGCTCGGAAAGAATAGAAAAGTGAACGCGGTTACTGACATTTAGGGTGGTCCCGTATTGAAAGGGTATAAACTGCACTAAGAACCAATTACCGGTCTTTGTTTTTATGATCCTTTCTTTGTCTTTATTGAACAAATCCAGCCCTTTTGACAGCTCAATTTTGGTTTTAGTAAGAAGCTCAAACTTTATTCTGTTCGGCTTCCAAATACCAGCGTGATTGCTTCGGTCTTTAATATAACCCCAAAATAGTTTATATTCCGGTGGAAGCTCTATATACCAGTCTTGCTCCCAAATATCTACATCCGTAAATCTCTTAGCCATTTTCGTTCCTTCGTACATCTCTACCACTTTTAAGTAAATCGTCTAACCTGGGCAATCCTGTGCGTCCTGGAACCGTTCTGAAAGCCCTAGTCCCCTTGAAAATAGGGTGGATTGTCCACTTCCGGGCCTTTCTTCTTAATTTCGTGCTTTTCAGGCATTACCAAAGAGGGATCGCAGTCCGCGCATTCCCCGGCCGCTGAAACATTAGATACTTCTTTACCGCATACCGAACATTTAATCCAAACGATCATTCTTTATTCCTCGGATACCTTATTTCGTAATAGAGCATTTTAAGCATGTAAAAGAATATACGGATTGTGTTTTGAACTTCTATCCAAAAGTCGGACATTTTATTCAATCACTCCCTTTTTCGGCAACTTTAATAAATGCCTCAAGTCTTCTCCGTTAGAAAGAGTTGTGGATTTTGAAATAGTAAAAAAGAGATCGCGCTTCTTGATAGCCTTAGGTATTGCCTCAATATGCCACTTCTCTGGTTCGTATACAAATTCAATGCCTAGGTAATCACTCAATGCGGATATTCTCATATCATTGAATTCGTTTGAACCATAACGCGTTAAGCAAGTAAAGGCGTATTCTTTTATTTCTTTTTTCGCCATCTCCA
>Ga0172381_10006057_pt1 | contig 12174 bp, 22 predicted proteins | sample Leawel6488metaG_FD_119754 | JGI IMG/M metagenome (GOLD analysis project Ga0172381, IMG submission 119754) | Leachate microbial communities from a municipal landfill in Southern Ontario, Canada - Leachate well 64-88 metaG | ecosystem: Engineered > Solid waste > Landfill > Unclassified | place...
GGCGGGGTAGGAGCATCATTTGCCAACGCCTACGCTGCTGCATGGTGGGCTGCCCTGCCAGCTGCGCTTAAAACTGGCTATGAGGCTTACATCCCTATTTATGATGCGTTTGGTGTGGCTATCTCAGATGCCGTGTTTGCGAAACTTGACACGCTGTATCTGTTGGCTACGCACGATACGACTGGGGCTATTCATGCTACAGATTCCGCTTGCCTACTAAATTGGGTTAATCCTGCAACGTATAAGTGCACTCTTGTGAACACTCCAGCCGTGACCAAGCATCAAGGCGTTAGTGGTGCTGGCTCATCAGCACTCAACACAAATTTCAAATACGTGGCGGGAGCCAAGCACAGCCTGAACTCCATGACTTTCGGAATTTGGGTTTATACAATGGCTGAGGAAACTGGCAAAATACAATATGGTGCAGCTTCAGGAACAGCAAGGGCAGCACTGGCACAAAGGCAATCAGCTGGGGCAAGTTATGGTAGTATAAATTCAGATCTCGGCTCATTTTCCCCAACCCCAGCACCAGCAACTGGACTTACAACATTACGCAGAGCAAATTCAAGTCAAGAGCAAATGGTCAAGGGGAAAAGCTTTGTAAGCATTCCAACGAGAACACGAAACAGCGTCAATATTGTGGACAACGTGCTTTATATTTGTGCTGAAAGAAATTCATCCAATAATTTATCTGTAGGAAGTTCTGATGTGATTTCTCTGGCATTTTGTGGTGCTGCGTTAGACAATGCTGATATTGAAAAAATAAACGATGCAATGGCTGCACTTTTAGCGGCGATGGCGGCATTATGATAGTCTTTGATTTAGAACTGGCTAACACACTCTCAGCAATGGTTTTCCCCAGTGGCGCATTATTATCTCCAATCGAAATTGGTGACGGAGAGTGGGGTTTGCCGAAGGAAGTGTTACAAAGTGATTTCTATGAGCAGGCACATCAAATGTTAAAAACTTGCAATATAATCGAGAAGGAATCATGAAACAAATACTGACCAACATTCCAACACACTTCGATTGGGGGATCAGGATCGCTATTGTCGTTGCTGGATTGCAGCGGCTGGTCAACCTGATTCCGAACACACAATTTCAGATTGCATGGATGGCGTTCCTTGCCTGCATCATCACGTCTATGGTGGTGGAGAAGAATCAGGCGAAGATAGCCTATGAAGTATTGGGCATATCAATCAAACAATACCTCCGCACCAAATGGCTGGACTGCATCGTTGACGTGCTGGCTTGTGTGCTGGCTACGCTGTTCACGCTTGGAGCGTTGGGGGCGTTGTGAACTACTATAAACCCAAGCATTTTGACATCAGAGAATTAGTCTCTCCGCTCGTCTGGAAAGAACGTGGCGAGATGGCTCTGCAACTGCTTGACCCTAATCTGCTCAAGGTGATTGACCGCCTGCAAGAGCATTTCGGAACTATGATTGTGAACAACTGGCTCTGGAACGGCAACCGTGACCTTTGCGGATTCCGTGGACACTCTGACATCCCGAAGCTAAAAGCCGAGGGGATATACCTAAAGAACGATCAGCATCAGCTTGGCAACGCCATTGATGCTGTGTTCAAGAACGTGTCCGCTGAGACCGTGAGGCAATATATCCTTGCCAACATCAATGACTATCCCGAAATCACAGGCATTGAAAAGAATGTCTCGTGGCTACACATTGATACCCGAAACTGGCATAAATTAGTATTATTCTAAAGGAGTAATTCGTATGATAACTGCTCAAGTGATGACATTGGCTCCCTCAGTCTGGATGGGTTTGACAACCTTTCTCGTGCTGTGGGTTGGAACTCTGGTGTGGTGGTCAGCCAAAATGACCGCCTATCGTGAAAAAACTGAAGTTGATATTGTAGAAATCAGGCGCACAATAGAGTCCCTGTCAAAGCAAAACTCTGAGCGTAGCACCTACAACGAAGAACACTATGTATCCCTGCAAGCGTATCAGGCAAGCAACCAAGAACTATGTCGCAGACTACTGACCTTAGAGGATATCAAGCTTGGTGAACGCCTTGCAACCATTGAAGCGAATCAGGGGACACAGGCTGACACCCTGTTCCAAATCCAGAACACCCTAACCGAGATGCAAAAGTCTCTCAGGAAATAAGGAGAAACAAATGTTTGATCAAATTACTAACTGGATCACCTCTGCACAAGGTGCGCTTTCCGCTATCCTTGCGCTTATTTTATTCGCTATCGCTGCCTACTGGCAGGTGATGGCTGCCCTGAAGAAAAACAACGAAGAGAACGAGAAGAACAGAGCGGAGGCAAAGTTGAAAGACATTGCTGCCGGAGCGATCACCTCTGCCGAAACAGGAGAGGGCAAAGCTATCCGTGATCTCATCACTCAGAAAGTAATCCCCGGACTGACCACAGCCAAGGTCAAGGAACTCAGTTCTGATGAGAAGCACGAACTGGCAACCGCCGTGACCAAAGCCAAAGGCAAGACCCTGATCGAGAAGATGGGTGTAGCCTTTGACGTGGGGCTGTTTGTCAAGGATGTTTACCAAAGCATCAAGCCTATGATCAAGAATTTACGCAAGAAATAACACACGCCTAAGACCGTAGCCAGACCCGACATAGTGCCTCCTGAAGCCCCTGAGAAATCGGGGGCTTTTTTCATAACTGCGAAAAAAGACTTGACAAGAAATCGGGTGGGATTATTCTTGAATCAGAAATTGAACAAAGGAGTTCTGAAATGAAAGACAACATTCTTGTTATCGCTGAGGACAATGTCAGAACCATTATCGCTGACAATCTCAGCAAGGATCAGATCAGCAGGATCACGGCAATAGCTACCGAGCCCCGCCCCCTACTTGCCGATGCAAAGGTGGGATCAGCAGAATGGCGAAATAGCCAGCTTTTACAAGGAAAATGTGTTTATCGCCCTGGTGATAGTGAGTATTATCAGGCAGACGGTCAAAACAGAATCATCGGTAAGATTATCGAAACCGGGCTTTTCAACTCTACTTGGAACGCAGATACTTTCAGGCGTGATGATTCGGACGGCTGGCAAATCTACGAGCCAGCATTGCAAGCTAATGGGCTTGGGGACTACGAGCCGGAACCACAGCCTGAGTCCGATTTGACCGTGCCTGGGAAAATGTCGCTTGCAGAAATTGACGCTGAGATTGCCAAAGAAAAAGAGAGGATCGCAAGGTGGAAATATGCTGACCACAACATGGGATCGCCATCCCCACAGCCCGATTTGCCTGTGTCTGGGGAGATGCAAGAGGAAGAAAAATATATCGGCTACAAGAAAGATGAAAACGGAAAAGAAATAGACGTGCCTGATTACCAAGAACAGCTTGAAAAGTTTGTGATTGGCAAGCGGGTAAAAATACTTTCCTATGGTGGCAACCTCGCAAAAAGTGGTGACGTTGGAGTGATTACCAATGTCAAAAAAGAAGAGGGGTGGATATGTATTGACCTTGATCGTGGTGTTAGTGTGATGGTAAATTATACTTGTGCTGAGCCCATTCCATCCCCACAGCCCAAGGTCAAGGTCGGGGACTATGCAGAGACAGACAAGCATCATCATGTCAAGCTAACTGAGTTTCCCGCAGAACACTACAAACCCGAAAACAAGGTATATCGTTGTTTTAATCTGTCACTAAACAAAAAGCATCTTATTGAAGAGCGAGAAATTCTCCGCATCCTCCAACCCTCCGAGGTCAAAGTCAGCATTACGCTGGAGGGAACGGTGGAAAGGATTGACGAGTTCTCGTTTAATCTTGAAAAAGATGGAAAGTTTGCGGAACTGGATTACGAAATGCTCTCCCCTGCCGATGCAGCTATTATCAGGGAATTAACCGAAACGAAAGGAGAATAACATGAGTAACTTTGAAATAATCAATGGTGTCCGCTGCCGCATGGTAGAGCCTGAGCAACTCCAAAAAGATAGCAAATTCCCCTGTGCGGTCAGGCCGATAAACGATAAGTCTAAAAAGGGCAGCTACAACAGGTGGACAAACAGGCACCTGTTAAAATACATTGAAATTATCAATAGCACCGCAAAAATGGCGGATGGGACACCAGACGGGTATATGCCGTACTGTGATCATCTTGGGGGAATCAACATCGAGGTAGTAGAAATAATTGGCTATCCAGAAGCCGAGATGGTTCAGGAACTGGTGGAAACCCCACAGGGAGGTGGAGAGTGATATATACAAAAAACAAATCAAAAGAATACTGTATTGATGGGAGCGGGGCAGTACATTGCTTTGAATGTAAACAAAAAAGGTTTAAGGTTGTTCATTCAATGTACTTGTCATATTGTGGTGTGAACAGTGTAGCGCTCCCGTTGTCAGAAAGAAGATTCAGTTGGTGCAAGAAAAATCAATTTGAAAAACAGGAGTCAAAATGAAATCAATAATAATCACATTCGTAATCACATCCCTGCTGTGGATAGCTTGGCTCTGCTGGATATTCAGACATGACATTGCTGAATGTGCAGAGGTTTGGGCTTCTTGGGGGAGGGAACAATGAGCGAGATCAAAGATGAAAAACCGAAGCCGTGCCCGTTTTGCGGGGGAGACAACATACAGTATGTAGTGCGAGATGTTTGTGACAAGATGCGTTATGAATGCCAAGATTGTGAATCACATAGTGGCTATGGTGGGTATTGTGACGAGGAAGAATTAGATATCTGGAACACCCGCCCCACAGAAGACGCACTCCGAGCCCGCATCACGGAACTGGAAGAGTCTTTGCACGGAGCCGACAGACAGAAGGCTGAGTTGGAGGGCATAATAAACAGTCTCAATAACGCATTTGCGGAGCTGCCAGACTTTCTTTCTGAGAATTGCCTGACCGTTACCGATCTAACCCCTGAATTGCTCGAAGAGTATCTATCCCTGCTGTCTGAAAAACCAGAACGAGAGGTGGTAAAATGAAAACCATAAAGATGACCAAAGAACAGTATCTCGAAAAACACAAAGAACTTGTGGCTTTACTTGGCATGGATATAATCGAGAAGCGCATACAATCAGAGCAAGACGGTCTTACCGTATATCAATATGGATATATCTTTGCTCTCGAAAAACGCATCATGGAGCTGGAGAAGCTTGTAAAAGCCTGGCAGGAGATAGCACAATTCGCTGGAGGTATCATTGAGGACTTTCGGCACCTATTGCCAATAGGCAGACAATCCGATATTGAGCGGGTGCTGTATTATATCTCGAAAGCACCGAAGGGGGAGAAGTGAGCGATAGATTTTGTGTCTGCGGAGCAAGAGTAGAGCAGAATACTGGTGGGTTTGACTGCCCTCGATGCTATCGCCACTATAACGTAAAAGGTAAGCAGATTGGCAACAACACAATTATTCAGTTTGCTGAAAACGCTAAACGTAAAGAAACCACTATGCAATACAACAACGATGAGGAGTCCAGCCATGACGAAAGCTGAATACGAAGCCGCAGTCAAAAAGATTGAAGCCATTAAAGACAACAACATGAACGCCTTTGATGGAGATGTCTTTGATTCTGTTGACAAAGAAGGACTGCTGTCACAGCTTAAAGCTGAGTATATCGAAAGTCTTGAAGATCGCATTGCAGAATTGAATATGATCCGCATTGAGAACGTTTCACTAAACACGATAAGGCAGGTAAACCAAGGATTCAGAACCAAAATTGCCAGCCTTGAATCTGAAAACGCAAGGCTGGAGAAGGCTTTGGATATGGTTGGAAGGCATATCGTAGAACATGAAAATATGTGTCCGTGGAATGTTGTTGATGGCTATGTCGCAGACGAATGCTCCGAGTGCATAGCAAATGATAACGCCATAAAATCAGAATGCTGGAAAGCTGCTTTTATCAAGGAGGCAACCGATGATCACAACAAATAAACTCAAGACAAGAAGCAAGGTAAGTGTAGCCCGTTTCCTAAACAGCAGATTCGTCCAGATTGAAAAGCTGACAAGCGAGTCTAACGAGTCCAGATATCTGCTGACTACCGTAATCGCCCAATACAACACAGCAGGAGAGTGGAGAAGCTTTGAGCGCATCTACTTGAGCCCCAAAGCTGCGTTGTTGGCTCGTGACGCATTAAACGATCTTGTGAAGCTTAAAGACTTTCAGGAAACGCTTGCAAAACAGATAGCAGATGAAGAGGGGACAGAGGTGAAGCCATGATCCCGAAACGCTGCAAGTCATGCAAATACAAAGGCACGCATGACGGTATCACCTGCCAGAGAGCAGACACACCGATGGAAGTTGAAGTCCTGAACTGCGATGCCGAAGCCGAGGCAGAGCAGGATCTCCGTGAAAAAATCATTGTGAATTTTGGAGGTGAGGAATGAAAGCAATAGAGATACAAGCAACCAAGGGACTTGAGTGCTCGCCTATGATGGTGATGCCAGAAATTAACATAACCTTTTTCGGTAAACTTAGAATTGCCCTGTCCTTCGGCTACGACTTGAATACACCCCACAAACTACATGCTTATCTTGGGTTTAGCAAGTGGAGCGTAGAAGCAGGGATAAGCTTGTTTGTTCCATTTATGGATTTATGGATTGGCGGGGCATGGGAGGACAATTGAACCGCCCTGCCAAACGCAACCAAACAACCAAAGCCTACGAGATTGAAAGACATCTCAGAAAGGTGTTGAAGCCAAAACCGAGGTGTCTATACTTATTGATACCTATCATAAAACAGCCTGAATAAGGAGATACTATGGCGGATCAGGAGTCACTATGCCTCACATCATAAACTCACTCTACAATGTCTCTGATTTCAGGGACACTACCGTGGAAGAGATTGTCGAGGCTATCCGCAACGATTACGGGACTGCTGTTCATAAGATCAGGCAAACCCTTGATCCTGCGGAGAGAAAACGGTTGAAAATCAACCTGCCGTTGTTCACGCTTGGGAATTTTACTGAGCGGATTGATAGCGATGGGTTTATCTCAACCAAGTATTTAATGTTTGACGTGGATGGACTGGGAACTGCTGGAGTTGAGGCTGCCAAAAAGAAAGTCCGAGATTTCAGCCTGTTCGTGTTCAAGACCCCCTCAGATGGTGGAATCAAATTCGTTATAGAGATGGCAGAACCCTTAGATAAGCTGACCTATGACGGAAACTACAAGTTCTATCTGGACTATTTCACGGACATGACAGGCTTGAATCTGGACAGGGCTTATCACTCCAAGCACAGCTTCTTCTCGTGGGACAAGGACGTGAAGATCAATGAGAACCCCACGAAATTTACTGTCATGAATGTAACGCAGCAACGAGAGTATGATGATGTCGATCTCGATACCATAGACGAGGGAGAGATCGTTGACATGATAGAGTATATCGGGAACACGGGGACGCTAAACTACCATGAATGGACTATGGTAGCCTTTGCCTTGCAACAGCTCCAAGAGAAAGGCTTAGAGCTATTCCTGAGCCTTGCCAGAAGAGACACTACGCCTGAGCATCACCACCGGGACTGGAAGATGAAGTTTCAGACGGTGGGGAAACCGAAAGTGGTGACGCTATCCTATATTTATGGCTTGGCGTTCAAGCGCAAATACAAACGCAAGGCTCACCTCACCAAAGACGGGAAAGGACATAGACTTCCGTTTATCCTCAAAGAGGATGGGATGTATATGGAAACCCAAGAAGGAAAACACAGGTTCTATAAACGCAGAGTGTTTGGCTTCAGGGATATCAAGGTGCTTTACACGGTGCTGGACAGCCGCCACGGCAATAAAATCTATCTGAGGGTGGACGGCTATGACGTTCCAGTTCCACAGAAAGCCTTGGCTGTGATCCCTGAGTTCAGGTCAACCCTGCTGAAGCTGTTGCCGGGGCTAACCTATCTGTCCGTGGCTGAGGGCAAACCCTATGATCTGCTGTTCAACTATCTGGACAGGACGCAAACCCGAATGAAAGTGACCTACACCCCTGGGGTTGGCAATGTCGCTCCGGGAATCTGGAATCTTGGCAATGCCGTGATCATGGACAACGGAATCCTGCCTTGGGAACCAATCATACACACCGCTGATGATAAGGGATTTATGCTGGACGATGCTTCGGGAGAAGTCTACATCGAGGGCAACAGAGTGTTCTATGACAAACTGCTCACCATGTTCGACTTCTATAATGAATGGGCTGCCGTTGCTCTTGGATGGGCTTTCTCGAATATCTACTACCAGCAAATCCTGAACAAATGCGGTGGCTTCCCTGTGCTGTTCATGCACGGCAAGACGAAGTCCGGCAAAAGCCAGCTTGCTCATCTGATCCTGTCCATGTTCGGAATCAAGAATCCTGAGAACGCTGATGATTTCAAATTGACAATGGATAAGTCCACCGGCAATGCCATGAGCAGGATCAAAGACAAAGCGTTCGGAATCCCCACGATGTTTGACGAATACGGCTCAAGCACAAATGCCAAGATCAGACAAGACCACTTCCTGACATTAAAGTCACTGTTTGACGGCTCTGGTGCAACCAAGGCAAAGTTCTCTAATGACAATGCCGTCTGGAGAACGCAAGTAAGATCAGGCTCGATGTTCACCGCCTGCAACAAGGAAACCCAAGAGGAAGCCGTCAACAGATGCGTCTATATTTGCATGGACGGAGTCTCGACCCGCAAAGACAGCAAAGAGTTTGAGCGGTTGTATCAGGGCTTCGGCCGCAGAGACATGGCAGCGTTCCTGCCAATGTGTATCCTCAGAACCGAGTATAGCCAGTGGATAAAAGCTTATGACGAGGCGTATGAGCTTGTGAGGCACGTTCCGGTTGGAAGCCGTGTCCATGCTAACTACGCTACTGTGATGGCTGGCTATGCAATGGTGCAATACACGGTTCGCAAGCACGTGAAACTGCCTGACGTTCCGCTTGAGTGGTGGTTGTCAAGACTTGACGTAGCTCATGAGTTCATGACTGACGCAGACCCTGTGGTGATCTTCCTGAAGCATTTGGAGATATTTGCCGTGGAGATGCGGGAAAGACAGCTTAAGGGCTTTGTGCAGTTTGAAAGTGCAGGAGTGGATGATGTGGTGCTGGTCTATATGCAGACTGCCTATATCGAGATGCAGAAAGCCTACCGGAATCTGGAGCTGCTATTGCCTTCTGCTGAGGAATTGAAAAAACGGATCAGGGAACATCCCTGTTACCTAGGAACCAAAACCATAAACGTGGGTGGCAAGAACTGTAATGCCTATAAGCTCAAGCTGCTGGAAGAGAAGTCTTTGACGGATCAGTCACTTGAGCCGAACCCACAAGATGAAATACCATTTTAGGAGAACAACATGAAAAAAAACACAACCGCAGATCAAGGCTTGATCAGGCTCATGGAAGCCTGTAGACGGCTTGACGTGCCATACAGCACCGCCTATGCCAACATCCACAAGATTGCCGAGCCTTTCGGAATCACTATCATAAACAGCAGAATCTTCTGCAATGAGAGCAAGATCACCGCTATCCAAAAGCAGATCAGGGGCTATGTCTACTGTCCTGATGAGAAGCGAAGCCACAACGTTGCGCCCTGGGTGCATAGCCGGGACTTAATGGGCAGAGGCTATATCCTGATCGGGTGCTTTGGCTTTGTGAAAAGAAAAATCACAAACCCGAAAAAAAGTCTTGACAAACTTTCGGATGTTTGAAAGAATGACCCCAGAAAAACTGATAAGGAGATATCATGAAAACAATGACCTACAAGAATCTTAAGAAGCAGCAACAGGATTTTGCCAGAGTGCAGGATGCTGATGCTGAAAGCATGATCGAAATGGGCTGGAAATTCTGTCCCAAGAAGTGCTGGAAACGGATCAAAAGGGAAAAGGGGCTGAGATGACTGCGCAGGAATTTCTCAAGCTTGAACCTAAAAGCCACTTAGTGGTGTTTGGAAGAAACCTACACGTTCTTGACCAGCTCAGGAAAACAATCTTTTCCTGCAAGTTTTTAATGTGGTTGGATAATTTCTATTTCGCAGACGTGCCAGCCGAAATTAAGTCGTTTACCCATCCCGTAATCTTTGGGGTCAACAACATAGGCTTGCTTGATGAGTTCCCGGTAAAGAATGTTTACTATTATGATGGCAAAGACACCGTTACCAAATTCGTGGACATTCAGATGGAGGGTGAGGACTCAATGGAAGCCCTTCTGAAATACATGACCCCCTCAACAATAGCATGGAACTTAGAGTATTTCAACAAGGGGAAAGCATGAAAACCGCTTTGCTGATTCTGCAATTATTGACCCTATCAGCTATGCTTTTTATCTCCTCTTATTCCGTGGAGCTACTCTTCAAAATAAATCCCATGCTGGCTATTTACTGGTGGGGAAACTCGTTCTATGTGTATGTATCTTACCTCAAAAAAACTGAAAAACTGTGGTTCAACAAGGAGGATCACCATGCCTAATCTCAGATTACTATCCGAACAAGCCAGAGAAATGTATGACCATTTCGAGGCTCTCGAACCCGAAGAGTTCCTGAAAGCAATGCAGGAAATTGAGCAGAAGGGGATGCAATATGTCGCCCCGCTCTGTGACCTCATGGATGAATATGCTCTCAGGGCAGAGACCAGAACCAGCCTTGCCAAGCGATACTCTGAACTGGCTTCTGCTGACCTGAACCGCATTGAGAATATCAAGAAGTCGATCCTGTTCATCATGCAGGCTTGCGGCCAGAAGAAGCTCGACAACGGACCCTTGCAGGTGACGGTAAATGCAGGACGTGAATCCCTCGAAGTGTTTGACGAGGCTGTTGTGCCTCTGAAATACAAGAAAGCCGTGATCGAAATTCCTGCTGAACAACTCGAACCCGCCAGACTGCTGTTTGGTGATGACATCAAGAAAGAGACGATCACCGTCTCCAAAACAATGATCAAGGATGAAATAAAGGCTTATGCCGCAGAGCATGACGGACAGAGCCTTGGTGTCGCCGGAACGCAAATCGTGAAGAAACCGTATCTGGTTATAAAGGGGTAAAACAATGGCACTCGAAACACTCAAAAACGTCAAGGAGATCGGGGGATACCCTCTCCGTGATGTAGATGACACAGACGTCCCCACCCCAACAACGAAAGAAGAATGGGACGAGTTTGACAAGAAAAACCCAATTTGGATAGACCATGAAAGCGGAAGGATTATGTTCCGTATCCAATCCGCTCCCGTCAAAGAGGTCGGTGTCAACGGCTGCCAGGTCGATACCCTGATAGAGGCTGCGAAACTGATTCTGGAGGGGCTGGACGATAAGCTCCCGTGTAGCGATAACAACGAGGCAATCAGGTGTCTCAGCAGTGCCTTGTATTGGCTTAAACAACGCACTATAGACCGTGAACAACGTGGTGTCGAAGGCACTTATCAGCCATAAAAGGAGAAATCATGGCAGACTTAAAACTTCCCAAAATAAACAGAATCCAAATCTCAGGCAGGATCACCAAAGACCTTGAGATGAAAACCACTTCAGGCGGAACGGCAGTCCTGAGATTTTCTATAGCCTCAGACCGTATGTGGAAAGACAAGGAAGAGTGGAAAACCGAAACCACTTTTGTCAACATCCAAGCATGGTCAGGACTGGCAGAGAGTATCAACAGGCAAGCCCACAAAGGTTCTGCGGTTCTGATCGAGGGACGCTTGTCCTGCAACAAATACGAGAAAGACGGGGTCCAGAAAGAGTTCTGGGAGATCATAGCCGATACTTGTCATGTGCTGGAATGGCTTCCGAAAGGTGATGCAGCCACTCCTGATCCTGCTCCACCTACTAACGAAGATGTGCCGTTTTAAGGAGGACTTATGGAAAGCATAATCTTCCACGGAAACGTGTTGACGGCAGAGATTGTGAAAGAAACTTCTGACTTCACAAACTGGGTTTTCAGGGGAGTCGAATGGGGACACAAATCAAGAATCATGAGAATAGGGGTGTATAGCCTCAGAGGGGAGAGGGGAATAATGTTCGTCCCGTTATGCCTTCTGTATCGCATGGCTTGCAAAACTACCAAGAAACGGCTTCCGATAGATAAACTTATCTCCCCGATCCCAAGGGCAGAACTGAGAACCTATCTGAGGGAGCAGGGCTACAGTAATATGAATAAGGAGATAGAAAATAATGGCTAACGCTCTACAAATCGCCACCACCAGCCCCGAAGAGCAAAGACTGGTTGATGGTGCTATCGCAATGCTCTCCGCTCAGGGGATGCTGACCAAATTCGATGAGAACCAGCAA
>Ga0172381_10006058_pt1 | contig 12174 bp, 15 predicted proteins | sample Leawel6488metaG_FD_119754 | JGI IMG/M metagenome (GOLD analysis project Ga0172381, IMG submission 119754) | Leachate microbial communities from a municipal landfill in Southern Ontario, Canada - Leachate well 64-88 metaG | ecosystem: Engineered > Solid waste > Landfill > Unclassified | place...
AAAGTTATGGCTTTAGTCTATTGGGGAGAGGATGCGATTAAGAAGTGCCGAGAGCTGGCCGGTGCAACCAATCCGGAAGAAGCCGATCCTACGTCTATCCGCGGCTCTTACGGCAGGATCACCACATCGGGTGTTTATGAAAACGTTATCCACGTTTCATCTGATATTTCTGACGCGGAGAGAGAGATCAAATTATGGTTCCAGCCCGACGAGATCATTGTCGAGCTTTACCCTAAGCAAGAAGTTGTAAAAAAAGAATTAAAATGCAATATCTGGGTCTCTGAAAAAGGATAACTTATGATTAAAAGTATGACCGGTTTTGGTGGCGCCGAAGTTGAGATTAAGGGATACGGCAAGATATCCGTAGAGCTACGGAGCACGAATCATAAATTTTTAGAAGTTATATTGCATCTGCCGGAAGGTTCGCTCTCTCTCGAAGAGAAGATTAAAAAAATTATCGAGTCGAAGATTAAAAGAGGTCGGGTGACTTGCGGAGTAAATTTAAGTGGGAAACAAACGGGAGATGCCTCTGTAAATAAGGCGCTCTTAAAAAAATACATAGAGAAGCTTAAGAGTATTAAAAAGGAGCTTAAGCTTAACGATGATTTAAGCCTTACGGCCCTGATTAATCTGCCCGGCGTTTTAACCCTGGAAGAAAAAAGAGTTTCACCCGAAAGCCTTTGGCCTAAGCTTAAGCTGGCTTTAAATACAGCCGTGAGTAATTTAACCCAGGCGCGCATGAAAGAAGGGGCCGCTCTGGGAGTGTATTTAAAAAAACAGGCCCAGGAACTTAAAGAAAGATTATCCGGAATAAAGGCAATTCTAAAAAAATCGCTTAAAGCCCGGCTTAAGAGTTTGGCTACCGATGAGGAACGCGCGGTATTTTTAAAAGATACGGATACGACCGAAGAGATAGATAGGCTGGATTTCCACATTAATAATTTTAAAAGCAAAATTACCGCTAACGGTTCGGTAGGCAAAGAACTTGATTTTATCGCCCAGGAGATGCAGCGCGAAGCCAATACTTTGGCAGCTAAAACGTTTGATCTGGCAGTCTCTGCTCAGGTTTTAAAGATTAAGAGTTTAATTGAAAAGATTCGTGAACAAGCGCAGAATATAGAATGATTTTTGTCCTCTCTGGCCCTTCGGGCTCGGGCAAGACTACCTTGCGCGACCTTCTCTTAAAAGATAAGGCGCTCAGGAAGCTGTTTGTAAAGTCTGTTTCTTTAACTACTCGTCCTATGCGTACGGGCGAGCGGGAAGGGAGAGACTATTTTTTTATAAATGAAGCTGTTTTTAAGAACCTGAGAAAAAATAAAAGAATCCTTGAATGGACGAAGTACTTGGGGTATTATTACGGCACAAAAAAAGATTTATTGGAGGATGGTTTAAGCCGGGGTAAAAATATATTGCTCTGCCTTGATTTTAAAGGCGCCAGAAGGCTCAAAAAACTTTATCCGCAAGAAGCCGTAACAATTTTTATTCTGCCCCCTTCTTTAGAGGAGCTGCGTAAAAGAATTGAGAAGCGCTCCCTGGGCACAAAAAAACAGGAAGTTTCCAGGCGAATGATGCGCGCTGCTTCGGAGCTTAAAAATATTCCTGAGTATGATTATGCTTTAAAAAACATAAATTTAATGCAAGCGGTTAAAAGGTTAAAAGATATCATATTAAAAAATGCGATTAAATAAGAACGGGGTGTAAACTATGGGTTACGTCGACAGAGAGAAGTTATTGGATAAGAGCGAAGGCTCGGTTTATAAGCTGGTAAACCTTGCGGCCAAAAGGGCCTTGGAAGTCGCCGAAGGCCAGCCTAAGCTTGTAGATGTTAATGCCGCGCTTAAGCCTTCTACGATAGCCTTGTATGAGATTTCTGCCGGTAAGGTAGAGTCTAAGAGGCTCAAAGGTAAGGGTTAGAATTGAAGAAAGAGAAAAAAATAATTTTAGGCGTCAGCGCGAGTATCGCTATTTATAAATCCTGCGATATCGTCCGCCGGATCCGGGAAAAAATCGGCTCTGTCACTGTAGTCATGACGCGAGAATCGGAAGAATTGATCAGGCCGGTTGTTTTTCAGAGCCTTTCCGGAAACAAGGTTTATTGCGGGCTTTTTGATCCCGCAGAGACCTGGAGTATAGGGCATATCTCTTTGGCCCAGGAAGCGGATTTGATTCTTATCGCTCCGGCGACAGCGAATATTATTGCTAAAATTGCAGCCGGGATAGCCGATGACTTATTGACTTGTACGATTCTCGCGACTAAAGCTCCGGTTTTAATCGCTCCGGCAATGAATGAGAATATGTACCAGAATAAAGTTACCCAGGATAATATCGCTAAACTTAAAAAGTTAGGGTATGCTTTTATCGGCCCCCGCGAAGGTAAGCTGGCTTGCGGTGATAGCGGTATGGGGTGCTTAGCCGATAGTGATAAGATTATCCAGGAAATGATAGACCGTCTTTAAATAAATTTGGCGTGGTAGCCAAGTGGTAAGGCAACGGTCTGCAAAACCGTTATTCACCGGTCCGAATCCGGTCCACGCCTTGAATTGTTTTGGGCAAGTGGTGGAATGGCATACACGACAGACTTAAAATCTGTTGGCCGCAAGGTCGTGAGGGTCCGACTCCCTCCTTGCCCATTATAACTTTGAGTTCCGGCTCGTATCTATCTTAAATTTTTGGAGAGCTAAAATTTAAGATACTCGCCGGAACCTCGCTAGACAAAAGCTTATTGTGCTCGGGCTCATAGCTCAGTTGGTTAGAGCGTTGCGTTGACATCGCAAAGGTCAGAGGTTCAAGTCCTCTTGGGCCCAATTAAATTTTCCTTGAAGGAAAATTTAATTGATACTTAAACAAACGTGGTAAGGCGGTAAGCCGAACAGTGAGATAATCACTCAAAGTAAAAAAGATCATGTAGGGCAATCTTTTAAGTCCATAGATAATTAAAAGAGAGGTCAAGATGGAAAACAAAAATTTAGATTTAGGCCCGCTGCAAAAACTTATGGATGATCCGGCGGTTTCCGAGATTATGGTTAATGGCCCTAAAAAAGTTTTTGTGGAAAGAGACGGCAAGAAGACGCTTACCGATGTTCAGTTTTCGGGTGAAGAAGAATTGGTTAAAATTATCGGGAATTTCTTCAGTGCCGTAGGCAAGCGCGTAGGTAATGATATTTATTATGGAGATGTTTGTTTAGAGGACGGCACGCGCGTAAATATGATTATGGCCCCTGTATCGCGCTTCGGAACAGCGGTAACTTTCAGGAAGTTTTCCAAGCAGATCGGCACGCTAAAGGATCTAATTGATAATGAAACTTTGACGCAAAAAGCAGCGGATTTTTTAATTGCCTGCATTAAAGGCAAGATCAATATGATATTTTCCGGGGGTACGAGTACCGGTAAGACCACTCTTTTGCAGATGCTCTCCGATTATTTTTCCCCGCATGAGAGGGTAGTAACGATTGAAGACGCCGCGGAGTTAAGATTCACACAGGAGAATTATATTTCTATGGAGACCAGGACTCCGGATGAAGACGGCAAAGGCGGGGTGACCTTAAAAGATTTAATCTCTAACTCTTTGCGTATGGCTCCCGACCGTATCATCGTCGGAGAGGTGCGCGGCGAAGAAGCGATCAATATGTTCCAGGCTATGGCTACAGGCCATTCCGGGACCATCGGAGTTGTGCATGGGAATTCCCCTAAAGATGTAGTGGCGCGTTTGGAGACGATGGTCTTAATGTCGGGAATAAATATTCCTATAGTAGAATCCAGGAAATTAATTGCTTCGGCGATTAATGTAATCGTGCATTTAGAGAGAGTAAGGGATGGAAGCCGCAAGGTTACCTATATTACCGAAGTCAGGGGCTTGGATAATAATGAAATTCTTTTTAATGATTTATTCACCTATCGTTTCGAAAGGATGGAGAATGACAAAGTAATCGGCAGCCTCAAGCCGACAATAAGGTACTATCCGTTATTTTTCCAGCGTTTCCAGAAATTAAACCTTTTACCTAACGACATATTTGTCAGTGATTAAATGAATTTAGATATCTTAAGACATTCTTGTTCGCATATCATGGCCCAGGCCGTAAAAGCAATCTGGCCGGATATAAAATTAGCCATCGGCCCTTCTATAGAGGACGGGTTTTATTATGATTTTGACAAAGAGGCTCCTTTTACCGACGAAGATCTTTTAAAGATTGAAAATAAGATGCGTGAAATTATCGCTGCGGATGAAAAATTTGTCAGAGCAGAGATCAGCCGCGAAGAGGCTATCAAATTATTCCAAAGCCTAAAAGAAGATTATAAGGTAGAACTAATCAATGCTTTAAAAGATCCCAAAGTGAGTATCTATCGAACGGGAGATAAATTTGTAGATCTATGCCGCGGGCCGCATCTTGGGTCTACAGCAGAGGTCAAGGCTTTTAAATTGCTCTCCGTAGCCGGAGCGTATTGGCATGGTATTGAAACCAATCCGATGCTGCAAAGAATTTACGGCACCGCTTTTTTAAACCAGAAAGATTTAGATGAGTATTTAAAAAATTTGTCAGAAGCCCGTTTGCGCGACCACCGCAAAATAGGCCCGGCTTTGGGATTATTTGATATCTACCACGAAGAGGCGGGAGCGGGGCTGGTTTTTTATCATCCTAAAGGGGCGATCTTGCGTAACTTAATTGAAGATTACGAAAAAGTAGAGCATTTAAAACGCGGATACCAGATGGTCACCACTCCGCACATTATGCAATCCGGGCTCTGGAAAAAGAGCGGCCACTATGATTATTATAAAGATAATATGCATATCTTTAAAATAGATGAACAAGAATATGTCTTAAAGCCGATGAATTGCCCCGGGCATATTCTGATTTATAAGTCGCAGACGAGAAGCTATAAAGACCTTCCGATACGTTTATTCGAGCTGGGGACGGTTTACCGCCACGAAAAAGCGGGAGTTTTGCATGGGTTATTGCGCGTGCGCGGTTTTACCCAGGATGATGCGCATATTTTCTGTCTGCCGGAACAACTTTGCGCCGAGATCGAGGGAGTCATTGATTTTGTATTTGATACGCTAAAAGTATTCGGTTTTAATAATTGGGAGATAGAATTAAGCACAAGGCCTAAGGACTATATCGGTTCGGAAGCGGATTGGCAGAGTGCTACGGAGGCTTTGGAAAACGCTTTAAAAGCCAAGGGTTTAAAATACGATATCAACGAAGGAGACGGGGCATTTTACGGCCCTAAAATAGATATAAAATTAAAGGATGCTTTGAAAAGATCCTGGCAATGCGCTACTATCCAATGTGATTTTGCTCTGCCTAAAAGATTCGGCCTCTCCTATGTTGACAATGAAGGCAAAGAAAAACAGCCGATAATGTTACATAGGGTGTTGTTAGGAAGCTTAGAGCGTTTTATCGGGGCGCTGGTAGAGCATTACAATGCGGATTTCCCGCTCTGGCTCGCTCCGGTGCAGATGCTGATTATACCGATCAACTCTTCGGTTTTTGAATACGCCAAGAAAGTCAAAAGCACCCTTAAGGCAGCGGGTTTGCGCGTAGATGAAGACAAGAGCAATGAAACCTTAAATAAAAGAATACGCAATGCCGAGCTTAACAAGATACCCTATATTATTGTTATCGGAGATAAAGAAAGCGCAGCCGGCACAGTGGCGGTGAGAAAAAAAGGCCAAGGGAATATCGGTGTAATGAAACTCGAAGATTTTATGCAAGAGGTTAAAGAAGAGATTAACAATAAACAATGAGAAAGCACCCGGCCTAATTTGAGGGGCTGGTTCGCGCTTTCTGAGCAAGGAGGTGGTTGCGATAAAAAAGTTTATTCGGGTAAATGAAAGAATACGCGTTCCGCATGTGCGGCTTATTGGCCCGGACGCAAATCAGTTAGGTATAGTGGCTATACAAAAAGCCCTGGAATTAGCTAATCAATATGAGCTTGACTTAGTGGAAGTGGCACCCGGTGCTAACCCTCCGGTTTGCCGTATCATCGATTTCAGTAAGTTTAAGTATGATGAGGAGAAAAAAGAGCGTGAGGCTAAAAAGCATCAGAAACAGAGCAAGCTTAAAGAGATCCGCTTAAAACCGAATATCGATGACCATGATTACGAGACGAAGCTAAAACAGGTAATCAGCTTTTTGAAGAAAAAAGATAAAGTTAAGATTAATCTTTTTTTCCGCGGCAGGCAGATGGAGCATTTAGACCTGGGAAGAAAAGTTTTAGATAAATTTATTCTCGATCTATCCGAAGAAGGCCAAGTAGAGAAAACGCCTGCTTTAGAAGGCAGGATCATGTATTTTGTCATTGCACCTAAATCATAGCACCCGGACTTAATTAAGAGGCCGGCACCGTGGCATCAATGGATGCTGGGTATCCCGTTTCTGCGGGATGTGCCTTACTGCGCAAAGGGGTAAAAATGGGAAAACTAAAGACTAAAAGAGGGGTAGCTAAAAGGTTCAAATTAACCAAAAAAGGCAAAATTAAATATTCGCCCGGCGGCAAAAGCCATCTTGCTTCCAGTAAAAAAGCCAAAAGGTTAAGAAGCCTGAAAAAAAGAAGCGTGTTAGATAATAAAAAAGAAGCCAAGTATTTAAAAAGGATGTTACCGTACGGATAGAAATAGAAAAGGAGAACAATTGCCATGGCTAAAATTAAACATAGTGTTGCTACGCGCAAAAGAAAGAAAAGGTTATTAAAAAAGACAAAGGGTTATTTCGGGGATAGGAGTAAGCAATACCAGCAGGCAAGCAGAGCGTTGATGCATGCCCTAAAGTATGCTTACCGCGATAGGCACAATAAAAAGAGAGAGTTTCGCGCTCTCTGGATCGCGCGCATTAATGCCGCTTGCAGAGAACAAGGCATTACCTATAGCGTATTTATGAATGGTTTAAAGAAATCCAAGATTGCTTTAGACCGCAAGATTCTCGCTGACCTGGCGGTTAAAGATAACGCTGCTTTTAAGAAGATTGTGGGTTTAGTGAAGAAATAGAGAAGAGCGGAGTTTCCGGATAAGATCGGAGGTCTGAAGAAATGTATGTTATCATCGTTGGTTGCGGAAGAGTCGGCGCCGAACTGGCCAAGCTTCTTTCTAACGAAGGGCATAATGTCGTTATTATCGACAAGGCCAGGGATGCATTTGAACGCTTAGGCAATACCTTCAATGGTTTAACCATGGTTGGCAACGGGTTTGACCTTGATCTTTTAAAACAGGTCGGTATTGAGAAAGCAGACGCTTTTTGTACTGTTACCAACGGCGATAATACCAATCTTATCTCCGCGCAAGTCGCCAAGAAGATTTTTAATGTCCCCAAAGTTATCGCTCGTGTATACGATCCTCAACGCGCGCATATCTATGCCGCATTAGGTTTAGATATTATAAGCGGAACAACGCTTTTTGCTTCTATGTTGAGGGATAAGATTATTGAAAGCCGCTTCTCCAGCTATTTGATCGAAACCAAGGATCTTGGAGTCTTTGAAATTGAGGTCAAGGCCGAGCTTGTCGGCAAGACGCCCCAGGATATCAATATCCCTCAGGAATTTATGATCGTGGCGATTAGAAGGGTTTCCGGAGTTATTATCCCGGAGAGCTCGACAGCTTTCAAACTCAAAGATGTATTAATGGCGGTAATTAAAGTTGCCAGCCTTGATAAGATAAAGGAAAAGTTTAAACTACTCTAAGTTACCAGGCCCTTTTTGTTTTGGCAAAAAGAGATCGACTCTTTTCTTATTCGCTAAAAGGGTTAGAACGGAGGGTTAGAGGGAATGTATATAGTGATTATCGGAGCGGGGAAAGTAGGTTTTTTCTTGGCGAAGAGGCTGGTGAACAATAAGCATACCGTAAGCATCATAGATAAGAATAAACTGATCTGCGAAGAGACGGCTAAAGATATTGAAGCGTTGGTGATTAACGGCGACGGTTGCGACCCGAAGATATTGGAAGAGGCCGGTATAATACGCGCAGATGTGGTGGCTGCGGTTACCGGCGACGACGAAGATAATTTGATTATCTGCCAGCTGGCTAAAGAGCGGTTTAATATACAGCGTACAGTCGGAAGAGTGAATAATCCGGATAATGAGCATACGTTTAGTGAATTGGGGATCGATATTCCGGTAGATGCCACTAAAATTATCGCTAAGATTATCGAGGAAGAAGTTTCTTTTTCGGACTTCGTAAATCTGATGAGTTTCAAACGCGGTAAGCTTGCTATTGTGCGCGTAGATCTTCCGGAGGATTCCCCGGTGATCAATAAAGAGATTAAAGATATTACCCTGCCCAAGGATTCGGTTTTAGTATCCATCTTGCGCGGAGAAACTGTAATTGTCCCCAAAGGCGACACTCTGCTCCAGCCCGGAGATGATGTTGTTGCTTTAACGCTAATCGGCAATGAGCCGCAGCTTTTAAATTTATTGGCGGGTAAATTATGATTAAAGTAAAACTGCCTTTTAATATTGTATTAGGAATATTTACGGAAATATTATACGCTTTCGCTATTATGCTGGCGGCGTTTCTGATCTGTTTCCTTTTTAAGTATTAAGCTATGATTGTCAAGCCAACCCTTCAGGATCTTAAAGCAATAGGTTTTTATCTGGGCAAGATTATTCTGGGGCTTGCCCTAACCATGATTATACCCATATTAATAGGACTGTTCGCAAAAGAATTTAATCCTGCCTTAGATTTTCTGATCAGTTTAGAGATAAGTTTGATCATCGGGCTTATTCTGGTTAAGGTATGCTATACCGAGCGCGAGCTTAATTGGATGCAGGGGATGATCGTAGTCTCTCTCTCCTGGGTTGTAGCCATGTTTCTTGGCGCTATCCCGATGTATCTAAGCGGGCACTGGCTTTCTTATTCTGATGCTTGTTTTGACTCTATGTCCGGTTTCGCCACCACGGGTTTAACTTTAGTCCAGGATTTAGACCACCTTTCTTTGGCGCATAATCTCTGGCGGCATCTGATTATGTTTATCGGCGGGCAGGGTATTGTAATTATTGCGCTTTCTTTTTTTGTCAAAGGTGCATCCGGAGCGTTTAAATTATATGTCGGCGAAGCCCGTGATGAGAAGATCATGCCTAACGTCGTTAATACCGCAAGGTTTATATGGCTGGTAAGTATAGTTTATCTGGTTTTGGGGACACTGTCTTTGGGGATAGTCGGTGTATTGGAAGGATTAAGGCCGGCAAGCGCCCTTTTCCATGGCGCCTGTATATTTATGGCTGCTTTTGATACCGGGGGTTTTGCTCCCCAGTCGCAGAATATACTTTACTACCATTCTTTTGTTTTTGAGATTGTGACCATCGTGCTGATAATCCTGGGGGCGATTAATTTTAAGCTGCATTATCATATCTGGATGGGCAACCGGAAGGAGATAAGGAGAAATTTAGAGTCGGTCACTTTTTTTATCACGGTCATCACCGCATTTTCCATTACTGCCATGGGATTGGCTCAGACGGGAATTTATTCTAAGGCGGTTTTGCTCTTCCGCAAAGGATTTTATCAGCTTATCTCCGCGCATACAGGCACAGGTTTTCAGACTATTTATGCCCAGCAGTTTACAAGCGAATGGAACCATTTGGCCTTAGTGGGAATAATCGTGGCTATGGGTTTAGGTGGTGCAGTATGTTCTACTACCGGCGCGATCAAGATGTTAAGGATCGGGATTATTTTTAAAGCATTTGTTGAGGATATCAAAAGGATCATGCTCCCGGAGAGGGCGATTGTGGTGCAGAAATTTCATCATATCAAAGAGGTCTTTTTAGAAGATAAGCAGGTGCGGAGTGCGCTTTTAATCACTTTAGCATTTTTAATTTTATACGGGATCGGAGCTGGCGTGGGAATGTTTTTTGGGTATCCGTTTGCGAATGCTTTGTTTGAATCTACCTCAGCTGCAGCTAATGTAGGTTTATCCTGCGGCATAACTTCGCCTTCTATGCCCGCGGGATTAAAACTTACCTATATCTTGCAGATGTGGGCCGGCAGGCTGGAGTTTATGTCGGTTTTCACTTTAATAGGCTTTTTGATTACGGCGGTTAAAGGCAAATAATGAAAAAATTAATTTGTATTTTCGGGATCTTATTTTTAACATCGGGTTTAGCCTTCGCCCAGGGTATTCCCGGAGATGAATTAATTAATAATGCTAAACTTTACAATGGCAAGATAGTTTCCTATAAAGGTGAAGCTATCGGGGAAGTAATGCGGCGCGGCGATTATGCCTGGGTAAATATCCGTGAAGGCAATACTGTCCTTGGCATCTGGCTGCCTTTTACGCTGGCTAAAGAAATTGCCTACGCGGGAAGTTATAACGTCAGAGGAGATATCGTTGAGGTGACGGGGGTATTTAACCGCGCCTGCCCTGAGCATGGGGGAGACTTGGATATCCACGCGCAAGCCTTGCGCAAGATAGTTTCTGGTAAGCAGGTTAAGGAGAAGTTAAATCCGGCCAAAGCAAACCAAGCATTAATTTTATTGGGGGTATTATTCTTAGTATGGATATTAACATTATTCTTGCGGAAATAGATAGTGAAATAAATAATATACATTCTTCCGAAGAACTGGAGAATTTCCGCATTAAATATTTAGGAAGAAAAGGAGTGGTTGCCCAGTTGACCGCCGCCATACCTGCTTTGCCTCAGGGTGAGCGCGCTGCTTTTGGGCAAAAAGTCAATACTCTGAAGGGAAAACTTTCTTTATTGCTTGCAGAAAAAGGCAAGGGCAGTGCTCTTGAGAGCGGTAAGCAAGAATCTACTCTTGACGATATCGGGATGCCGGGGATCGTCCAGGATTTAGGGCACTTGCATCCTTTAACCCAGATTACCGATGAGATATGTACGATATTCAACCGCATGGGTTTCTCGGTCATCGAAGGCCCGGAGATTGAGACAGAGCATAATAATTTTACCGGTTTAAATATACCCTTAGAGCACCCTTCCCGCGAAGCTTTCGATACATTCTATTTAAAAGATTACCCTAAGATGCTTTTAAGAAGCCATACTTCTCCGGTTCAGGTGCGCGAGATGAAAAACCGCAAACCGCCTTTGGCTGTAATTGTCCCCGGGCGCGTTTACCGTCCGGATGCCGTTGATGCTTCGCATTCTTTTATGTTTCATCAAGTAGAAGGTTTTATGGTGGACAAGGGGATTAAATTCTCGGACCTGAAAGGCACGCTGGAAGAATTCTCTAAGGCCATTTTCGGTAATGATATTAAGATGCGCTTTAGGCCGCACTTCTTCCCTTTTACCGAGCCTTCGGCAGAAGTGGATATATCCTGTATTATCTGCAAGGGCAAAGGCTGTTCTGTCTGCGGAAGAAAAGGCTGGCTTGAGATTTTAGGATCGGGGATGATCCATCCAAATGTTTTTAAGCAAGTCAATATTAACCCTAAAGAATACACCGGTTTTGCCTTTGGCATGGGGGTTGAGAGGATAGCTATGCTTAAGTACGGGATAAACGACATAAGATTATTTTTTGAGAATGATTTGAGATTTCTGAGGCAGTTTTAATATGAAGATAACTTATAACTGGTTAAAAGACTTTGTCGATATTGATATTTCTCCTCGGGAATTAGGAGATAAGCTGACTATGGCCGGCCTGGAAGTAGTCTCTTTAGAGGAAAAATTAGGCGATTTCGTCTTTGAGATTGAGATTACTTCTAATCGTCCGGATTGGTTAAGCGCCTTGGGGATAGCCAGAGAAGTCGCGGCTATTACTAATGCTAAACTAAAGGTTGAAAACCGTAAGCCGACGAAGAAGATAAAAAGCCCGCAGCCTTTTAAGATAGAAATTGAAAATAAAAAAGACTCTCCGCTCTATTCAGCCAGAATTATTAAAGGCGTGAAAGTCGGGCCTTCTCCTTTATGGTTAAAAAATAGGTTAGAGCTTGTGGGTTGCCGCAGTGTGAATAACGTCGTGGATATCACTAATTATGTGTTATTCGAGCTTGGCGAACCGCTGCATGCTTTTGATTTGGATAAATTATCCGGGGATAAGATATCTGTGCGTCGGGCTAAGACTAATGAAAAGATTACTACTATTGATAGTCTTGAAAGGAAGTTAAGCGATAATATATTGGTTATTGCGGATAAAGAGAGGCCTGTGGCCGTAGCCGGAGTGATGGGTGGTGTAAATACAGAGGTTAGTTTTGCGACCAAAGATATTTTATTAGAAGCGGCGGTTTTTAATGCTAT
>Ga0172381_10006060_pt1 | contig 12170 bp, 24 predicted proteins | sample Leawel6488metaG_FD_119754 | JGI IMG/M metagenome (GOLD analysis project Ga0172381, IMG submission 119754) | Leachate microbial communities from a municipal landfill in Southern Ontario, Canada - Leachate well 64-88 metaG | ecosystem: Engineered > Solid waste > Landfill > Unclassified | place...
AAAGCGACACTAATCGGATACGATTTCGAATTGACGCCTTATGTGAAGCACTGCGCTACTCCGATCACGATCTGTACTTTCGGAAGCAACGGTGACTTCGCCGAGATCAAAACTACGTTCATTTGGTATTTGAAGTTGTCTGGGTTGGTTGCGGAGCTTTCAGAAAATGAAAAGAATTCCGTCGATAACATCATAGACTTCAACACCGGTTTCAATTTGGTTGGTAACTGATTAAGAAAAGCCGTGCTATTTGCGCGGCTTTCTCTGTTTTAGTTCCGTAAATACACAATAGGAGGAACATGCTATGTGGGAACATAAGTATAGTAAGCACAGTAGCGGGACACCTGTTCCAACGTACTCACCGGAAGGTTTGATCAAGAAGTACGGACTGCAAGATATCGCACGCGTTGTCGTGTTCAAGCATGATTTTTCAAGATACAGTACATGGAACATGTTTGAAAGACAACTAGGAAAAGCAGAGCCGCTCATTGAATCTATAACACTGGAAGGGAAGTCGTTGTTGGTCGCAAGCACGGTGGCTATTGCGAGCACCCTGGCTTCACGCAAGAACTGTCCAATGCTGAATGCAAAAGATACCAAGCGCCATGAATCGGTTGTATGGTTTGCCGACGGAGTAATAACAGCACTATCAACAACGAAAGCGATGTTGGCTTTTGTAAGTCACAAAAACTTCTACAAAGACACTGTCATTCACTTGTGCTGCTCTTCCTTTATCAGCTTGGAACTGGCACAGCAATTAGTAGGCAGTGGTGCGAAATTCGTATTCTACACAACAGACCCTGAAGAACCATTCCTACGTGCATCTGTTCGCAGGAGTTTGAGAAACATTGGTGAAGCAAAGAAGTTGTTGGATGAGAAAGCAAAATCAATTCCAAGCAAAGTGTGCGCAATTAAAGCCAGTGATTTGAAAGATGGTGATTACGTCCAGTTCAGTCATGGAACGATGCATGATACACCAACAAGGTTTCTCAAGGTGTCTGACGTTACAACCGTGGTTGATGGTAATAACAATATTGACTGGATCAATTTCGCAATCTTTGGCGGTGAAACTAACGCCTTCAGGCATTGTGTCACATCAACAGCCGTTTTATTGGTACTGAGGTAACAATGAATATTGAAACATGGAAAGATATCGGTGTCGATCGTGAACTGCCAGCTTATGTCAATGGGAACTCTCTGTTTATTCAAGTGGACTTCGGTGAAAGTATTGCTGTCGGCTATCTGGATATACGTGATAATGATGATCTCCCATTCACCACCCACGTTGAATCAAAACCAAACAGTGTTATATACCATGTCCTCAATGGGTGTTGGGATTTCGAAGTGGTGAATGGCAAAGCGCATATACTTGATGAGCAGTACGAAACTAAGGATGTTGGTTACTTCAAGTGGTTTGAATCAGTAGGTTTATACAATAATGATGAGATTGCGAAAGAGTACTTGAAATTGTGGGAGGAGAACGTATGAGCAAGCGGAATAACTACGATCTGGCGAAGTCCGTCGATGCGTATTTCAAATTCGAATATTCCAAGACGTTGCGTGAGATTGACGGGGACGTTGAACGTGACAGCATGCTTGATGCTGCGTCGAGACGAATCTTGCTAAGCCACATTCTTGCGTTCAGGCGCGATGTCATTGGGCTTCTGAATGATAACTCTAAGATCAAGTATGAGTCCGATTTCAGTCCATCGTTGTTGAAGTTCAAGATGGTCGATCTTGATGCTGAGAAAGTCAGCAGACTGTGGACTAGTGAAACACTTGAGTCATACGCGTTGTTTGTTATTAAATGCCACCTGTTGTTCGGACATGGTAGGCTCAAAATCAATGCTGAATCCAAACTCCCTTGTACGAAATACATGACAGATCATAGCACGCTGATCTCAGCATTGATTCACTCGGTAACTTTCAGTAGAGTCACAGCTGATTTCTATATGATTGGCAAATACTTGAAACTCAAGACAATTAGATCTTTGTGCTCAAAACTGATGGAGGACTTCAATGGATATTGTCCTTGACTTCGATGGGACAGTCGTAGACCACAGATACCCAAAAGTTGGTGTTGACGTTCCACAATGTGTACCAACATTGCGATCGTGGATCAAGCTACGCCATAACATTTGTCTTAGCACAATGCGTTCTGGGAAATATCTCGACGATGCTGTTGAGTGGTTCCGTGAGCGTGGGCTGAGGTTGTACGGTGTTCAAACACACCCTACGCAAATGGAGTGGACTTCAAGTCCGAAGTGTGCTGGAAATCTGGAAATCGATGACAGGGCATTGGGTGTCCCATTGATCAAGTACCCAAGCTTTCGTAGGTCGTGTGTTCAATGGGAAACTATAGTTACCGAAGATAGAACGAAAGTCTACGGTGTGGCTGATCTATTCGACATGCCTAGAACGATAGTGATCGTCGACGCTTCAGGAAGAGAAACACTAGGAACAACAGAGGACTTGATATGAGCGAGACAAATACAGAGAAGAGTTGGGATGAGTTTCAACAAGCTGGGATGCTGTGGTTCGTGAATCGAATCCTGCACGTATTCGGTTGGGTTATCATTCTCAAGTACGATGAAGAGAGTGTTCCAACAGTATATCCAGCTAGAACAAAGTGGCGTGGCTTCAACCCAGAGATTGAAGCTGAAGGCTACAAGAAAGTATCGAAGTGGATGGCGGAGCACGGCGACGATTTGGAAACAGAAGCAAACACCTAAGTAGGAGAGTAACATGATCAAGCGCACAAACCCAAGAGACATCATCACAGATATCATTGCAATGAAGGGTGCGTTGCAGAACGGATGCATCTCTGTTCACTGCACACCAGTTGATCTATCTGAGCTTATTGAGAAGAACATCAACTGGTGGAGTGAACATCATGCTGGTGAGGACATCGATAGCTCACTACGAGGCATATTGAATGCCTGTCCAGTATACACCGACTTGGATCCAACTGACTGTAACTCGTACGTGCTTGTTGGTGTGTCATCAGCGGTCGCAACCGAATGGTCTTTCGCAAACTACTATAAGGCCGATGTTGAGAAGAAGGATGTCGTCAGCGATGATGTCGAATTCGTACTTACTGAGAATCCACCTAATGTCGAATTCACAGTCACGAATAAGCTCAGAGACTGCCTTATCTCAGCTATCGGTGAACTTGACGCTTCTAGCATTCTAGATAAGAATAATTCACCGGGTGATATACTGGACTCTCTTGATCAAGTGGAAGTTATCATGGCCATCGAACGGGCATACAACATTGAGATCCCAGATTACGTTGCCAAGAAATTCAAAACTGTTTCCGATGTAGTCAACTATATCAAACACAAAGGCTGTGAGGTCTAAATGCGCTATAATGAAATCAGGGGAGATCTATGCGCACAGTTGCGCGAAGCGTCCATAACATGCATCGATGATCTTACATATAGAGTCAAGAACGCTACCAAAATCTGCGGCTATCTAGTTCGGAATGTTGTAGCTTCCGGCGAGAGTGGCATCGTATTGACGAAGGTTGGTCCAAAGCGAACAGAAATCATCACCGTGACCGCATACTTCGATCTGCCTGAAGATGTGCGCGAATGTGCGGAGTATTGGTTCGACCGTTTCTACGCTCTGTATGAGTGGCTTGAAAGTAGGTTATCTTATATCGATATCAACCCATTGAACGTACATCATGGTGTGTGTGTCTATCGTATGGAGCTTAAGACCAAAGAATCTTTGGAAGCTATTTTCGACGTAGTGTACAGCGTCCCTATATTGAGTTACTGCCAAGTGAATGACAATTTGCTTTGGCAAAAGATGTTGGTTGAATTTCAAGCTGAAAGCAAGATTCCAAAAGTGCTGTACTTGATTCGATCCAGGTGTGAAGGTCCAAGTCGTATTGTTCCCGGTGAGCATGTTGAGGTCTTTACCAAAGAGCAACTTTCAGCATTGGCTGGTTCGATTATCAGATATGCGACAGGCTGATCACAAAGGTTTGCCTCACCCCTATCAATTAACATAAAGAGGAGGTTTCATGGGTGTTTCTACCCCGTTCTGGTTCCATTACAGCAAGGATGAAAACCGGGTGTTGTTTTCGGTCGTTCGACCAAGAGTGTTTTCCGACATCGAGAGCTACAGGATTGCCGCAAGAATCGTCGAGCGAAGCAATATCGCTCTGCGAGAAGGTACGTACAGCAAGCGCTCGGTAAACGTTAAATCATCGCTTAATGATCATACAGTTACCAGTAGCTACACAATGGGTTTCGGAGAGTCCAGGGAGTACTGTTCGTTAATTGAAAGTCATTACGCGCATCACACGGCTGATTTTCGAGAAACCAATAACGTCTACCACTGCACCTTCTTGGTGAATGGGTCGGAGTTGAAACTCGATAGCAATGACGATTGTTTCAACATCATCGTTGCTATCCTTCTCAGTTTGAGTGGAGCTTGATACTCGTGAATAACAATTAGAGAGGTGGAGAACTATGAATGTGATCAAAGAAGCGGGTGTTGTATTTGACGGAACTCAGTATACGATCACTCTGAGGTCAGAACATGAGAGAGCTTAGTAAGTTGATCAACTCTTGTGGGTTTCCTCAAGAGTATCTGGTTGAAACAACTGAAAAAGAAATTGAATTCCCCGGTCTACCGTGGTTGACCTATAGCAAGAAATTGAATCGTTACTTCTATAAGCGAACAACTGATGTACTTCTGAGCCAAAGCCTAATGGAACACCTGATGTCTTTGTTGAATGAATATAACACCACTCAGTACCGGCTACTTTGCGACGAATATGTGCATCTACTTAAACATGATGACATACCAAGCAGGTCACGACCATTTCAAGGTTCAACTGTTGCCCTACTTGACAGTACCACAGGGTTAGGTATTGGATTCCGCTGTGGAACGATATCCTGTGACGTACGAACAGTCAATATGTTACTATGTTGTGTTCTTGAGAGGCCGAAGCCTGAGATCAATATACATGGTTTTGCCTTCAAGTACTACATTGACTCACCACCAGTTATTGACAAGGATATCTTTCAAAGTAGGCTTAAGCTGTTGAGTGTGCTTATATACAAATACACTTTGCGGATTCGCTACCCGAAAGATGAGTAACGTAATTAGTCAGCGTGGAACAGTGTTCTCTGAAGCATCATACGACGCACTATGGAGCAAGGTCGATGCCTTCATGTTGAGAGTCAAACCTTGCGCTATCGAAAACAACACTTGTTTGAACCATAGGCTCGGTGATGGCGACAACTTCTGTTGCGCTGGGTGTGAGCATTTAGGTATTAAAGGTTGCGAAGCCGACAAGCCGTTGACTTGTAGAGCGTGGTTGTGCCAAGTAGCAACGAACAACTTATCTGAATCGGAGCGCGAAGAATACTTCAAGCTGTATGATGAAGTCTTCGCCTCTGAATTCTTTTCACACAGATCAAGTAAGGACCAAGTTATGTATAACATGAACAAAGGATGACGCATGGTATTCGATGAACGATCAAAGAGAGGAAGTGCGACTATGTGTGAATTGACACGACAGCCAATTATGGAAATCATAGAAAAACAACGCAAGCTTGTTTACTATGGTGCAAGCGTAAAATTTGATGTTCCAACGTACTGCTTCTACCTCTACCCATACGGAAATGCTGTTATAGTCTATATTGGTGATGACTACCATGACGTGTATGAGAGAGTAGTTGGATTACGAAATGATGCCTTCATGATTACAGGAAGGAACTTCCCCAGCAAGCATAGCTACACGATATTTATGCCTAAGATCACCGATGTACTTAGTGACGTAGGTATTATTGCACATGAAGCATTGCATGTTGTTGATTGTGTAATGGCAAGTGTTGGCGTTCAGTCTGTAAAGATGAACAAAGTTGAAGATGAACCTCATGCCTATCTTCTCACGTACATCGTTGAAGCTCTTGTGTGTATCATTCAGCATAGTAATCAGCATAGTAATCAGCATAGTAATCAGCACAGTTAATCAGGCTAAGATGCAATTACAGAAGATTTTGAATACTTGAGCAAGCGTATTGTTAGAGGCACACGGTGCTAAATATCAAACTGTAGGAAATCACAATGGCAACTGAAACAGAACGCAAATTTCTAGTCAAGACAAATGAATGGGTTAACGAATTAGATAGTGGGACTTTCGCGATCAAGTCATTGATCCAAGGCTACTTGGATGTGGACGATGGAACAACTGTCTATGTACCTGAACCTGACGGTGGTGTCAATACCAGCTTGATAACAGTGACTATAGCTGGCGATACTCAACTTCAGTTCTCTGTTGAAGTACCTGCGTGTGAAGCAATGGGAATCAGAGAAGCCATCTGTGTTGGTGACTACGTCTCAAGCAGTAAGAGGCCGACAGTACGTGTCAGAGTGTCGAAGAACGGATCCGGCGTATTCACGTTAAAAGGTCGCGGTAATGGACTATCAAGACCAGAGTACGAGTACGATTTCGATGCTAATCTCGCTCTGGAAATCATCGGGACAAGAAGCAAGTTCTCAATCGAGAAAATTCGCTACGTATTTCCAGCAAGCCATGGGTTGAAGTGGGAGCTTGATGTTTTCGAAGGCCGCAACCTTGGACTTCACATCGCTGAAATCGAAATGCCTACGGAAGATACCGAGTTCGATAGACCTGATTGGCTCGGTGATGAGGTAACTTACGATCCAGCATTTACGAACGTGGCTTTGGCGCGTGAACCGCTTGACACCTGGCCTGAAAGCAAGCGCCTTGATATCTTGAGCAAGACTACTCAGTACTCTTTCAGAGCTTGCCGAACATGAAAGCTGAGAAGATGAGCAAGAATGCTTCGGCTGAGAACTTCGAACTTACGCAAGCTGAGTCTGACGCAGCTTTGGTTCGGGAGTATCAGTACTTACAAGAGCGCGTTGACTCAGCTGTTACTTTTGGTTCGCATTCAGACATTGACAACGTTCTCGCTTTATGCGCTGATTTTTCAGATCGCGTTGATTTCGAAAAGGGTATGAGACTTAACACAACAGGAGCCTTGTTTCACTTCATGTTTGTTGTTGGGAACCACAGTGATTGGTCTAATTTTGATGCCTTTGACGCTAAGACGTTGTCTTCTTGGTGCGACTTCGATACGGTTGTTAATGTCGTGGCATCAGAGCGAAACTTACCTCAGAAAGCTATCGACTGGAAACGCAACAAGTACATTCCAGCTATCAAGAAGCTTCACCCACAAGATACTGAGAAGTTAATAGAACACATTGAAGGTAGCATCAAGAGTCTTGAGCATGATATTGAGTCACCTCAAAAATCCAGTATACCGAACATATTGGATTTTTTCTCATGAAAGACATGCAAGGCATTAACGTGGCTCAGGTTCGTAAGACCGTCAAACAAGATGGAGCTTACTCGACCGTTTCTTACTGCTGCCACTGCGGCGCGACAGTGCGCAGTCAACTACACTGCCACAATTGCGGTTACAAGCTTGATTGGAAATCATGGAAGACATTCAAGTTCGGTAAGCGACCATCGGAGTGCGACACACTTATGTATATCTCAACAGCGCCGTGCATGAAAAGTTGTTTGGTGTGCGTGAACGCATGCTTTGATAACGCTAAGGCTGAGATACTGATTGGCACTCGGCCTTTCTTCATGTTCGACTGTTTGAAGTGTCCACTCGAAAACGCCTACAACTTCAGCGAAGAGCGAAGAGAAACCATCCTATATGACCCTTTCACATCACCACCTTCATTTTGGGTCGACGGAGGTGAGAACGCACGTAACTGCAAGAATTTCGTTTTCAACACAGCAGCACAATGAGGAAGCAGAATGTCAATAATCGGTTGGTTGCGTAGATTCAAAAGGATCGTGACACTAGATCCAGTCTCACACTGCTCTGTCTACAAGGAGCTTGATTGCTCTCATGTAGATGGATTGCTTTGTGACTTTCCGAATTGCAGTATGCGCCAAGGTTATGTGAGGTCGAAGCGTAAGCCTAAGTTCTTTGTAGGTATGCTTGTTGACTTCCGCTCAGCTAACAATGATTATGACCCCACTAGGATACTGCACATCCATCAAGTGAAGTACTTCGAAGGGGATCAAGAATACAGATATGCTGGGTACGTATACGGCAGTGAGAGTAATGAAGAGCTTCAGTTCTATACGACGATACTTGGAGTGCGTGAATGTGATATTCGGTTGCTTCCAAAGACGCACTCATTTGGCCCAAGCTTCCAACCGTGGGGTGATTGATCATGGACGTGATGAAACTCAAGCTGGGCACTGTCGTCGTCACTAAGAGCGGTAACCGTTACTGCTGGCTATACAACCCACACTTGGAAGCGTGGATGTTCCACAAGTTCAATGCTGGTGAGAATGAGGCAATCTGGTTCACTCTTACAGAGATCATTGATTTCGGTGGTGAGTTGAGAGGCAATATACTTGAAGCAAAAGATGCCGCTGACAGCATTGTAGAGCCGCACGAATCAGGCAAGCTTGGGTTAGCGTTGCATGCTTCTTCACATACCTGACTGGATCTGCGTTACGCTGCTGGTATTGTCTGTGCTGGTGCTACACGTGATGATTCACATCGACTGGACGGCATACCGAGCCGTGAACAATGAAAGGAATCCTATGCGAGTCGTAGAAGAGAATGGTGAAACGACGATGCTTGAAGTGTACTCCGGAGTCAAGTTGGAGACAAGCGAAGGTAACTGCATCGGTGTCTGCATGCGAGACGATACTTTCGAAATCTCTATGTTCAAGAACAATAAGGCATATCCGATATCTTGGCATCGAGTCAACTTCGAAACCAAGACGATTGAGCCAATGGTGGATGCAAACACTGAATCAAGGGACTGTGACAATGCGCAAACGTAACGTACTAAAAGTTCCACGCAAGCTCAAAAAGAAAATGCAGAGACAAGTGAAACATCTAGGTGGCTACTTCGAACATGGAGCCTCAATCTCAGGAATTATGTTCGGTTCATCCTTGAGTAGGAACGGACAAAAATACGACCTACGTGATGTCGATTTGACTGGCATGTTCCCGCAACTGGCAAACATCCGCATCGAAGACGGCAACATCGTCGGTGAGTTTACGATAACTGATGAAGATGTCTTGAACGATATAAGAAAGAATACATCGAACGCTAAGTACCCGTATACAGTAGCAAGTGTCGATGTTGGTGAAAGCACACTAGCAGACGCTAAGTTTGTTGCCGATAATCTCACTGACATCCAACATGACTTGATGCTAGATAGCAAAGGCAATCCCATATACGTCAACGTCGACTTGTGCAAGCATCTTGTGCGAGAATTTGGATCAGATAATGGAGCATGACATGAACACAACCAGAAATAAAGTTACTGTGCATTTGACTGTTGATGGTCTACACTATGTTGTTGATCTCGGCAACGGGTTCGCTCAAGTGTTTCGCGCTAGGATTGTATCAGCTTCGGAAGATCCTTTGAGTGAAATCGAACAAGCAATCATAGCTATGTGCGAAGAACTCATTCATAGGCAACGTCAAGATCACGTCGAAGCCAATCCAGAAAAGCCTCAGTTGGAAAGACCGAAGGAACGTTACGTAGTTGAAGGTGCAACGCCGCCACCAAAGCCACATATATTATGTACTATGCAACCAGTGTACGTAACTGAAGGTGCTACGAATCCAAAACAAGCACCACATAAACCATTCTCCACTTAGAGGTATGTGATGTCAGAGGTAATCAGCGTTGAACGTGCCCCAAGCGGCTATTTCATAACCTATTCAGATAAAAGAGTGCGTGTTGAACTAGCGATGGCTCCACTTACACAGGACGACTGTACAATCTTAGCCTTATGTCAATACATCGTGAAGCATAAACCAAATATCTCTGACACGCCTATGCCTTGCTCAGAGATCCGATTGTCTGAAGCGGAAGATTGTTCGCTTATGCCACCAACAGAGAAGCCGTATCACGTTATGGAAAGACACGAGCACATATTATGAAACCACTAGCACGGCACGTATACATAGATATGATGCTTGAGCTTAATCAACGTAATGTTCGTTGTGATATCTATAACATGATATACTCGGTGGTTCACATTGATTGTGAGGCTACACTCAACAAGCTCAGTATTCTCAACGCACCTATGGTTGTTGGTGCAACCTACGTGATTAACTTAGAATACGATGAAAGCTGTGGCTATGACGGATACCAAGTTGACGTTCATGAAGTGTCGGAGTTCATCAAGCAGGTTGAAGGTCTTCTCAGCAATATAAGCAAAGCTGACAAAGAATTGGTTGCTCTATTCAAACATAACAGGAGTTGTCCATGAGGATCGTGAACAGAAAGACGTTCTTGAGCCTACCTGAAGGAATCTTGTTTTCGAAGTTCTATGATTGTGATTCGTTCGGCCCCCTGTTGATCAAGAACGACACTATGAAATGGAACGAAGATGACGTCGGTGACTTCGGATACCAGAATATCGCCGATGAGGTTGAGTTACCTGCTGGATCTGAGTGCTCAGATTGCATTTTCGTGTTCGAGGACTCCATCAAGAATGGAAGTTCTTTCAACATTGACCTATGCTGCGGGAGGCGTGATGGTCTGTTCGACGCTGATCAGCTATTCGCTGTTTGGGAATCGAAGGATCTTGAGTCATTGATCGAAACTTTGACTACTAGATGTCGCGGTGCTGAATTTGATGTAGCTGATGAAGATGCTAAGTGTGAAAATGCCGACGCCGAGGATTTCGTAGCGTACATAACAAGTATGGAACATCCTTCCAGAACTGATCCTGACGGCATTATGCATGAAGAAGTTACGTTCACACCTATGGCTCGTCCAGCAGTGAATGTTGAAGCTGATGTTGAAGCGACTTTGGTTCAATTGAGGCAACACGTAGAACAAGCCCTTGCTGGCTACCTTTCAGCACCGTCACACTTGACTGACGATACTATCGCTAGAGTAAAAAGCGACCTCATTGCGTCAGGAGCTTTGTCGCAAACAATTGATGTAACTTATGACGAAGTCAACAAGAGCTATCATTTCACATACTTGACTTCTTCTTCTCGCAATAAAACCTATGATATAACTGTCAAGCGTCCAGTGGATATGTCCGATGAGGCATGGAACAAGCTTGTTCAATCTCTATCAAATATCAGCAATCAAGACGAAAACGATTCTGAGCAGCTACCACCAAATAACAACGACGATGAACTCACACAGCTTTGCTGGCTTATTCAAAAGCAGAAAGCTTATGACTGGACTATGGGAGAATTGCTTCATAACATACGCAAGTACTTCACTGGTTTGGATTCAGTCAAGTGTGTTGTTCACTACAAGGATTGGCCTGAAACGAGGAAAACAAATGTATAAAACAGTCAGCAAGTGGATGTCCTATGTTCTCAGGCACCACCCGGAAGAAGCGCACCTTCTCATGGACAATGAAGGTTTTGTTCTAGTTGATTACTTGCTTGTAGCAATGTTGGAAGCTTTCCCTAATTCTGTAGAAACAAAAGAACGCGCACGTGAGATTGTTTATCACGTTGTTGTTACTAATGATAAGGGGCGTTTCGAATACTCTCTTGACAGAATGATGATCAGAGCATGTCAAGGTCATTCAGTGAAGCTGAATATGACACTCACACCTTTTGTTCCTTCAAATACTTTGTACCACGGTACAGCAGAGAAGAATCTGAACACTATCGCGCTTGCTGGTATTTTGAAGGGGCACGCAACCATGTCCATTTGAGCAGTAACATAGATACCGCCATGAACGTTGGCTCAAGGCACGGCGTGCCTGTAGTTCTAGGAATCAAAGCTGAAGATATGATGCGTGATGGTTTCGAGTTCTTCATATCGAACAACGGTGTGATCCTTGTTGATCACGTTCCGGCGCGATACTTGGAAAATACGTATAGCAAATCACCTCTGGTGATTGCGATCCGAAGCTAGTGTTGCCGACATGGATAACAGATTCTCAGCAGAAGCTCTCACGAAGATGCGTGCTGAATTCACAAGAGCCAATCCAGCACTGCCTGTGATGAAGTGTGATCCTGCAACGATCAAGTGGGGCGTTGACGAAGCTTTCCCTAATTCCGTAAATACATAATAGGAGGTGAGCAATGCGTATCAACAACGACACGCGGATCAACACTATCGCTGGCGTTCTCGCAGGGATGTGTCA
>Ga0172381_10006061_pt1 | contig 12168 bp, 15 predicted proteins | sample Leawel6488metaG_FD_119754 | JGI IMG/M metagenome (GOLD analysis project Ga0172381, IMG submission 119754) | Leachate microbial communities from a municipal landfill in Southern Ontario, Canada - Leachate well 64-88 metaG | ecosystem: Engineered > Solid waste > Landfill > Unclassified | place...
TCTCTATTGTATATATAATCTGATACTTCTTTACATAGGTTAAGCAAATCCACGAATGAATGATAATTTGTATAACTTTCTAAAAATTTTGAAAATGTTAAAGACATAATAATATTATTTTTCTTCTATATATTATTTTTATAAAATACTTTTTAATATATAAATACATGAAGAATTTGTATGAACTACACATCAGCTAAAGACTGATGTGTTTCAGGTTTCATAGACTCGCCTAATGGCAACGCCTCCACCTGTTTTTGTTTAATGTCCGACTCAATCCCTGAACCAGACAATATTTTTAAACCTTGTTTTAAAATGTTTTTACTCGCATTAAAATCTCTATCATGTTTTTCACCACATGAAGGACAAGTCCATTCTCTGATGTTTAATGTTAAATCTTGGTTTATCCAACCACATTCAGAACACATTTTAGATGATGGAAAAAATCTATCAATTTTAGCAAATTGTTTATCATTCCAACCACATTTATATTCTAACATAGAATAGAATGTTCCTAAACTAACATCACTCATTGCTTGTGCCAACTTATGGTTTTTCATGATATTTTTTACAGCTAAATCTTCTACTGATATAATGTCGTGGTTTTTGACAATTTCAGTTGAAACTTTATGTAAATAATCTTTTCTAACATTAGTTATTTTTTCATGAACAATATCAAGTTTTTGTTTTTGTTTATCTCGCATTGAACTTCCTTTAACTTTCTTTGATAGTTGTCTTTGATTGTATTTTAATCGCTTTAATTTACTCTTTAAACTTCTTATATTTTCATATATAGTTCCATCACTCAATATAGCTAAATCTTTAATTCCAGTATCTATTCCAACCTTTGAATTGGTTTTATCAAAAGGTTTATATTGAACTTCACATGTAATGGAAACATAATATTTTCCTGTTGTTGATTTAGATATGGTAGCAAACAATATTTCACCATTTATTTCTCTATGTGAATTTATTTTGATACCATCTTTAAACTTTGGTATTATTAATTGATTTTCTTTTAATGATACTGATTGTGGTATCTTAAATGATTGTCTATCATATTTTGACTTAAATCTTGGAAATTTAGTTTGCTTTCTAAAAAATTTACCATAAGCAGTATCAAGATTTCTTAAACCTGATTGTAATGATTGACTATTAATTTCTTTTAACCAAATATAGTTTTCATCTTTCTTTAATTGAGTTAAATCGTTAGCATTATCATAGTAATTAAGTGATTTCTTATCTTCAAGATAACTTTCTTTTCTTTTATTTAAATAATGATTGAAAACAAATCTACAAGCACCAAAATGTTTAGCCAACAAGACTTCTTGTTCTTTTGATGGATATATTCTAAACTTAAATGACTTAAATATTGTTTTCATATAATAAATATATTAAACTTTAAAAGTCATTTTTTACATTTTTTAATTTTTTTTGTAAATATTTCCATCCTTTTTGAGAAACATTAACAAAAAAAATTAAAAGTTATGTCTAAAAATTCTAATTACAATTCAACAAATCGTTCAAAACATTATCTAAAAGTTCATTTAATCTTTGTGTGTAAATACCGAAAGAAATTACTTGTTGGTCAATTAAAAAATGATATGAAACAATTATTACTAAATAATGCTAACAAATCAGATTTTGAAATAGAAGTTATGGAATCTGATATAGACCACATTCACTTTTTGATTAGATATATACCAAGATTATCTATAACATCAATTGTAAGAAAGTTAAAACAAGAAAGCACATATCACATATGGCATTCAGTTCACAGAAATTATTTATATACTCAATTTTGGGTTGAAAAAACTTTTTGGTCAGATGGATATTTTGTTTGTTCAATTGGAGAAGCAAATCCAAACACCATTAAACAATATATTCTTACTCAAGGTTAGAATGTTTTTTGTCAAATTCATCACACGAGATAAAGACTTGTGTGTTTTCTTTGACGGTCCATATAAAAGAAGCGGTTCGTTGGTATAAAAAAGGAAAATTAGAAAAATCAAAAGAACCAATTAAATTACAAAAAGTTGAAAAAGATATAATAGTAATACAACTTGGTGATTTGCATTACTTACTAACTAGTTGGGAATCAAAAATAGATACTCATAATCATATAGCAAATTTCACAAATTGTGTTTTATATAATAATCATCATATTAGTAGAATAAATGCATTCATAACTAAGAAGTTATTTCTAAAAGATACAGTATCACTTCTTGATAAGAATGGATTAATAACTACAATCAAAGTATCTAATTTACCAACAGAACTTTTAAATAGATTGAATTGTGAAATCGAAAGTTAATAATCAACTATCTCATCTTCTTCTACTGTACTATCAGAATCAAACAACATACCCATTTCTGGTATTTCTTCAATAACTTCAACAACTGGGGTGTTTTGTTTTAATTTAAAAGCAAAAATAGAGCCAAGTACCCCCATTCTCTTATTGATGTTAGGTAAATCCAGAGCTTTAAGAAAACTATTACAAATTGAAAGTACCGTTTTATCGAACTGTGTATCATAATCAAACATAACTCCTTCTTTAGAAACAATTTCGTCTGGATGCATACCTCTTAGATAACCAAAAACATTATGTTTTTCATGCTTACAATAATAATATTTTATCTTACCACCACCTCTTATCATATCATATTTACTCTTATATTCTGAATTTTTATTCAATAAATAATTATAGAACGCAGAACATTTAACACCGTAGTGTGCACCATTAACTACTTCTATATCAGTAGTATCATTTATAACTTTTTCTTGATAATTAGAGCAACTAGTTTGACTGGATATGTTGTCGTAACTCTCCAAATCAAATTCTTTTCTTATTTGTTTAATAATCTTTAGAATATCCTTGATATTTAAATTATCTGAATTTTCAAATAAATATTTTATAAAAACCCAAATACCACCTTGTTGATCTTTACCACGTACAAAAGGCGGAGTTTCACTTCTTACAATTTTAATACCGGTTGGTGAAAAATTACTTAGAGAATCATAAAAAATTCCATCTTCCCATACTATATTTTTTAAATAGTTCTTTTTTTCAAAAAATAAAATAGCTTTACTAACTGTTTCTAGTTCAAAATCTTGTTTATTTGATACTCCATATCTTTCTGAATATGTTTGAAGAAAATTTGAATACATCGGTTTCATAATAATATTATCCATATGAAGAATGAATTCTAATTCATTACCTTTAAATCCTATAGATTCCATAATTGGTTTATATGATAAATAAAAGCTATCTGTATCACAATACATAGATATAGGATTATTACCCACATAAAATTCTTTCTTAGAATCTGGGTCAATAGCGAATTTAGGATTAACATCTAATGGTATAATATTTTCAATACTAAATAATTTATATTCATACATTAGTTCAAAATCATCTACTACTCCTTCGATTTTTTTTAACTTGTCTAATGTAATTCTTCTACTTAATAAAATATCGCCCAGTTCCCCATTATTAAAGAATGGGAATCCCTTTCCAGTTATTTCATATTTTTTATTAAGAAAATAATATTTATTATCTTTCTTGTTTTTTGAAATATATTCTGTTCCTAGAAGTTCATGAGATGCTACATCATTTACCCATTCTCTATAAAAGTAATTTTCAGAACAGACTACCATATAACTTGTTAGATCTCTACCCATAGCGGTAATAGCGTTTGCTATTTTAGAATTCGAAAGAACAAAATATTTATTAGCGAATGCTCCATATGTCGCGTTCAACACTGTCTTCAATGCTAATTGCATGGCTTTATTATAAGAATATGAAGCGGATGCTGTAGAAATTTTATCTTTAAGTTCTAATATTTTATTTAGTTTTTCTATTTGAATCTTAGGATATTCTAAATCTGGTTTTAGTTCACCAGCATCTGTATATAATATTAAAGCATTGTCATATTCTTTTGTTTTACAAAATTGATCTGCCTTTTTTATTGTTTCATTATATGTTCTATTAACTATAGCTATGTCCGCCATTTAAATAAATGATAATTTTTTAATTATCATTTATAGAAGAAAATCAATTCTTTGTTTTAAAATTATACATTAATTGACCAGAGTCATATATTCTATAAATCTTTCTTTCTAACATTATTTCATGTTCTGTTTTATTAGGATCAAACCGTTCTTTAATTAATATATCTTTTGTGAAATTAAATTTATTAAATTTTTTATTACCGATTACGTAACTATAATCTGGCTGAATTTTTTCAACTAAAGAAAAACCTATTTTTTCATATAAATTAACATCATTACTCCAACTTCTATCAATAGAGATATTGAGTTCTGAGGGAGAATATTTTTTTATAAAAAAATCAAGTAAAAAACTTTCTCCGTCTATTATATTAATATAAAGTTTATTGCAGAATCTTAATATTTCATAAGAATCTTTGGGTGATTTTGAATTTTTTGTTTTTTTAGACTCACCTAATATCATGATCGACACTAAAATATTTTTAAAATATAAACCTATTTTTACTTTTGAATCAATATATCCGAGTATATGATTTTCATTTAAAAATTCTTTAATTATATCATTGTCTTCTATTTCTTTTACTTCACATTCTTTTACTTGAATTTGTTTAGATTTATCAAAAAGATTTAATAATTTCGATTTTACTATTTCTTTTTTATAAATCCACTCATCTTCGTATATTTGAATGAGTTTTATATCTTTTTCTTCACATAATTCTGTTTTATATAAATGATAATTGCTATTTACTTTCAATTCATTATGCCAATAGAGTCCATTGAATTCGAATGCTAACTTCAATTTTGGGATATATATATCTAATTCTTTCCCTATAATTTTTCTACTATTATAAATTATTTCATCATCATATATTAATTTTAAATAATCTTGTAGTTGTACTTCATATCCACTAGAAGTATGTGAATTTAAAAGATTACATATCAAGCATGGCTCAGTTTTTATATTTATTCTGTCATATAATAATTGTAATGGACTATCATATCTATGCCCCTTATTGCATAATATACTTACAAATCCTTCTTCCCTGTTTATGTTTATTATATTCAATCCCATATCCATCAATTTCTTATCGTAAAAATTTCTTATTTTTTCTTTAAATTCTGGAGTTTTAGTATAATTATCGACTCCATATCTTACAAGATTAGTTCTTTTGGCTTTTAGTGGGTTAACAAAAGTCTCATCGCCATATTTATCTTTTTTTGTTTTTTTTACTTTTTCTATGTTAATGAAATTTTCATCGCCATATTTATCTTTTTTTGTTTTTTTAGATTTTTGCCTAAATTCTGGTAAGTTTATATAAAAATCTACCCCATATTTGTCTAACATGGTTTGTTTGTGTTTTTCCATGTTGTTGTAATTTTTATTCCCGTGTTTTTCTTTATTTATTTCTTTTACCAAATCACCATATCCTTCTATTTTCGCATAATTATCGACACCATATCTCTCAAGATTAGTAATTTTCTTTTTTTCTGTTGAACATTTTTTACAAGTAAAAAAACCATACCTTGATTCGTTTAAAATATATTTTTCATATTTCAAAGAATATTCTTTATGGCAGATGTCACAAATAACTCTTACAACAATATGAGAACTTTTAGGTAAGTCTGTTGTTTTTATTGTTAGTGTATTTCCAGTAATTTTATAGTTTAAATTTTGAAAATAACTTTTATTTCTATTTGTAATCGGTATTTCAATATTAACATCTTTAAGCATATATTTATATATAAAATTTCAAAAGCACCATATGGTGCTTTTGAATATATTGTTTTTTTACAAAAAAGTTCATTCTACAGTTATACCCCTTGTTACTGGATTGTACTTAATAGAATCTTTTATTTCACAGTCCTCACTGTTATAATATTCTATAAATTCTTCTAAAGTAACATTTAGTTCTGTTAAAATTTTAGAAAACTTCGAAGCTGAAATAACATCTGTTTCATCTATGTCCACCTGTGCATCTATGAGATCTAAAAAATACTCAATATCTACTTTATGTTGAAATTTAATTCCCATGCATCTTTCAAAATCTCTGACACTGCCGATTTTTTCATCATTCATATAAATTATTCCATTTAGGATTTTAATAAAGATTCTCACTTCTTTGTGCCAATTCGAATAAATCATAGGTAATCCCGATTCGAATTCATCTTCATTTAAACATAAGAAGTTAAATCTTCCCATATAATTATCAATCTTATACCATATTTTCTTATCAGATTTTAAATTTTTATATTTTTGAAATTTATGAATAGTAATATCTTGTTTTGATGTTTCTTTTTTAGGAATCCTTACCGATGGAAGTGCTTCCCAATTGATTTTTAAAGCAACTTGAGCGACTTTCTCTAGATAGGACATATCAACATACTCTTCTGTCGAATGTTCATTGTAAGTGCCTGAAGATAGATTTGTGACTTCTGGTATAACATCAATAAATACAGCAGTATCTGTATACCATCCAGTTTGATCTGGTCCAAATTCAAGCCCTTGATTTTTAAATTCTTTTATTAAAGAATTAACAAATTCTTCACTACAAGTAAATCTTGCCATTTGACGTATTACTATGGACCCCATATGTTTTCTATCGAAACACACAGCTCTTTTGAATTTTTTAAAATAATTCGGATTAGATGCGAGAGCATGTTTTGAACCATATAACCCGCCTTCTTTGGCAGTTGGTTCTTCACCAGCAAAAAACCAATAGTCACCAGGAATATTATGTTCAATCATATTTAAAAGAATACACACACCAGTTTTATTATCACCACCTAAAATAGTAGTACCGTCTGTTTTAATTATATCTCCTTCAATGACATGGCATACCTCTTCAACATCTTCCGACACTGTATCGAGATGACAAGTGAATAAGGTTTCACTTTTACCTACAGACATATGATAATTACCAAATTGATCTCTGACAACAGCTTCTGGTAGATATTTCCTAAGTGTATCTTCTTTACCATGTGGAACTGTATATTTTATTAAATTTAAAAAAGTTTCTCTAATGTTCATAGTTAAAAGTTTTAATTTTTGTATATTGATTATATATAATTATAATTTTTTGATTGATTTTTTTTAAATTATTTATGATTGTAAAATTTAATATATAATAAAAAGCTAATAATTTTTTAAATGTCAGACATATCAAATTCAATAACAAATAAAATTTACAACAGACTAGAGCACATAGTGGATAATAATTATCGAGTAAAGGGCATTTCTTCTGAAAATATTAAAAAATATTTTTTAATCAAAAGAAACTTCAATAATTTATTAAAAAATATGTCTGATTTAGAATCCGTATATAACAATTCAAATCACGAAATTGATTTCAGGGACAAAGTTAAGGATATTTTATTTAAAATAATAATTCAAGATAGAATTTATTTTGAAAAAGATAATATGCAAAATGAAAAATTAATTCAAAAATTTTCAGATTTCATAAATTAAACTTCAAATTTTTCAAATAATTCTTTAACTGGTGGTAAAGCTAAAAATATCTTCTTTAATAAATCTTCTAATTTTTCATATTCATATATACTTTTAACATTGAGTATAGCTAGTAGCGCTTCATCTACTGTGAGAACATATTTACTTTCTTTATTAAACCAAAAAATCATTTGATATATAACATCATTCATATTTATAGAAAGAATAGTGGCTACACCATCTTTAACTTTTCCTATGTAATCAATAACAGAAATACTAACCATTTTAGAACATTTAATTTTTAATATATATATTTAATTATGAAGTCATATTTATGAAAAAAAAACAATAGTTACAAGTGATTCCAGATTATAAAGATATGTATATGAAATACGAGGGACATCCCAGATTTCATTCAAATAGAATAGTAGAAGATGATGTAATAGAGGTGATAGTTCAAAAATTAGAAATGATATTATTTAGTGATAAGGGTTCATTAATAGGAGAACCAGAATTTGGATGTAATTTAGAATATTTTTTATGGCAAACTAAAGTTCCATCAAGTGATTTAGAAAGTTTAATAACTAATCAAATCAATCTCTATATACCCGAAATGAATGCCATAGGATATGATTTCTCGCTTGATCTCTATGAGGGTAGTTATAGGGACATTTTATATTTAAACTTCATTATAAAGGGTTATAATTACGAATTACTTATGCGTTAATTTTTTCTCAACTTCTTTTTTATAATAAACTATATGATTTATGGATTTTATACAAATAATAGATAGAATTTTTGTTAATAGAGAATTGTATTCTGAAATTAGCGATGAGGATAAAATAAATTCTTTTTTTATAATTAATCGAAAATTAGGAAAACAATACCCCAAAATTGCTAGAAAATTTAATCACAAATATGTTGATAAAGCATCGGCGATTGATTTATGGTATGCTTTTTTTAGTGGAGTAAAAAGTATTCCATATTGGTATTGGGATCCTAAAAATAGAATTAAGAAAGCAAAAACATCTAAAAAAGGTAATTATGATAATATAAAAACAAGAGAAGAACTTTCTGATAGTGAAATGAAATATCTAGAAATGTATTTCGAAGAAGATTTAAAAAGAGAAAATAAAAAATTGAATAAATTTGAAGATTAGTATTAATGAAAATTTAATATGAAAATATTTTAAAATTCATCAAGAAATTGATGAATTTTTTTCTTTTAATTTTTTATATATAATAAAAAATAATTAAAAATGAAAATAATATCTGATACCCCTCCTATCAATCCAGGTTATTTTAAAGTACATAAAATGGAACTGCAGGGAAAAAAGAAACAACCTATCATTAGGGAATATGTAAATTCTAATGATGCAGTATGTGCTGTTATTTATAATACAAAAAATAATAAATATGTATTTGTAAAACAATTTCGTCCTGGTGCTAAAATGGATATAATAGAAATATGCGCTGGCATGATGGATCATGTTGGAGAAGAAGCTGTGGAAACAATGAAAAGAGAAATCGTTGAAGAAACTGGTTATCATACAGATACTATAAATCAAGTAGTTAAACCATATTTTACTTCTCCTGGTAAAACTAATGAAAAAATAACTATTTATTTTGCGACTGTTTCTAATAAAGTAGAACTAGGGGGTGGTGCTCAAAATGAAAATGAAGAGATTACGGTGATAGAATTGACAAAAGAAGAAATTAAAAACACTGATTTCATCGATGGTAAAACTTTATTTGCTTTGAGTATATTAAAATTAAAATAAAATTAAAATAATGATAAAGACATTCAAAGAACTAACCGAATCCGTCGTAGAAGCCCCCGCAATTTCTAATATGAATACATATTTATCCGGTATGCGAAAAGGAATCGAGTCCAAATTATTTTTTTTGGAAAAAATTAATCCAGATTGTATCGTGGACTTTGGTTGTGCTGATGGTTATTTATTAGAAACTATAAAAAAATTAAAACCAAATATAAAACTTGTCGGATATGATATAGATACTAGAATGATTAATATATTAAAAAAGAAAAAATCGAATATACACTTTACTAGCGATTGGGAAAAAGTTAAAGATATCATTAGTGAATTTAAATCTCCGGCATTAATACTTTCATCTGTTATACACGAAGTATATTCATACGGGTCTTCTTCTGATATAAGAAATTTTTGGCAAAATAAAGTTTTTACTAATTCGTTTAAATATATTGTTATAAGAGATATGATCCCTTCTATTAAACATATGAAATATATTCCAATTTATGTTAATAAAATACGTGAAAAATCAGATCCAATAAAACTCAAATCTTTTGAAGATCATTGGGGTAAAATAAATAATTCTAGAACACTTTTACATTGGTTATTAAAATATCCATACACAGAAAATTGGAATAGAGAATTATATGAAAATTATTTACCAATTACGATTGAGGAATTATATTCTAAAATACCATCTAATTGGATAAAGAGATATAATAAATTTTATACTTATTCTTATATAAAAGAAAGAATTAAAAGGGATTTCGATGTAGATCTAGAATTGCCTACACATTTAAAATTAATTTTGGAAAACACTTCTAAAAATTAATTTTATTTTTTAAATAGTTTTTTCTTTTTCAATTTTTTATTTATCTTTGTATTTGTAAATAAAACAAAATGTTTAATTGGTTAGCTGATTATTTAAGTTATAATTGGTGGATAAAACTTCCATTTGTTATTTCTGCAATGGTAATATTTTTTATTTGTGTACATACAATAATTGTCAACACATTAGATTGGCTGGTATCTATATATTTATATTATAAAACTGGTTGGTTTCAATTATCCTATCCAAATTTTAAAGACAAGGTGGTAAGGGTCAAATATACTCATTTCATAGTAAATAATAAAACCGGAGAAATTTTTTATATAGGTCATAAGAATTTAAAACGATTAAAGAAAAAAAAACTTATAATTTGGGATGGTAGTATTTCAAACTATTTTTTTCAAAATGAAAATCTAACCAAAATAAAAGATTTAATTAGACCTCATATTATTATATGGGATAAAACATTATCAGAAGATGAAGCCTAAATTTCAAATCACAAAAGAAAATAATAAAAGGTATATAATAAAGAAGAAAGAGTATTTGTTATTTCCTTTTACATATATGAAAGTTATGAGTAAAGCTGAATTCATACCAGATCTTAATGAATATGGTTATAGTGTATTAGTTGAAGAATGGGCTACATTTAAAAGTATAAAAGATTCATTCGATGCACTTTCGGTGTGGTCTTCTATTAAAGGAATTGAAGAAATTATTGTAAAGGTGGTAGATAGATATGAATTATAAGTTTTTCCTCCAAATATAATAATTGTCTTTTTCTCCAACGAAAGAATAACCAGATACAGAAGTAATTATTCTCTCTAATTCATCAAAGGTTAATAAATTTTCAAAAGAGAATTTTAAATCATCTTTATTTACATATGAAACTGGTTTTATATCTATTCCAAATATGTTAATATTATTGGGTAGATTACTATAGAATTCATTCATAGCAATATTAACTATATTATTTCTTACTAATGTTTCGAGTTCTTGTTTTCCGAGAACCATCGCGTTAAATTGAACTCTACCGTTATTTAATATATCTCCAGTTAAATCATTGATTTTAAAGATATGTTTTCTATCGTCATCTATATCTACATAATTCTCATATGTATTAAAATATATAGCCAAAATATTTTTATGTCCCTTATTAGCTGGTTCTAGACCAACCAAGAATTCATCTAATTTTAATCCAGGAATTATAATACTTTCAAAAAATTTATTCCAAGTTCTTATCATAATATTATTATATATTAATTTTTTATTTCACTTTTATATAATTTTTATTTCATTATAAAGCTCTGCATTTAAATGTTGTTCTTTGATATAAACTTTATAATTCTTCATCGTATTTCTAAACTTATATTTTTATTCTTACAATAATTTTTTAAATATTTCTTATAATCTTTACTAAAATTATTAGCACCACAATAAATTTCTTTTAAATTCATCAAATTTTCTATTCCTTCTAATGAAGTCAATTGATTATTAGAACAATTAAGATAATTTAGATTCACCAAATTCTCTATTCCTTCTAATGAAGTCAATTGATTAATGTCACAATAAAGTTTTTCTAAATTCACCAAATTCTCTATTCCTTTTAATGAAGTTAATTGATTATGATCACATATAAGTACTTCTAGATTTACCAAATTCTCTATTCCTTCTAATGAAGTCAATTGATTATGACTACAATAAAGTTTTTCTAAATTCACTAAATTCTCTATACCCTCTAATGAAGTCAGTTGATTATGACCACAAGCAAGTTCCTTTAGAATTACTAAATTTTCTATACCTTCTAATGAAGTCAATTGATTGTGATCACAATAAAGTATTTTTAAATTCACCAAATTTTCTACTCCTTCTAATGAAGTCAATTGATTATTATAACAATGAAGTTCTTCTAAATTCAATAAATTTTTTATACCTTCTAATGAAGTTAATTGATTAGAACCAAAATAAAGTCTTTTTAAATTCACCAAATTCTCTATACCATCTAATGAAGTCAAATGATTTTCAGAACAATCTAATTCAATTATTTCATCGTATAGTTTATTACCATATTCTTTTTTAACTAGTTGAAGCAGTGGACTTAGATTATCTAGTTCCCA
>Ga0172381_10006062_pt1 | contig 12168 bp, 23 predicted proteins | sample Leawel6488metaG_FD_119754 | JGI IMG/M metagenome (GOLD analysis project Ga0172381, IMG submission 119754) | Leachate microbial communities from a municipal landfill in Southern Ontario, Canada - Leachate well 64-88 metaG | ecosystem: Engineered > Solid waste > Landfill > Unclassified | place...
ATCACAAGGAGGAAGTAGGTATGTTAAGATTACCAAAAGAAGAGGTATATTGTTATGGTTCATGGGCTGGAAACCCAAAAGGTGAAAGAGAAGACACATCTCGTTGTCGTTATGAAGTATGGCCGAATACGCGAGGTCCTATACCACACCAGTGTAATAGAAAACGTGGATTTGGCTATAAAGGTTGGTTTTGCAAACAACATGCTAAATTTTATCCAGAGAACTATTCGGGAGAGTAATATGGAATACAAACAAGGGGATAGAGTGCGAGTGGGAGGAAATTCTGATTATATAGGGACTGCCACGATAGTAGCCTCAGAAAGTTTATATGGCATTTCCAAACTTCCCGTATATCTTATAATACGCGATGACGGGCGTGGGTGGAAAAACCAAGCGTTGGCAGATAAATATGCAGATTTCCTGCAAAAAAAGGACGTTCTTTTTTGGCATATTTCTCCTTCATGGATAGAAGAAGGCGTATCCCCCGACAAAGACACCCTTAAAGGAGAAAAATTCGTGACTACAAAAGGAGAAAAATTCGTGACCGCAAAAAAAGAAACCCCCATCAAGAAGCCCACGTTTGTCCAGAAGGCAATAGCGTGGCTTATTTCCATCATCTGGCTTGGTGCCCTCGCTGCCCTCGGCCTGTGGATCCTCGCCTGGGCGCTCAAGCATCTTTTTCTGGCCCTTGGCATTATTGGATAACTGATGGCAGACCTTTACACGCAGCATCAGCAGTTCACAAAGGTAAAGGAGGCCCTTTCCCGAGCGGAAGGGGCCTATACCCAATCCCTGACCGCGCTCAAGGATGAGTTTTCCCTTACGTCCCTGGAGGATGTTGAAAAGGAAATCGCGGCCCTTACCGAACAGGAAAGTTCTCTGGCCCCTCAACTCGCGGCTACTGTAAAGGAATGGGAATCTCTTACCGACTGGAAGGCAGTATGACGGTTCAGGAAATGAGTATCGCGTTTCATCGCGCAGATGCCCGGCATACAGCTCTCACGGAGCAGCTGGTAACATTAAAGAAAAAAGAAGTGGATCTCACGACGGCCTCCCTGGATGCAGAAGAGGCTCTTATCATTTTCCAGGAAGTGGAAAAGGCGATGCATGAGAAGATACGGTTTAAGATCAAGGACATTGTAGACGTGGCCCTTAATTCAATCTTCCCTGGAAAGTATACCTGTGACTTGGAATTCAGCACGAAACGGGACCAGACGGAGGCTAAACCGGTATTATATACCAAGGAGGGATATGTCCTAAACCCCATGACCAGTAATGGTGGGGGGGTAAAGGACATCCTTAGTTTCTCTCTACGTATCGCCTTATTGGTCATTAGCAAAAATGAAAAGGTTCTGGTGCTGGATGAGCCCATGAAGGCGGTGAGCGTTGACTTGCGTGAGGATGTGTACAGCATACTGAAGACTTTGAGTACGGAAATGGGACTCCAAGTAATTATGACGAGTCACGACGAGTATGCAAAGGCAATTGCGGATAAGATTTTTGAATTTACTCTAATAGGAGGGGAAACAAATGCTAATTGATGCGGAAAAATGGACAGGGAACACAGTACATTTTGCATCAGGAAGAACTTTATCTATGATAGTTACTATGTATGATAAAGACCAACGTCTATATAAGACGAAAGAGGGGACATATATTCAATTACCTAATTCAGATATTATTGAATATATGGAAATAGATACATTTGAGGGAGCTACTTCTTTCGATGATCCGCTTGTGAAGGAATGGGAAAAAGAACATGCGTATAAGGAAAAGGAGTAAATAGTGCAAATAGAAGAGAGCCTAGATGAGTGGGCATATACCCTGACTATTTATGTAGCGGACAATTCTTACACAAAAAAGTATCAGTTGAGAATAGAAAAGAGTGAAATAGAGGAGGAAGGTCTTGACTATCTGACGTATGTAAAAAAATGTTTCATTAAGGAAGTAGAGGACTTTTCTAAGAAAATATCTGGTATACTACAGGAGGAAATGAGTGAAGCCTTACGTAATAGTAGCTCCTAACTTTGCCCATGTATGTGGTGGAATTCGCGCACTACACAGGCTCTGTCACAAACTGAATGACCGTGGTTTTCCTGCCTATATCACGGGAAAGGAATCTGGTCCTGCCTATGAGGGATTTACCAATACAAGGCACGTAAACTCTTTGTCCAAAGAAGAGGTATCCTATATCCAGAATAACGGTATTGTTATATACCCGGAGATTGTTGGAGGGAATCCTCTGTATTTCAATAACGTGGTACACTGGTGGCTTACTCCTATTCAACATCTGGATGAACACGCCCTGGATTTCTCTTTTGTGGACTATTCCTACTTAAAGCTCAGAGCGCCTAATAATCTCTGCGTTCTCTATTTTGAAAGTTATTTTAGGCCCCCGGAGACTGAAAATAGGTTCCAATCCTGTTATTGGGTGCATAAGGGCGCGAGGCTTCCCCGTATCCCCGAAACACAGGTGCCTTCTTGTAGGGAAATAACGGGATCGTTTCCGGCAGTACGGCAAGATACAGCCAAACTGCTTCAAACGAGTTCCATTCTCTATTCCTATGACGATCTTTCCAGCTTGTGTGTAGAAGCCCGCCTCTGTGGATGCCCGGTCAAGGTAGTGGACTACACCTTCCTGAATGAGCAGACAATGAATGAGGAGCCCTATTCACTCTATGGACTTGCCAAACCGGGGGAAGCCGTAGACTTGGATAAATTGCGAAGCGAATTGCCTCTCTTCCTGGAGAACTACAAAAGAAAGGCAGAACACGATGAATGGGAGTTTGAAAAGTTCATTGATATGACACAGGACATGAATATGCCCTTTTTTGACAATCCTTGCCTAGAACAGAAGCCGCAAGTGTGGCTTCCCCGCGAAAAGTTTATAAGGAGATAATATGGTAGTTCTTTGTATCCCTGTGCTAAATAGATACGATCTTCTTCCTTTGTGCATTGAGTCTGCGATGAAAGGAACGGTAAAGCCGGATTCTATTTTTATTGTGGATAATGGAAAACAATATGTACCGGTAGATTATGGAATTCCCCTTACAGTATATACACCAGAGGAAAATCTAGGTGTGGCTGGCTCTTGGAACTATTTCATTACACATACGACGGGAGACCGTATTATTGTAAATGATGATATTCAGTTTTGTGAGAATACCATTGAAAACATGGTAAAGAAACTAAGGGAGGGATGTGAGTTCGTATGCACATGTCGGCCAGCAGGGATGCTAAATGGTTTTTCCTGCTTTACCATATCAGACAGTCTTATCGAAAAAATAGGCTATTTTGATGACGCTATTTCCCCAAATTATGCGTATTTTGAGGATAATGATTTTGCCCGTAGAATGCGCCTCGCCGGTATTCCCCTAGATGAATCGGGTGCTGAGGCTATCCATGGGCATAGTAGTACCCTACGGGCATTCAATCAAAAGCAATTGCAAGACCATAATAGGAGATTTGAACTAGCGCGGAATAATTACATAAAAAAATGGGGTGGTTTGCCGGAACACGAGGTATACGCGACACCGTATGGAAAATAGTGTTGACTTTATTTAAGAAATAGAATATATTATGTCATAGCCGGTTCTAAACGGGGCCGGCTTTTATTTTGGAGGCACAGAGATGAAAATACAAGCGGTTAATATCGACATGGAAGCGTTCGGGGCGCAATTCGCGAATATGGATGACAACGATCAGGCCTTATTTTTTAAGGGGCTGGCCCGCGAGCTTATATGCTGGAAGTCAGAACATCTCGCGCAAATGCAATTTCACGGAGTAGCCAAGGGCCTGAAAGAAGACGAAAAGAGAGCCCTTGATAACGCGCTTGGCTGTCTTTGGTACAAGGAATAGCCGCGAGGCAAGGAGGCACAGGGATGAAACAGTATGTCGTTTGCAAGGACGAAGCGGAACGGGCGGCGTTGCTCGCGGAGATCGACAAACTGGGGTATACGTGGATTGGTGGAGAGCCCATCAGGAGATGGGCCGAAAGTACGTGCGATCTTTCGATAGGATATGATTCTGGTGATGATGGGATAACGTATGACTGGAACGAAAAATACGGCAAGCAAACCACCATCCCGCGCTTCCTCCTATCGCTCCAGATCGAAAAGCTCAAGGCGGCACGTCGGGCGCTGCCGAAGCTGGAGGAGGAATCATGAAGATTGATATCGACATAGACGATATAATTGATGCGTGGAAAGCTGGGATATCATCTTCATTTTGCGGCCCTACAGATTCGGATATATCGCCAATAGTAAAGGCGATATGTGATGTTTCAAAAAACCATTATCAAGCGGCGTCATTTCTGATAGAAGGGGCGCTTGAATATCTTCAGGAATCAGATATTTCAAATGTGCTTGCCGAACACGGATATCAAAAGATCCCGGACGAAGGAGTAAAGTCATGAGCGAAATCACGCGCGAGCAGTACGACAAAGCGGTAAAGATTAGGGCGAATGGGTATAAATGCCATGGAATATGTTGCCTAAATTGTCCTTCTCCGGAACCTAAGTGCAAAAATTGCAGCCCAGATAATAATGTCGAAAATATCTATCATGAGTGGGTTGACTCAGCCATTTCCACCTACGAAACCGAGCATCCCGAGGAGTTCGGCCCCGGCGATGGGTGGCGGCTACTTGGAAAAGGCGAGGCTGTCAAAGAGGGTGACGAGATACTTATGCACGATGGTTGGAAAGGAGTATTGTTTGCCGGGATAACGGTCAAGGACGCAATGTTCCGTCGCCGCATCTCCAAGCCTCGCATATACACCTATGAGGACGTAACCCTTCCCGAGGTCCAAGCGCTGGTGGGGAAAATGGTTTATGCGAGCGATTGGATACACAGTATGGTAAAAGGGACTGCTGAAAAATACGTACTTAAAGAAATCATAAAAAGCAATGACGGTGTTCCATACGCCTTACAAGGGGGCGGACTTACCCAATTCATTTGCGCCATCAATGAGCCGCCAAAAGTCCGCCTCACTCGCGCCGAGCTTATCGCCATAGCGGCCAAGGAGAAAGGTGTTAACCCTGAGCAGATCGTAGTGGAGGAGTAGTGATAATCAATCTTCTGCGTCTTCTGTTTAAGAAAAAGTATATCCTCTGTGATTTTTCAAATGGAATGGATTATTCTGTCGAGATTGGTTACAAAAAGCTCGATGGTAAACTTTACATTGTCAGCGAAAAGATAACACCGCCCAGCGCGGCGAGGAGGAGTAGGATATGTGGGGGGCAAAGATGCCGAAGAAGGCCGGGGGAAGATACCTTGTTACGCTTAAGGCCCTCGGATCGGTACAGGTAAGACAGGCGGAGTTATGCGAATACCCAAAAGGTAATTTTTCATGGATGATATTACCCGATTGCTCTACGCATACCAGCGACGTTATTGCGTGGATGAAACAGCCAGACCCGTATGATCCGCTCAGCGCGGCGAGGAGGTAGGGGATGATAAGGAAATATAGGAAGTTGCCCGTTGTAATCGAGGCGGTTCAATGGACAGGGGAGAACCTTCGAGAAATAATCGATTTTATCGGGCTTCACCCGTCAGCTAAGAAATGGTCATGGAAAGAGTATGTGCAAGTCGTAAGGATCGAAGGGCTCAAGATATTCACGCATGAAGGTTCACTCATAGCGACCATCGGCGATTTCATCATTAAAGGAATCCACGGTGAACTATACCCCTGCAAGCCCGATATATTCGCCAAGACCTACGAGGAGGCCCCCGATGGACGATAAGGATGAAAGAATTGAAAAAGCTATCAACGAAATTTATTGCGATCTTGATCTAGACGGCCAAGAAGATTGGGATCGTGTATCGTCGATACTATACAAATCCTTTCGCCGCCAAGCGCAGGAAGCCCCGAAGGCCGAGAGCGATGATGAAAGTGATGTCGTGTTTAAGCCCAAAGTAATCGGGCGTCTAGTCGGCAACTTGCAATATGTCCCAGTAGGGGAAGCCCCGAAGGACGAGGATAATTTTGGCGCATGGTGGGATAGTGTAGTTAAGGGTGGGCAGTGGACCACGTTAGAAAGAATGGCCGCTCATGATGCCTGGGAATACCAACGCAAAAAATATGAAGCCCCGAAGGCTGTAGGTGTGCAAAGCGCGGTAAGCTTAAATGGCCCAAGCCCAGATACAGATTATGCCAAAAAAGTAAAAGACAGAACAGCTTACGACCTCATGGTAGCGGTTTGCGCCCTAGACTGCGAGGGACAAGACAATCAGGCAATTGATGAGATCGAAGCTGACCGTGCCGCCCAGCGCCAGGCCGGGAGAGAGGAAGCGGAGCAAGAGCTTAGTGATAACTGGTGCGCGTACTGGAAGGCAGAATGGATGAACGACTGGACAAGACAAAAAAAGACAATAGAAGTTGACGAAGGATATATGCGGACGCTCGAAAAGGAAGTCGATCAACTTAAAGAAGAAAAACTCCGCTACGCCGCAGTGGTCGAGGCGGCAAAGGAAGCCTATAAGCTTTTGATGTTGCCCAAGCAATATGAGGACGACGATCGCGGCCAGCGATTCGAGCTAGACATTGGCGGCGACGACTGGGGTATCCCGCGTGAAGCATTACGTAAGGCCCTGGACGCCCTTGACGAAGCGAGGAAGACATGAGCCGACTCACGAAGCGCCAGCGGGAACTGAAAGCGCAGTATACTGGAATCATTGGAGAGTATGGCGAATACCGAGCGATTCTTAAAGTCGGTTGCCAAAGTTTCGGAATTGGCGACATAAGCGCCGGGAAGAGTCATGCCGAATTGATGGCCCGCATGCTCGCGATAGCCCTGGATAACCTGATACGGGAGGAAACACATGCCGCAGAATGAACCGATGAGCGCGGAAGCATTTGCAAGAAAGCTACAAGAGTTCGCCGAAAGAATTGAGATTCCGAAGATGAACAAGATTAGCGATGCCTTGCAATTCTACGAAAAGGCGAAGAAGGCCGAGCGCGACGAATGGGAAAATCTTATCAAGTCCCGAGACGCCCAGCTCATCCGCTTAACCCTAGAGGTGGCGGCGGAGAGGGCTAGGAGCTGGTATATCCGTACTGCTGGGGTCGAGGGATGCAAATCTCTTGAAGAGGCCATTCTTGAACCTCTCAAGGGCGCTTAGGTGTACAAGTACAAGCGCGCATCCGGCAAATCTAACCCTGCGAAGGCTACGGCCTGAAGTTTTTTTACGATGCTTATGTAAGGAGGAAAAGAAAATGAGCGGAGGAAGTCTTGACTATATTTGCTTTAAAGTTGAAGTTGCTAGCTCATCAATAAGAGAACGTGCAACATGCCCGGAACATATCGCATTTGCAAACCACTTGGATAATGTGTCCGCAGCTTTGCATGATATCGAATGGGTGCTCTCAGGGGATACAGGCCTCGGAGATGAGATACCCGCAATTATGGAGTGCATAGCGCCATCGGACGTACTGGATGTCGCAATCGATGAAGCAAAGATAGCAGCGGAAAGACTTGAAAAGGCACTTGAAACTGTTAAGGTAAAGAAGAAGGAGTAAAATGACAGCAAAAAACGTTGTAATATTAGGGGAGCATGGAATGTGTGAGTGCTTTGAGAAGAGAAGAACTTATGAATAAGACACAAGAAGAAATTAAACAACGGATAATTCGTCCATTAGAAATTAGATGGGAAGTATCCTTAACCTCTATTAGAAATAATCTCAATGTCAAAAACCAAACAGTTTCCCCCACCCAAACAGAATCCAGCCAATAGCACCTGCTATTCCACAAGCCCAGGCAATCACCTGGGCTATTATTTTATTTACCTTCTCCCTCTTTACCATCGCTTCCGTTTCTTTCTGCAATAGCTGATAGGAGTCGAAGACTGTCTTGTAGGACGCTTCCGCTTTCTCCAATTGCACCTGTAAATTCGTCGAATGAATCAAGGAAGACTTTAATTGACTGTCTAAGTCCATCGATAGTGCGTTTATAGACTTCATCTGTTCGTCTAAGCTCTGCAATTGTGCTTGTAAGCCCAGCCTCTCTTGTTCTAAGCTCTCCAATTGTTCCTGTTGCCTTACTGAGTTCGTCGTTAAGTCCTGTAGCTTCAGTTCGAGCTGTTCGTTCAGCCTCAACAGCTTCTTGATATTGCCGGTTAAGTAACTTAACTCGCTCTCGCTGATCGAGAACGTCCTTTCCGCAAATGAATCCCGTTGCCCCAGCCCCAAGAAGAAAAACACCAAGAAGAACGAGTATATAAACACCAACCTTCTTCCATGGAATACTTTGCACTTCATTTTCCAGCCTTTTTAAGTTCAATAATTTTATCCAGCCATATAGAGACAAAAACAGGACTGAATACCGCCGCCATGGAAACCCCTGAGATAATGATATCCGCCATCTCAAGGAATTCCTTCCCAAATATGTAAAGGATGCCCTTGGCGAGAGACAGACAGCCAATCCAGAGCGCAGCTATAAGCATACTCTTTTTGGTCATTTCCTTGGCAGATCCTTTCGTGTCGGTTAGATCAGACATAGCGCCTCCTATTCTCCATTAGAAGCCTTTGCAAATTCTAGAGCATCTTGAAGGCAAGGGAAAGGGATAATCCTAAATGTAGAAGTATCCAGAACAATAGCCCCATCCTGCCGTGCAGTAAAGTAACTAAAATAACGTTGACTATAAGAATCTCGCGCCTTCAGCGTACCCAGAACCATAAAGAGTCGGAATTCCCCACGCTCATAAGACCATTCATACGCAGGATCATGTATATGTCCCGATAAGAATATGGAAGCATCCGGGGCATCCTTCCTCATCAATTGCTTCAACCCGTGTGTCTTATTGAAAGAAGAGTTATAACGGGTTATGTGGGTGGAAACAAATTTGTAATCAATTCCATTTACCCGTATAGTGCAATACCCTATCCCATTGAAATATACTACATTTCGATTAAGAATGTGTTTAACTGGATTTACACCGGCAGAGCGTTCTGAAAATTCCATATGATTCCCCCAGCTTGAAAAAAGAAGCCGTGGTTTAATTTCATTCAACCATGACTCAAGAAATTCATTCTGTTCCTCGGGGGAAAGCATTTGGGTTACGACAGGCAATTGATTCTTAAATGAAACAAAATTATCTGTTTCATCCCCTAAAAGACACGTATACAAATAGGGAATGGCCAACAGTGAATCAGTGAAATCAACTAAGCGCTCATATTCCACTCCTATATCCCCAAGATGCATATCGGAAAGAGGCTTTATTACTATGTAGCGGTAATCTGTGTTGATGTCAACTATTGCAGAAGATTGAGACCAGGACGCTTTTTCATGGAGATCCTGCCGTTGTTTAAGGACAGGAACCCACTCCCTCCAATCGAATATACCTTCTTTCTTATCCGTACCTACAATGTCAGTAGACAATTCTTTGGTTTCAGTTACTATTGACTTTTTGAACTCTCTGCGATAACGTGCAAGTGTTTCGTGGGATAATGCATATTTAGCCAAGGCAAGGTCTTCACCATTTTGACTAATATACTCCATAATTTCGGCTAAACGCTGTTTTCCTGCTGGCATGTTCCCTCCTAAAGGAATGGAGGATTATATCATATAACAGATAAAATTACAAATCCTTGCGCGGGTACTGGAAGTGCGGGCAGTCCCTAAACGTCTTCCACCGGCCTCCCCATTCGAGTAAAGACTGCTCTCCAATGGCCCCTAAACGCTCCCAGGTCTCTACGGGCGCACCCCACCATACGATTTTACCGGCCATAGGGCAAAGATCGATTGCCATGCCGTTTCCATGCCCTACACCCTTATAAACCAGGATACGTGAGTCGGTGACGCGTTTCTTACTCTCTTTGATGCCTATAGGCCATAGACCGGCCTTTTTACGCAAGGCATTGATGTTCTCAAGAGTATCCCGGCCCTGGGCATAATAGGCGTCTTGGACATCCTGTTCGCGCAAAGTTTCTATAATGGCAACAGGGAACTCCGCCTGTTTGAGCTTGAATAGAAAGACATCCACGCGAGTTCTCATGCGAGGATCCAGTGAATCAAGGTCTCTATGTTGCATATTAGTCCTCCTGATCTGTTTCACGCCGTCTCGGGGGAAGGCGCTCCAGTATCTTCTCTATTTTATTGCTCACATCAGTCATGTTCGTAATAAGAGTATCGACCTTAGTAGCCAAGGCAATAGAATCCTTTTCTACCGCTCTAAATTCACGGTGCTCTTCCTCATTAGCCGTGCGGTCCTCTACCTGTCGTTTTTCGACAGTTTCCATGCGAGAGGTAAATTTACCAACCATATAGATACCCCCACCTATGGAAATAAGGAAGGTAAGCCCCGAGATGATAAGCGCGATGAGCGTTCCTACGTCCATATAATTCCCCCTATTACACCTAGTTGCACATAGTATATAAACTCTTATTCGCCCACTGCACGCATAGAAAAAGCAACATATATCGCTGAAGGTACTGTGGTTGAATAAATAAACCCTGCCTCGTAATGCTCAAGATCAATGACATGTGCATTCTCCGAAATTAAGCCATCAAAACGAGAAACATCATTTATCGAGGTAGGAGCACTCCCATACTTTGCACCTATGAGGCAAATTAAGAATTCTTCTACACTAGATGTAAAGGGTATTGGGAAATGTGCGGTAACATATGCCCCAATAGTGTCATTTGCTTGGACCCATCCCCAAGCCCACTGATCTATCTTGCCATTATGTATGCAATAATGCCCATATTCATTTTCCCCCATCTCATCGCGACCATTATAGTTGTTAATGATATACCAGGATGTAGCGGATACTTTATGGACCGCCCCTATGATACGCTTGGAATCAGAGAAGTAATAGCCGTGTTTACCTACGGCATCATAACCGACAACTGCGGCAGTTTTGGAATAACAATTGTCAGTTGGACGTTGTGCGGCAGTACCAGTAGCATTTTCGAGAGTGATATTGCCATTGATATCCAGGCATACAAATTTCCATTCACCGGCAGAAGGGAAATTGGGAGTAGAGGAGGAGATAAGAGTACGGGTTTTAGAAATGGAGTAGAATATATTATATCCGTTAACTATCATTTTTGATCCATTAGCGGATAAACATGAAGTATACCACTCTTTATCTACATCCCCTGCTGGCTGTATCTCAGACCATAACGATCCAGAAGAAGAAGATAAATAGAGCCTTCCATCATAAACACCAGCAAGCATAGTAACGCCATCAGAAGACATACTAAGTAGTGTCCATAAAGCATCTATATCTCCTTCTGGTTGTATCTCAGACCACGAATTTCCTGAATTAGAAGAGAGATATACCCGCCCAGTTCCAAAAGATGCATCTCTATGTCCTACAAGAATTTTAGTACCATCAGAAGACATACAAGAAGTATACCAGTTTTTATTCACGTCCCCTGCTGGCTGTACTTCTATCCATGTAGATCCTGAATCAGAAGAGAGGTATGTTCGATTGCTAGCCGCACCAACAAGAATTTTAGTACCATCAGAGGACATACAAGAGGTGGTCCAACTGGACTGAGGGTATGGTAGATTATCTATCCTAATCCATGAACCACCAGAATCACTAGATAAGTAAAGGTAATCCTTACTAGTGATACCTACAAGAATTTTAGTACCATCAGAGGACATACAGGAAGTAGACCACAATTTATCAGAATTTCCAGCCGGTTGTATCTCACTCCATGTAGCTCCTGAATTAGAAGAGAGATATACCCGCCCCCCTTGTACACCAACAAGAATTTTAGTACCATCAGAAGACATACAAGAAGTATGCCAGTTTTTATTCACGTCCCCTGCTGGCTGTACTTCTATCCATGTAGATCCTGAATCAGAAGAGAAGTATAAACGCTTATTGCCACTAATACCTCCTCCAGTAAGAATTTTAGTACCATCAGAGGACATACAAGAAGTGATCCATGATAGTGACGGCGTTTCCACTGGCCTGATATCTGTATACTCAAATGTGGCTTTCCCATCCACCCACCAATCGCGGGCGGCAGTATTTATATGAGCAGCACCTTGCTTCACAACCAAAGAATCACTGGCCAGATATTCAATTTCCAATCCAATCTTATTTCCCTGTTCATCGTATGACAAGCTCCTACCTCCAATATCTAAATCATACTGGACGCCACTGAGGAGCGTCTGTTTACCCATTGAAATTTTATCTATCCAAATATTTCCATCA
>Ga0172381_10006063_pt1 | contig 12166 bp, 10 predicted proteins | sample Leawel6488metaG_FD_119754 | JGI IMG/M metagenome (GOLD analysis project Ga0172381, IMG submission 119754) | Leachate microbial communities from a municipal landfill in Southern Ontario, Canada - Leachate well 64-88 metaG | ecosystem: Engineered > Solid waste > Landfill > Unclassified | place...
CTTTATTTCTCGAGAAGCACAAAAGTTGAGTTTGGTTTGGGCCCGCCTGGCTTTATAAGATAGTATCTGAATAATTTGTTCTATTTCTTGGTTAAGAGAAAAAAGACTGACGGTGCCTTCTTGAGAAATTTGTTTTTTAATGCTGGCAATTAAACCTTCCATTCGGCTGGTTGCCAGTAATGCCTGGTTAAGATATGATTTAGCGCTTAATATTTTTGTGTCGGTTTCCGCTTTTATTTGTTCAAGATTTAAAGATACGGCTGTCAAAGGATTTATTAGGTCGTGGAATATGCCCGAGGATAAGCGTCCGAATTCGGCAAAGCGGTAAAGAGAATTAATTTTTTCTGCCTCTGCCTCTCGTAATTCCTGTGTTCGTTTTTCTACTTTTATTTCCAGCAAATCACGTTCCTCTCTTAATATAGCTTCACTGCGTCGCGCACGTTTTAAAGAAAGATTTATTTCTTTACAAAAAAGCCACGCAATTGCTGCGATAATCAATAATAAAACAGCGTAAGCAATGGCGTCGCCTATTTGCGCCGGTTCGCTGCGCCAATAATTTTGGACAGAAATTATCCCCCTGGCTTGGTAATCTGTAATAACAATCAGAAAAATTGCGATAAAAAATGTGCTGAGAAAAGCTACTCGGGCACCGAGCAATATTCCCGAAAGGGTTATTACCAAAACCGCCAATAAAATAGCGGCCGGTAAATCCGCTCCCCAAGCCAGAAAAGAATAAAACATTGGTAGAGAAAAAATTAGAATAAGTATGGTCGACGCTGTTTTTAACCAGCCTTTCCGGTTCAGCCAAAATAAAAAGATAAAGAAAACCATTATAATTAAAGTGATACTTAACGGTAGACCGCGTTTATCGGGATAAATAATATAATCGGTGATTCTAATCAGATTAAGAATAAAAAAACTAAAAGAAGAAAAAATTAAAATTATATTCAAGATTAATTCTTTTCTTCGATTTTCGTCATTTGTTTGCCGGGGTGAAATAAATTTTTTTAAGCTGTTGATTTTAAGTCTGAGTAAATTAAATAATTTCATAAGTTATAAAGAAAACACTCCCGATTTGTTGGAAGTGTTTTTGGTTTTTAATAGCGCCAGGGTGTGCCCGGATTAGAAGCAATCGCGAGAATAGCCGCTAAAAGCACTAATTTTTTTGAATTTATTTTCATAATTAATTATTTAAAATTAATAGAGCAATATCGACCTTTATTAGCTCTATAAGCTATTGCTTATCTTTGTAGGTCGACTTTATAACCGCGGTTGTTGGCAGTAAAAATATAATGTTCATTTTCCGTTTCCAGTTTTCGGCGGATATTCATGATATGGACTTCAACTGTATTGGAAAAAGGATCAGCTTCCTCATCCCAAACTTCATCCATAATTTTTTGGCGGGAAATAAATTTTCCCTTATTAGCCATTAAATACTCTAATAAAGAAAATTCACGAGAGGACAGGGGAACGCGGATGCCATTTTTTACCACTAAGAATTTATCAGGGTCTAGTTCTAGATTTCCGACTCTTAAAATTTCTCCGCAGAGATTAAGCGGTCGTCGCAGTAAAGCTTTTATTCGAACTAAGAGTTCGGAAAAAGCAAAGGGTTTAGTTAAGTAATCATCGGCTCCTAAATTAAATAATTCTATTTTATCATTTAATTCTCCAAGAACGGTTAAAATAATTATTGGCGTGGCAATTTTTCCCGCTCGCAGCCTATTTACTATCTCAAAACCGCTTAATCTCGGCAGGTTACAGTCAAGGAGTATTAATTCATATTTATTAAAACGAGCCAAATCAAGACCCTCTAAGCCATCACTGGCCGACTCAACCTTAAAACCGGCATTATTTAATGCCAAAGAAAGTGAGAGAACCATGTTGGGATCGTCCTCAATAAGAAGTAGAGACATATTTATTTATTTTATAAAATCGTTGTTAAATTAGCAAGAATATTAGCAATATTATAGATAGCTATTTTATTATAGCGAGTACCAGATGAAGAAAATCTAAAGATTTTTGGCTTTTGTGGATAACTTTAAGGCTTGATAAAATGGTTTGCCTTTCCGGCTGAATCGCGATACTATTATTAATGTTATGAGTCAAAAAATATTCAAAATTGCCCGTAAAAGCCAAATGTTAGAGGCTCTGCGCGATAAGGCTTCCGACCCTTTTTCAATCAAAGAGGGAAGTTTTAAATATGGGCAGCTTAAGGACTCCTTCTACTATACTGATTGGACGGAACAATCTTTCCTGTCCGATACCGGAAATAAGGAAACGGTTAGCCGGACTTTTGATTTTAGCCGGTTGAGATATTTTAGTTTGATTATTGTTTTGGCTTTGTTTGTTTTAATTATCCGCTCCGTTTGGCTCCAATTGGTAAAAAATGATTACTATAGCTTATTATCGGAAGGCAATCGTTTGCGCGCGGAAATAATTGAACCGAAACGAGGAATTATTTATGCTCAAGATTTAAGACCACTTGTCAGAAATAAAGCTAACTTTGTTCTTTATTTACGGCCGATAGATTTGCCTAAAAATGAGTTAGTGCGCGATGAATTGATCCGTAAAATTAGTGTTGTTCTTGATGATAATAAAACCGCAATCAATAAAGCTAGCACCGTTGCTTCTGATACTGCTAGCGATAATATTTCTTTGGTGACCGATAGCCCATCTTTTTATCAAATGAAGGAATCGTTAGCGGCGATAAAGAGGGGTTCTTTAGAATCCTACCAGCCGTTATTTGTCGCCGATAATATTGATTATGATAAAGCCATGTTACTCGAGATAGAACTCCCGAGTTGGCCGGGCGTTTTCTTATCAAGTAAAATAAGACGCGAATATCTTCTGCCAAGTGCAACCAGTACCCCGACAATTTTAGGCGAGAATAGCCTATCGCATGTTTTGGGGTATACCGGAAAAATAAATAATAAAGAATTAACCACCATGGGGACCGATTATTCTTTAATTGATTATATTGGTAAAGCCGGTTTGGAATATTCTTGGGAAAAAGAATTAAAAGGAAAGGCTGGTTCAAAAAATATTGAAGTTGATGCTTTAGGTCGTCAGAAAAAAATAATTAATGAAGCGGCGGCAGTCGACGGTTCAAATTTACAATTGTCATTGGATATTGATCTCCAAGAGAAAGCCGAAGAAATAGTTAAGAGTTATCTTTCTGAAGCGGGGCTTAAGCGCGCATCCGTTATTATTATGAATCCGAATAATGGAGAAATAATGACCATGATTTCCTTGCCGGCTTATGATAATAATTTATTTGCTAAAGGAATTAGTCAGGAAGATTATAATAAATTTTTAAATAATGAAGATCGTCCTTTATTTAACCGTTCTGTTAGCGGTGAATTTCCTCCTGGTTCGACTATTAAGCCTACTTTTGCGGCTGGCGCCCTGCAAGAAAAAATAATTGACGGCACGACCAGTTTTTTAAGTAATGGTGGTCTAAGAATTGGGCAATGGTTTTTTCCTGACTGGAAGGCCGGCGGACACGGACAGACCAACGTCCGCAAAGCAATTGCCGAATCAGTTAATACCTTTTTTTATATTATCGGCGGCGGTTTTAATAATTTTAAAGGTTTGGGGGTTGAAGGTTTAGCTAAATATGCGCGTTTATTCGGTTTGGGAGAAGCTACGGGAGTTGATTTACCAGGTGAACGCCAAGGCTTTGTTCCTTCAGCTGACTGGAAAGAAAAGACAAAAAATGAAACTTGGTATATCGGGGATACTTATCATTTTGCTATCGGTCAAGGAGATGTTTTGGTCACGCCCTTGCAGGTAGCTAATTATACGGCGGCGATTGCTAATGGGGGAACGCTTTATAAACCGCATTTGGTTAGTAAAATATTAAATACCGATAATCAAGTTGTAAAAGAAGTCGTTCCGGAAATTATTCGTTCTGATTTTATTGATGCCAATAATTTACAAATAGTCCGCGAAGGTATGCGCCAGACAGTTACGGCTGGTTCTGCACGGTCTCTTAGTGTTGTCCCCGTTGCCGTGGCCGGCAAAACCGGTACCGCTCAATGGTCAACCAAGAAGGACCCGCATGCCTGGTTTATTGGTTTTGCTCCTTATGAAAAACCAACAATTGCAATTACAGTTTTAGTTGAAGAAGGAGTTGAGGGAAGCACTATCGCCGCACCGATTGCCCGCGATATTTTACAGTGGTATTTTACTGTCCATTCGCCAGTCGCGACGAGTACACAAATAATAATTAAATAATTTTTTGTATTTATGCATTTGCCCCTACCCCTCCATCTCGCTACCCATTTTTTATTGGCAATCCTCAGCGGATATTTGGCCGGAAAACATTTTAAGAATTTAAAATTAGGAATATTTGTCGGATTTTGCGGCGGGTTTTTGATAGATTTTGATCACGTTTTGGAATACTTTTTAGTTTTTGGTCCGCATTTTAATTTATTATATTTTTCCCAGGGTCGGGAATTTTTAGTCAGCGATCAACTTCACCTTTGGTTTCATGCCTGGGAGTATATTCCAGTTCTAATTATTATCGGTTTATTATTTAAGAAAAAAACAACTCTTAAAACAATCTTTATTACTTTAGCTTTTGCTATCAGTATTCATTTGGCGACTGATATGATTGTTAATCAATGTTCTTTTAGTTTTTATACTTTAACTTATAGAGCGGAACATAATTTTTCCGCCAGGGAATTGATGAGCCCGGAAAGTTATCAAGAAAATCAGAAATTAAAGTTCGAATTAGGAATGTAAAATTTATCTAAAAATAAACAAAAAATTATAAAAACTAGCACTCTCTTGACTTGAGTGCTAGTTTTGGTTATAATAGGTTTATATGATAAGCGAACGCAAAAAATTATTATTAGAAATAATCCTTAAAGAATATCTGAAGACAGCCATTCCGGTTTCTTCTGGTGTTTTGGTGGAAAAATATAAATTAGACATTTCTCCGGCAACTGTTCGCAATGAAATGATGGAGCTCGAAGAAGATGGATATATTCATCAGCCTCATACTTCTGCCGGCCGCATACCAACTGAAGCCGCTTACGAATTATTTTTGGATGAATTCAAAAATAGCAAGAAAAAAAGAGAATTAAAGGATACGGAAAATGAACATTTAGAAAAAATATTTAAACATGAGGAAACTGCTTTTAGACAGACCGCTAAAGCAATTGCCGAGTTATCCGGCGGGGCAGTTTTTTGGGCTTTTAATAAAAACGATCTTTATTATACCGGATTAAGTAATCTTTTTGCTCAGCCAGAATTTAGCCACGTTAATATGGTTTGCGATGTTTCGGCGGTTATCGATCGAATGGAAGATATTATTGATGAAATTTTTGAAGATTTAGATGATGGTGAACAAGTTTTAATCGGCTCAAAAAATCCTTTCGGTAATTTTTTGAGTACAGTTTTAACAAAATATAAAAATAATAAGTTAAGTGGAATTTTTGGAATTTTGGGACCGATACGCATGGATTATGCGCATAATTTGGCCTTAGTAGAATTCATTAAAAATAAATTTGAATAAAAAATATGGAAGAAATAAAAAAAGGCATCTATCGCCATTACAAAGGAAATAAATATCGGATTTTAAATGAAGTAAAAAATTCGGAAACCCAGGAAGAAATGGTTGTTTATCAAGATATTAATGATGAAAAAAAAATTTGGGTAAGGCCCAAAAAAATGTTTTTAGAAGAAATTGAAGTTAAGGAAGAAAAAAAACCGCGTTTTGAATTTATTCAAGAAGAAGAGATAGATTCATTCAAAAATAAATATCTCCGCGCCCTGGCTGATTACCAAAATTTAATGAAGCAGACCGCTAATGAAAAGACGGAGTTCATTAAATATGCTTTAAGTGATTTTTTGCAAGATATTTTGCCGATTTATGATCATCTTAAATTGTCGATGAATGGATTGACCGAAGAGGATTTAAAAAATCCTTGGGCGCAAGGGGTAAACCATATTTTAAAACAGTTTAAAGCTACCCTGGAAGGTAGGGGGGTTGAAGAAATAAAAACAATTGGAGAAAAATTTGACCATAACACTATGGAGGCGATTGAAGGCAGTGGTGAAATAGTGAAAAAAGAAGTAATGCCGGGTTATAAATTAAATGGGAAAGTTATTAGACCGGCGAAAGTAGTTGTTGAATAATAAAATTTAAAAATAAATTAATTTTTCTTTCCTCATCTACTTATTAATAAATATAAGTTTTGCGGAAAGATATATAATTCTATGTCACTTATAAAATGGACACCATTTTTATCGGAATTCGACGACATGGATAAAATGATGGAATCCATGTTGCCGGCTGTCCGCGGCAATCAATTCGGGTTTACGCCCGCGGTTGATATGTACGAAGATAAAGATAATATAATTGTCGAAACTCAGCTCGGTGGAATTGATCCAGAAAAAGTTGATGTTTCAATCGAGAACAATATTTTGACCATTAAAGGCGAGAGCGAAAAGAAGAGTGAAGTGGAGGATAAAAATTATTATCGTAAAGAAATTCGTTCCGGTTCATTCTATCGTCAGATTCCTTTGCCGACTAAAGTTGACGGTGATAAGGCTAGCGCTATTAATGAAGACGGTATTCTAAAAATATCTATCCCTAAAGCGCCGGAAGTAAAACCAAAGACGATTAAAATACAAAAAAGCAAATAATTATTATTTGATAAATCGGCCCGCTTAAATTAAAGCGAGCCGCCAATCAGCTAATAATGTTGAATAATTATAAATTTAAAAATAATTAAAATTAAAAAAATATGTCAAAAATTTTAGGAATTGATTTGGGAACAACCAACTCGGCCATGGCAATCATGGAGGGTGGTCTTCCAAAAATCATTGAGAACATTGAAGGCAATCGTACTACCCCGTCGGTGGTAGCGATTTCTAAAAATGGTGAACGTCTAGTCGGCCAAGCCGCTAAGCGCCAAGCCGTTATTAATCCGGAAAATACCGTTTATGCGGTTAAGCGTTTAATCGGTCGCCGTTTTGGTGAAGACGAAGTTCAACGCGATCTTAAAGCTTCACCGTATCAGATTATTCAGGCCGGTGAAGGTGTTAAAGTTAAGATGAGCGACAAGGATTATACTCCACAGGAAATTTCGGCGATGATTTTATCTAAATTAAAAGCCGATGCGGAAGCCAAGCTGGGTGAAAAAATTACGGAAGCAATCATTACCGTTCCGGCTTATTTTAATGATTCACAGAGACAGGCAACTAAAGATGCGGGCGCAATTGCCGGGCTTGATGTTAAAAGAATTATTAATGAACCGACAGCCGCGGCTTTGGCTTATGGCTTCGATAAAAAACAGGGTCAGAAAATTGTTGTTTACGATTTAGGCGGTGGAACTTTTGATGTGTCCGTCCTTGATATTTCCGCCGATACAGTGGAAGTAAAAGCGACCAATGGCGATACGCATTTAGGTGGCGAAGATTTTGATCAACGTATCGTTGCTTGGATTATTGGTGAATTTAAAAAAGATCAGGGAATTGATTTATCGAAAGATACTTTAGCTTTGCAAAGAATTAAAGAGTCGGCCGAAAAAGCGAAAATTGAATTATCAACTGCTCAAGAAACAGAAATTAACCAACCATTTATTACCACTGATGCTAACGGTCCGAAACATTTAGTTATGAAATTATCTCGCGCTAAATTAGAAGCCTTAGTCGTTGATTTGGTTGAAAAGACTATTGAGCCATGTAAGAAAGCACTGGCCGATTCCGGATTTAAATTATCGGAGATTAATGAAGTTGTTATGGTTGGCGGTATGACCCGTATGCCTTTAGTGCTTCAAAAAGTTAAAGATTTCTTTGGTAAAGAACCAAATTTAACTGTTAATCCGGACGAAGTAGTGGCGATGGGCGCCGCTGTTCAAGCCGGTGTTCTCCAGGGCGATGTTAAAGATGTTCTGCTTCTTGACGTTACCCCATTAACTTTAGGGATTGAAACTTTAGGCGGCGTGGCTACTCCCTTGATTGAAAGAAATACTACTATTCCAACTTCTAAATCTCAAGTATTTTCTACTGCCGCTGATGGTCAGACTGCCGTAGAAATTCATATTGTCCAAGGTGAACGTCCAATGGCGCATGATAATAAGACTTTGGGGCATTTCACTCTTGATGGTATTCCGGCTGCTCCACGCGGTATTCCGCAAGTTGAAGTTAAATTCGATTTAGATGCTAACGGAATTTTAAATGTTTCCGCTACCGATAAAGCAACTAATAAAGTCCAGAAGATTACTATTACCGCTTCATCTGGTTTATCCAAGGAAGAAATCGAAAAAATGAAGAAGGAAGCGGAATTACACGCCGAAGAAGATAAAAAGAAAAAGGATGAAGTAGAAATAAAAAATCAGGCCGATTCCGTTGTCTTCACGATGGAAAAAATGATTAAAGAATCCGGTGATAAAATGAAACCGGAAGACAAGAAAGAACTTGAAGACAAGACGGCTGAACTTAAGAAAGCGAAAGATGCTGGCAATCTGGAAGAAATGAAAAAACAGATGGAAGAAATAAATACGGTTGCCCAGAAGATTGGCGCCGCGATGTATTCCGCCCCAGGCGGACAGGCAACACCGGGCGCTGGTGCTCCTGGCGCTGAAGCTGGGGCTACCGGGGCAGAAGCGGGAGCTAGTGCCGGCGAAAAGAAAGATGATACCGTTGTTGAAGGAGAAGTTGAAGAGAAGAAATAATCGTCTATTCATAGGTTGCCTCTCTTAATTTTTGAGGGGCAACTTGTTGAATAAGCAAATATGGATAATGAGAAAAATAATTTAATTTTTCCGGCAGGTTTTTTTTGGGGTTGTGCCACTTCTGCCCACCAGATAGAAGGCGGTCTTTTAAATGATTGGACGGAATGGGAAAAATCCCCGAAACGTTTAGCGGATTTAAAAAAGAAGCAGGAAGATCCAATTGATTTTATTTCCGGTTCCGCCGCTAATTCGTATGTTGAAAATAATGCCGATATTGCTTGTCTAAAAAAATTAAATAATAACGCTTACCGTTTTTCTCTTGATTGGTCGCGCCTTGAACCGGAAGAAGGAAAATTTGATATTGAGGCGCTGGAATATTATAAAGATTTTATTAAAAAGTTAAGAGCGCAGGGCATTGAACCATTTGTTACTATCTGGCATTGGCCGATTCCGATTTGGTTAAGAGATAAAGGCGGTTGGAAAAATAAAATTATTGTTGATTATTTTAAAAAGTTTACCGCTAAAGTTGGGAGTTATTTAAATGAAGAAGTTAATTTTTGGATTACTTTAAACGAACCGATGGTCTATGCTTTCCAGAGTTATCTCATCGGCGAATGGCCGCCACAAAAAAGAAATATTTTTGCTTTTTGGAAGGTTGTAAATAATCTAGCGGCTGCTCACCGGGAAAGTTATAAAATATTAAAATCGATTGATGCCGATAATAAAGTTGGTATTGCCAAACATAATATATATTATGAATCGGCTGGAGGAATGGTTAATGACATTTTAAAAAAGTTAGCCGACTGGTTTCAAAATTTCCGGTTTTTGGACAAGATAAAAGATTATCAAGATTTTATTGGTTTAAATTATTATTTCCATAATTATATTAATTATGGATTCAGCCATGAATTTTCTTATAAGGAGAAATCCGATATTGGCTGGGGACTACATCCGGAAGGAATATATTATGTTTTAAAAGATTTAAAAAAGTATAATAAACCGATTTATATTACGGAAAATGGTTTAGCAGATCGGGGTGATCAACACCGTTCCTGGTATATTGAAGAGATTTTAAAAAATGTCCATCGTGCGATTGGCGAAGGTATAGCAGTTAAGGGTTATTTTCATTGGTCGCTAATTGATAATTTTGAATGGGCACAAGGATTCAAGCCGCGATTTGGTTTGTATGAAATTAATTACCAAACTTATGAGCGTGTCGGACGTTCCTCGGTAGAATTTTATGCCGATATCTGTAAAAATAATAGAATTTAATTATGTCAAAAGATTACTACAATATATTAGGCGTTTCGAAGAACGCTTCTCAGGATGAGATTAAGGCCGCTTTCCGCAAAAAAGCGCACGAGTTCCATCCGGATAAAGGCGGCGATGCCGAAAAATTTAAAGAGATAAACGAGGCTAACCAAGTTTTAGGCAATCCGGAAAAAAGAAAGCAGTACGATCAGTTCGGTTCGGCTTTTCAGAATGGCCAAGCTGGCGGCGCGCAGGGTTTTGGCGGCTTCGGCGGTCAAGGTTTCGGCGGCCAAGGTTTCGGTGGACAAGGTTTTGGTAATATGGATTTTGAAGATTTAGGCGACATCTTTGGCGGCTTCGGCGACATCTTTGGTTTTGGCGGCGGCCGCCAAACTTCAAAAAGACAAACACGCGGACGTGATATGGAAATGGCGCTCAGTTTGGATTTTATGGACGCCGCATATGGCATTGAAAAAGAAATCAGTTTTACTAAAAATACAACCTGTGATCGCTGTAAAGGAAATGGCAGCGAACCGGGAGCTAGAGTGGAAACTTGCAAAGCCTGCAATGGCACCGGAAAAGTCACGAGAATACAGCGAACTATTCTGGGAAATATCCAAGCCCAAGCTACTTGTACGGCTTGCGATGGCGAAGGAAAAATTTATAGCCAAAAATGTACTAAATGCAACGGTAGCGGAATCCATCGTGAAACCGTAAAATTAACTGTTAAGATTCCGGCCGGTATTAATGATGGCGAATCTATCCGTTTGACCGGACAAGGCGAAGCCGGAGAAAAAGGCGCGTCGGCCGGTGATTTGTATTTAAGAATAAAATTGCAGGCCCATAAAAAATTTGTTCGGGATGATTATGATATTAGGACGGAAGAAAAAATTAGCATCAAGCAAGCAATTTTGGGAGATAAAATTGATGTTGAAACTATTTATGGAGTTGTGAAATTAAAAATTCCTGAAGGCACACAGTCCGGGACTATCTTTAAATTAAAAGAAAAGGGGATCGAAAAGCTTCATAATCGTGGTATAGGCGATCAGTTTATTAAGATTATTGTAGAAATTCCTAAAGGATTAACCAAGAAAAAAGCCCAGTTATTAGAAGAACTGGATATTTAAAATTAAAATTTTTTGAAAATAAAAAAGGGCTGTCGATTAATTCGACAGCCTTTTTGGTTTCCGCCATTTTTTTTCTAAAATTAAGGCGATTCCTAGTGCCGTTGTTTCGGCTATATTCAGGGTTAGCAGTAGCCAGTTTTTGGTTACAGTGTAATAGACGCTCCAGAAGATTGAAGTTATAAAAAAAGTTTGCAGGTACTTCAAGCTAAAGGCACCAAAATTTTTTGTTTTCCAGATTTCTTTAGTCTGCGCTATAACCGCCACCACTGCTATTAGAGAAAAGGTAAAAACTACTTGGCGCTTATCGAAGAAAAATACCGCCGGAATAACTAATGACATTATCATTGCCCCGAATATTTCCCTTGACGAAAAGCCTTTATATTTTTTCAGACCGATTAGAATCGGTATATAGAAAAGGAAGAGAGAGCCGTTGCAAATTATCGCCAAACTCTTTTCCTCTATTCCATATATAAAAAATATAGAGAAGAAAAATAAATTATAGAAGAAGAAAATTGGAGAGACACTTTCTCCTGATTTTTTCTTCCAAATTTCATTTCCTTGTTTCACTATCCCATACCCCTTTACGAATGAGAACATGATAGTGGCGATTGCGCTGATAGTTAGCACATTTAGGCCAAAGTTTTTATATTCGACGGTATTTCTAATAATTTCTAACATTTTTTCTTCTATATTTTTTTTGTGTTTGTTTTAAAAGTACTTAATTTTCTTTGAATATTACGATATTTTTACTGGTTAGTCAAATACTTGACAAATCCACCATTTAGTAGTATAATATAGCTATGCTTAATTAAATTGGGAAAGCCAAGCTATTAAGTATAAATGAACATTAATAATAAAAAATAAAAAAAACAATAAATAATGGGAAAAACGTGTATTTTTGGTCTGTGGAAAGCGATAGCTTTCCTGGCCATGGCTCTGTTCTTTTTCGACTGTTGCCCTGAGGAACAGTTTGTGATTCCGACAGTCACCATTGAAAGTGTGGCGGTAACGACTAGTGAAGCTGTTATCACCGCCTCCGTGGTGCCCAATGGAGAGGCCACAGTTTGTGTGGAATATTATGAAACTCTCCGCCCCGGACAA
>Ga0172381_10006064_pt1 | contig 12164 bp, 10 predicted proteins | sample Leawel6488metaG_FD_119754 | JGI IMG/M metagenome (GOLD analysis project Ga0172381, IMG submission 119754) | Leachate microbial communities from a municipal landfill in Southern Ontario, Canada - Leachate well 64-88 metaG | ecosystem: Engineered > Solid waste > Landfill > Unclassified | place...
TCTCTGTAAGGAACAGAATCTGTTTCTAAATCCGAATCGCTCGATACATTGGCAGACAAGTCATCTTCTCTGTACAGAACAGAATCGTCTTCTAAATCAGTAACAATGGGAACATTCGCTGACAAATCATCTTCTCTATAAGGAACAGAATCTATTTCTAAATCCGAATCGCTCGGCACATTGGTAGATAAATCATCTTCTCTATATGGTACAGAATCAATCTCTAAGTCAGTAGTTATAGAAGCATTCGCTGACAAATCATCTTCTCTATATGGTACAGAATCTTTTTCCAAATCAGAGATTTCTGAAACATTATTTGCCATATTCGCATTATGATATGGAATAGAATCGACTTCCAAATCTGTTATTCCTAGAACATTATTGGCTAAATTGGCTCTATAATATGGAGCAGAATCTTTTTCCAAATCAGTTGTATTAGGAACATTATTTGACAAATCTTCTTCTCTGTATAATTCTGATTCTCTTTCCAAGTCATGTTCTATTTTAACATTATTGGACAAATTCTCCTTCATCGTTTCTTTCGAGTCTTCCTCAAGATTGGTTTCTTTTGGAACATTAAACGATAAATTAGTGCTTTGATATTTTGAAGAATCAGTCACCAAATCGGTTGTTTTTGACGTATTATTTGATAATTCTTCTTTTCTAAATTCAGCAGAAATTGTTTCTAAATCTGTTTTTTTTGATTTATTGTAAGACAAATCTCCATTTCTGAAATCTTCAGAGTCTTTTTCTAAATCATGTTTAATTGGATTATTGCTAGACAAATCAGCTTCTCTATAATTTTTTGAATCTTTTTCAAGGTCATTTTCTTTAGAAACATTATAAGATAAATCGGAATCTCTAAAATAAGTAGAATCCTTTTCCAAATCTGAAGTATTTGCAACATTATTTGATAGATTATCTCTTCTTGTTGTTTGAGAATCTATTTCCAAACTGGATTTGTATAATTTCGAATTATTATTTGATAAATTATTATCTCTAAACTGAGCAGAGTCCTTTTCTAAATCTGAATCTTTTGAAACATTTTTTGATAATGCGTCGTTTCTATCTTGCTCAAAATCTTCTATAAAATTAGTTTCTTCTCCTGATATATTAAGGGATAAATTTTTTCTTCTAAATTGGTCAGAGTCTTTTTCTAAATCAGATTTTTTTTGAACATTTTTTGCCAAATCTTCATTTCTATATATTGATGATTTTGATTCAAATTCATCTACATTAAATCCATTTTCTTCTTTTTTACTCCCATGTGCTAAGTTTTCTTTTCTAAAATCATCAGAATCATCCAACAAATCTTGCGACTGTGAAACTCTATGACTTAAATTTTCTTCTCTAAAATTTTCTTGTGTTTCTTTCCTTTCGTTTTCTGCATTTAGATTCCCTACATTTTTTGAAAGGTTTGTTCTTCTGTATGATTCTGATTCTTTCATTAAATCAGTTGGTGAGCTGACATTTTTGTTTAATAAATCTTTACGCTTTTTTTCGAAAAGAGTCATCATTTCATTAGTTTCTTTATGAAGATTATCTCTTGCTAACAAAGATTTTCTAAATTCTTCAGATTGTTCTTCTAATGAAAGTGTTTTTTCTACGGCTTTTGCCAATTGCTCTTCTCTGATTTTCTGAGAAAATTCACCCAAATCAACTTTATAAGGATTATTATTTTTACTTAATAAATCTTTTTTTATAGAAGGATAGAAAACATCATACAAACTCTCTGGTTTTGGTAAATTTTTAGACATAAGTCTATTTCTAACCTCAGATGAGAATTCTCCAAAAAAACGAGCAACTCTATCCTCAGAATTTTGTCTTTCTTCTTCGTAATCAAAATTTGTATACATATTATGAAGCTTTATCTATATCTTTAACAATGTGTTCTTCAATAATCCTTCCATTAGGCATCTTAAGTTGTATTACGACGGTTTTTGTTCCTCCACCGCCGCCATTTTCACCTTTTCCACCGCCACCTATTTTTCCAATAGCTTCTACAACAGAAACCATTGCAGACATAGCTCCTCCTGCAAGAGAAGCAAGCGCCATTGATTGTGAAAATTCTTTAAGCTGTTCTAATTTTTCAAAATCCAATTTTCCTAACGATTCCGTCAATTTTAGCACTCCAGAGGCCATGGAATCAAGTCCTTTTCCTCCCATTTCAAGTGCTAATGCTAATGGTACAAGAACAATTGCTATTGCCGCTAGAGTTCCAATCATTAACATCATCCCAAGTAACATAATTGGATTAAGAAACAACAATCCAGCAAGAGCAAAAAGTGCTAATCCGCCAGCAACTTCAGCCAAAGCACCTCCAATTCCAGAAAAGGCAGCCCAATCTACTTTTGCCAATTCTTGCATAGCAACTGCAAAAATAAGAAGCCCAACTGCTGCAATAGCAAGTGCTGCGGCAATCAAAACTAAAGCAAACGCTCCTGCTAATATAGCCACTGCACCAACTCCACTCATCATAATTGCTCCAACAACAGCCAACGCTCCTACTAAAATAAGCATTCCAACAGCTGCCATTGCCAAAGTTTCCCATTTAATTCCCTGTAATAAAGTTAACGCATAAACAAATGGAATCAATGCAGCTCCAACTATAAATAAAGCAAGAGAGCCCATGAGAATGTTTTTCATTTGTTTTCCCATAATTTCAAATCCTTTTGCAACAACTTTAAATCCTTTTGTTATTAGTTTATCCATAGAACCAACAGCAGCTAATATCAATAATCCTGGCAATGCTGGAACAAATAGTAACAATGCTGGTCCAGCCAGAGCAACTGCTCCTATTCCTGCAAAAACTTTTGCATTTCCCATTGCCTTTAATCCTTCTGCTAATGTTTTTAATCCGCTTTTTCCTTTAACCTTATTAGCTTTACCTCCCAAATCATCAGTTTTGTCAATTTTATTTGCCAAATCATCCTTTGCATCAATTCCAGGAGCTTTTAGTTTTTTTGCCATACCACCTTTAAACATTTCTGAAATTCCGCCTTTTTTAAACATGCCAGCAAAACTTGTTAACCACTTTTTCATTCCCCCAATAAGTCCGCCCATTTTCACAAGCAAAGATGGCATATAAGCAGCAAGAGTTACGAGAGCTCCAATAAGTAAAACCCACTTGTTTTTTATTATCCATTGTAACACCGACGTCAAAGCCTCTATGACTGGTTCTAATATGGTAAGAATATTCATAAAAGAATTAGCAAGTGCTTTTAAGGCATCTTGAAAACCCTGATTTTGTTTTGCTTGTTCTTCAAGATTTCTATCCTTTTCTATTTGGTCACGCATTATAGCTTCCGCTTGTTCTGTTGTAATTTCACTCAAATCTTTAATTCCAGCTTTATCAAGAACACTTCCTTCCAATACCTTACCAGTCATATCAACAGAATCCATTAAAGTATTCTTTATTTGGTCTGGGTCAATTGGCTTCCCATCTTTATCAGTTAATCCCTCAAAAGAAATATCAGGCATCATGTTTAATTTTGCATTATCCTGTGCATTTTTTGTAATCATCTTTTGAATTGAATCAAGAGATTGTCCTGTTGCATCAGCTACTATTTGCAAACGGTCTACATCAACGGGGTCAAACTTCATTTCTCCTGTTTTTGCATTAAACTCTCCGATATCTCCGCCCATTTGAGTCAATATCTTTTGAAGCTCTTCAGGACCCTTTCTTGATGCTGCTAATAAATCCATTGGATTAATGTTTGCAAATGAACCACCAGCCAACTGAAGTTCTGCAGCCATTTCCATTGCACCCTCAATATTTCTTGCTTTTGCAGCAACATCAAAAATTTCATCAACATTCATTCTAAGTCTTTCGGCAGTTGCAACCATTTTCATTAAGCTCTTTTCTCCGCCAGTAAAACCCATTGTACGCATCTTTGTGATGTTTCTGGACATTCCATCAAGAACCTTCTTTGAACTCACACCAAACCTCTTAGCATATACATTGGCATCAGCCATAGATTCAGCAACTTGCTCCGAAGATTGTCCATTTCTCATCATTTCACCCGCCATAGCACTCAAATTCTCTGCTGATACACCAGTTGCAAGTTGAACAGCCTTTAAATCATCTGCAGCCTGTGATAAAACATTAAAATCTGTGGTTCTTAATTCCTCACTAAGTTGTCCCATAAAATCAGCAGTTTGTTGAATATCCATTCCAAACTCTGCTGTTTTTACTGAGAGTTCTGTCATTCTTGCTGCATTTTCAGTCAACATAATGCCAGTACTTTTCTGAACATCGTGAATTATTTTATCAAATTCAAGAAGTTTTGGAATTATACCAGATGCTATATTTTTACCAATTGCTATCAACCCATTTTTAACTTTAAAAACTTCCTTCTCTGTTTTTGAAAGTTCTTTAGTCATTTCTTTAACTTGCTTATTTATTTTAAGATACTCATCAGCCTGGTCTGCAACATCATCATATATCTGTTTTTGTGTTGCCAACACCATTAATCCCTTTTCTTGGTGTTCATCTAAAAATCCAGATATATCCTTATTAGCTAAAGCTATAAGAAGCTTTTTCTTCATGCTTTCATCTTCTATATTATTAAGCTCAGGCATTTGCTTTAATAATATTTGATAAAATTCTTCAGACTTTTTTTGACTGTCTTCTAGCATTTTTGTGATGTCTTCTTCATCAAGCTTTGATTTCTCAATCAACTTATTTAGTTTTTCTCTATCATCAATAGATAAAGAACCCAAATCTTTACTTTTTTTCTGAATTAAACCAAGAGCTTGTGATGCCTCTTCTAACGAGAAATTTCCAGAAGCATCTTTTAACATTGTTCCAATAATATCCGATTGTCCTTTAAAAGAATTTGCAAATCCATTTAAATTTGATTCTAAACCCGTAATCCCAACAGTCATTCTCTTTATTGAATCGTTCACACTTGCATCAAGAGTTTTACCAACCCCCTTTAAGTTGTTTTCCATTTCTTTTATAAGCTCAGCATCTTTAAGCAATTCCTCTGTTGTTTTTGGTACCTTTTCCCACCAATCTGCTCCAGAAATGCCAAATATGGTAGAAGAAATACCATTCCATGAAGCTTTAAGACCATCCATGGTCTTACCCAAAGCTTTTTGCTTATTAGTCAATTCCTCTACTGCCTTTATAGCTTGTTGATATGATTTGGGGTCTAACCCGCCAGTTTTATCTGCCATTTGTAAAACATTTTATTATAAATAGAAAAACAAAAAAATATTTTACAAATAAAAAAGGGATACGCTTTTGCATATCCCTTTTTTATAGTTTTCAATAAGGATTTATCTTTTCAACCAATTGTAGCCTTGTTCGTTGGTTTTAGCAGACAATTTAGAGTTAATATATCTTTTAACAGACTGTGTATGTTTTCCATTATCCGAAGAAAGAGAATCAACCCAAGCAGTTTTCTTATATTCTTCTGCAGCTTCAGAATTTGTCATAGTTGACAATTTAGAATCTCTAAACTTTTGGAACTTTTCAATGTTATCTCCTTCATCATCGCTGTTTCCACAAGGTTTTGCAAATTTTACCGACCAAGGAGTATCAACTGCAGGAACTTTTTCAAGATGCATAGAACACAGGTAATAAATTCCTTTTGCCAAAAGCGCTAATGCAATAAATGTCATAAGAAAAACAAAGAGAGAAGACATCCAAGAAATAAAGTCAGGCTGATTTTCTGCCCATCTTGAAATTGAATCTTTCCATTTGTTATTAGAACCAAGCCAATTTGTACCGAATTCGTGACAAATTGCATAAAGACTAATTCCTGTATACAGGATGCCTTTTACCAGACGTTTGCCATAGATTTCCATAATTTTTGTTTTTTTCGTTTCTATTATAATATACGAAAAAACGAATAAAAAGTTACATTTTAAGCCAATTATTTAACTGGAGGAACACTTTTTTTAACACCATGAACAAGTTGCTGCACTTTTGCTTTTTCTTCTTCAGGCTGTTCATGTGGTTGTTTACCAGCAATAAAGGCTGCTTGATTACTTTTTTCCGTTCCAACTTTTTCATAAGCATCGGCATCTGGTTGCCCAGGTACCTGCTTTTTTTGAAAAAGCTCTGTTCTTTTGATATACTTATCAACCTTTAAAGCTTGTTTTATTTTTTTAGTGATAGCATCTTTAAGTTTAATAACCGATTCTTGAACAAAGGTGGCAGTATCAACATCTTTAGCTTCTCCAGCCACATATAACATAAATTTATTAAGATAATCCATTGCCTTTTGTGCATCTGGAACAAGCTTACTTTTTGTTCCCCTTATGTTATTAAAAAGTGGCGCTAGCCCTATAAATTCATCACTGTAAAAGCCATTAATTACTCCAGCTGCTATGTAACTTTGAATTTTTTTCAAAACATCAGAAAAAACACCTCTTGGTAAATCTTTTTTAAATTGCTCAACAAAATCTTTTCCTTCTTGGGATGAAGAATTAATTTCTACTGGAATTGCTATGTTTTTATAGCTTAAAAATCCTTTTAATGATGGGTCAATAGAAAAATCAATGGTGTTTTTCGCAGATATTCTTACGCCTGGCACCTCATTGGTTACAGATATTGAAGTCACTCTGTTTATCGTATGTTTTGTACCTAATAAGTTGAACGTACTTCCTACTGCTATATTTCCTTGTCTTATATAATCTGCTCTAATAGTTTCCCATTCAACTTTCAATTTTTCCAAATTTGGATATACTTGAAAAATAAAATCTGTATCTTTATCATCAATTTTTTTTATGACAGAAAAACTTAGCTTTTCTCCCCTATCTCCAACAACAGAAATAAACCAACCAGTTGGAATTGCGGCAAATTCGATAGAAGATGCATTTTCTATTGGGCTAGTATACAATTCAACCCCTAAAATACCTTCTTGATGATTCATCCAAAGCCCAGAGAAAAATTGGTCTGGTTGTGCTTGAAAAAATTTATTTGAAGAATTATAAATCTGTCCTTTAAATTCTCCATCATAAAAATAAGAACCACCTAAAAATTCATAGCCTTCAAAAGAACCATCATACCATTTTCCTCTAAATTGAACTTGTCTGTTAAAAAAATAGATATAATCTGCTTCAAACCTTGCATTAACAACCCATGAGTATTCTGGAAGAGTCCAGGTGTTTTCTACAAATGGGGCGATGGTTCCATCACTTCCCATTCTATAAACATAATTTCCATTAACCAAGTATCCAGGCTTGTCTTTTATTCTTTGAATAATAGCCTCATTTAAAGATTTTTTTTTGAATATTTTGTCAAATATTTCTTTGTTTTGTGATGAAATTTCTTCTAATTTTTTAAGAGAGTCCATGGCTATTTATCATTTTTCATAAATAGTTAAAATTTTCCTTTACTTGACTTTGCTTTACTCATCGCTTTCTTTTCAGCTTCATTCTGTTTATCAATTTCTTCCTTTATTCTTCTGATGTGCCATTTTCTTTCAACCACTGGCATCGACATAGCATCAGCTCTAGTAATTCCCTTACCATAATATGTAATTAAAAACATTTCTTCATAAATATTTTCTTTATAACTAGGAGGAAGAGAGAGAAAGCTATATCCAACTGATAATTTTTGAAAAAATTCTTCTCCACAAAATGGGCATTTTAAATTCATTTTTTCATCTACGCCGACTTCATTCTCAGATATAAAATTCGTTATAACATCCACATATCTTTTTGGAAGCTTTCTTATAATTGTTCTAATTTTTTCTTTATCTATAATCCCATTAATTGAATCAATATTATAAACTAAAGATAATGATTTTTCTTTTTTTACTTTTGTTTCCGTTCCATCTTCTTCTTTATAAACAAAGAAATCTCGCTCTGTTTCACTCTCATGCTTTTCTAATTCTTTTAGAAAAGTTGGTGGACATATTACAAATTCCATTTCTATTTCTGGCAAAAATATAACATACTTGCCATTTTCGTTAGGCTCATTTTTTGGTTTCTTGAATTCAAGTTCTGAAAGTCTAATTTGCTGGTCAGACTCTTTCCCACAATGCGGACAACCTAAATTAATATCTACAGAATCACCATATGCTGTAGACCTTAAAAAAATCAAGATAGCTTGTAAATCACTCAATAAAAGGTCTCTTACATTAATATCATCCATTATAAGGTCACCCAATAAAAGTTCAATGCCTCTCCCTGATTCAATTAAAAATGAATCACACAAAATGTGTTCTTCAACTGCAGTTAAATATCTTATTAAAAGAGATTTGTTTCTTCCAGAATAATATAATCCTTTAGAAGGAAGGTTGATTACACTAAATTGCTTAGTTAAATCAACCTTTTTTTTGTTTTTTTTGACTTCATTCTTTAAATCGTAAAATCCTTCCAGAAGAATATTTGCAGTTTTCTTGAATTCTTCAAGTGTTTGTAAATATTCTTTTTCGTCAAGCATTATAACTCTGCGTTAGGATAAAACAATCTGTATGTAATGGGAACGTCATCCTCATAATGATGTCCACAATTTGAGCATTCAAAGGTGTAATTAAAGTCAACACCTGGAGAAATCAGTTTGGTATATTCTCTAAAAACTAAAGAATCTTTCATTGGCATAGCAGAAATAAGTTTCGAAATATAAAGCTTATCCCTGTTTCCTTCTACTTCCATGATTTGAAGTCTATATCTTTCTGTAACTGCTTTTGAAACTTTAAAATTAGAGCTTCCCCCTTTTTTAGTAGTCTGGGTTGCTTTTGAAATTTTGTTTTCATCTTTCCCATTTAAAAGTCTAAATTTAATGCTTTTTTTCATAACAGGAAGTAGAAATTCATATTCTCCCCTTTCGTCTGGTTTATGCTCAAGATATTTCAGTTTTAACTGATTTAAATCAACTATTGGTTCATATTGTTCTCCACAACTTGGGCATGTCATTTTACCTGGTTGATATTCCTCTCCCATACCAGTTTTTCTTACATGGACAAGAATAGTATTCCTATCTCCAACAATCATGTCATCTGGATTAAGGTCTTTGTCAACAACAACAATTTGAAGTAGAGCATCAAGCACCCTTCCGCTTTTAATAAGCTCTGGAGAAAATAAAACATCATCTTCTTCTGCTGTTAGATACTTAACTTTAACGGTTTTTTTCCCATTTGGATAAAAAACGCCCAATGAAGGAAGTTCGATTTCCTCTGTTGGAACAATAAATTCATTATCCATAAAAGCCTGTGGAACTTGTTGTTCCACTGGGTTATTTTCTATTTTGTTTTGTCCAACGATAATTCTTTTTTCTTCGTTTTGATTTTCCATAATTATAAACTTTGTGTTAGTTTCTATAATTATAATAAAATAAAAAAACAAAGTAAATAGAAAAATTTTTTTTGTTTTCCTGTTTTTTGGAAAAAATTATGGTGCAAAAGTGGTTGATGGGGCTGACGGAGTTGCTGTAGTTTTTGATGTTGTCTCGGCTTGCTTCTTCATGTTCTCTATATCTTGTATGTTTCTCTCTGCCTGTGCCATCTGGTCTTCTGTTTGCTTAACGCCATCTTCAAGTTCTTTTTTATCTTTTAAATAAGAAGTTTGTTTCATTTTTTTTACTTTATTATCTTCAGATTTGCCGCCTGGGATAAGAGCCAATTCACTATCCTGAACTTGCGAAAAAGTATTATTAAGCTTTTTGATTTTATCAAGATTAACCTTTTGCCTCAACTTTTCTTTTTTAAGCTTTTCTTGCATAGTCAAAATTAACTCTTCTTGATTAGCTTTTAAATCATCATAGTTTGCAATAGTATCTGCTGCTGCATCTGAAGACATTCCTATACTTGTTCCCTGTGCAGCAGAAGCTGCTGCTGATGCTGCATCAACTTCAAACAAAAAATTTATTTGCTTTCTTATATATTCTCTCAATATTTTTTTCATGATTATTCTATTAATCTTTTCATTCTTTGTTTAACTTCGTTATAGTTGTTTTTTAATTCAGATTCCCAAATCCTTTCGATTTTATAGCCCAGCCCTTTTGCAAGAACATTTTTATATTCATCATTTTTCGCAGCTCTTCTTTGCATCCCATTTTGTTCTTCAAAAACTTCTGGATTTCCGTGCCAATAATCGCCATCAATTTCTATTAATGTATTTGTTGACGGGATATAGAAGTCATAAATCTTTCCCCCAACAATTTTCTGTGGTAATATTTTAATCCCCAACTCTTTCATTAGTTTTTTAAACTCTCTTTCTGGCCAAGTCATCTTTTTAGACATCTTAAGCGCCTGCTTTTCGATAAACTTAGTTTTTTTTGCTGCATATAAAGGAGATTTGGCTTTTTTCTTTATTCCCTTTAATATTCTTGCTACTTTTTTCTTGTCGCTGACCATGATATTACTTTTAAATAAATATCTGGAAAAAACTTAATGTTTTGTTTTTGACACTTATTTATTATAAACACACATTTATTTATTATGGACTCTAAAATTGTATTAGCTATTGTTATCGTTGGGATGATTATTTTTTATTCCATTTATGAATTTATTAAAGAAAAAAATAAGGCAAAAAAGGATAAAATTCAAAAGGATGAGCAAAATCAAATTTTTAAGGCTATCGGGAATCAATTATTAGAAAATTCTTTAGGAAACAAAGAACTTTTAAAATATTTAAAAATTTCCAGCCAAAAATATGCAGAAGAAATAACTGAATCACAAATGAGGATTGTGATTGAATCTTTGTTTACGAATTCCCAACTAGAAATCCAATGCTATATATCAAAAATAATAAAAGAAAATCATATAAAAGGAAATGAAAAAGAAGTAACAACAAAGATAAAATCCTTCATTAATAATAAATACCACAAAGATACACTTTTGTTAAAAGAATTCAAATTTAAAGAAATTTCATTAAGCGACCACATGAATCCAGAATGGAAAGAATATGTAATAGAAAATGTACTTGGTTGTGTAATAAAAGAAAAAGGAGAAAAAGCATTACAAGGAATGCTACAAAACCTGTTTGACAGCTTCAAATGTGATATGGTAGAAAGCTTTTCAGCTTAATTTTTTGGATGAACTTTTGGCTTCTTTATCAACTTCTTTAATTTTTGGGTCTTTCCTTGATACTTTTTGAAATGTAGTTCCTGTTTTTTTTACAATCTGGTAAAGTATTTCCCACAATTCCTTATTGAGTACTTCTTTTTTATCATAAGTCTTCCACCCATTTTCCATCCACTTATCAATCCACTTTTCATTAAAGCAATTAACCAAATAAGCACTATCTGAATAGATTATAATTGTGTGTGGATAAATAATACTTTTATATTTGCTATCAATAAATCTTAATGCTTCTATTGCTGCAGTCAACTCCATTCTATTGTTAGTTGTTTGCCTTTCAGAACCATTGCTCTGCACCAAAATTTTATCAAACTCATCATATATATTATAGGCGTATCCACCGCTCCCTGGATTACCTTTGCATGCCCCATCTGTATAAATATGAAATTCCATTTTATCTATTTCTAACCCCCGTATATTCAGTTGCCTTAACCTTTTTTACACTTACTGCAAATCTCCACAGTCTTCCAAAATCCATCACGTCAATAAATTGTACGTCTCTCCAGTGACACAAGCCAAAAAGTCGAATTTTTTCTTTTATTACATCCAAACTTGGATTATCTTCTCCAAAATAGCAAGTTAAATGTTGTTTGGTAATACCATTTGCAATGTTTACCCATGGCTTTGGCATGGTAATAAACATAACTCCATCATCCATTAAAAGAAAAACATCTGGAAAAAATCTGTTTGGAAAACCGTAGGGGTCTACATCTATTACGTCATACTTTCGCTTCTCAGCGATTAACTTATGAAAAACAAGATAACTATCGCCCGTCTTTAAAAGTTTGTCATAACGCTCTAAAAATCCATTTTCGCCCACATATCCTTCAAATATCTTAGACATATTTCCATGACCAGCAAAAAGTTCCATTATCTTGAGATTTGTTTTACCATCAAGAATTTTTGTTATTTGTTCTTTTTTCTGTTCTGGGTGATGAACTTCATTACTGTTTTCACGTTGTTTCTTTCGAACAACGTCGTGTCTTAGTGCTCTGTATGTTTTATCAGTTGCATTCATAATTCTAAATTAAATATTTTACGATTGAATTACAATTTGGGAATTTTTCACTTCCAAATTGAATATGTGCCCATTCTGGATTCATAAATCCAGTCTGAGGTAAATCA
>Ga0172381_10006065_pt1 | contig 12164 bp, 13 predicted proteins | sample Leawel6488metaG_FD_119754 | JGI IMG/M metagenome (GOLD analysis project Ga0172381, IMG submission 119754) | Leachate microbial communities from a municipal landfill in Southern Ontario, Canada - Leachate well 64-88 metaG | ecosystem: Engineered > Solid waste > Landfill > Unclassified | place...
AAATTCTTTTAAAGTTTTATCTTTAAAAAATATTTCATAATACTTTGTTGAGGGAGCTTTCAAGATATTTTCTTCTAATTCAATAAATCCAATAAGAAGATTTGTTAATTTGAATGAAAAAGTTTGGTTTAATTTGAAAAATTTTACAAATTTTTCTTCATCTTCTTCTTTCAAGTCTAAAATACTTTCAAATAATTTTTCTATATTTAATTTTAACATGGCTATTTGTTCTGAAAATGTTCTCTGATTTATAATAAGATTTGTAGATTTTTCTTCCATATAATGATATTATTTTCTTGTTTTTAAGAATTATTGTGATTATGGTTTAATCCATTTTACTTCATAATAACTAATATCTCCTTCTTCGTCGACTATTGCTAGAAGTAAATTTTTCTTTGTTGAATGTGCTATTCTATTTTTTGCAGAAAATTCATGCCAAGTTAATTTTTTTGATTCATGTTCTGTGAAAACAATCCATTTTGCGTGTTTTTTTCCAGGGGTTGAACCTTTTTCATAAACTCTAAATTCTGCTCCAAATTTCAAAGCTGTTTTTACAATATAACCTTTCTCTCTCAAATCTTTAAAGACTAAATATTTAATTTGTATTTTTTTATCAATTCTTCTGAATTTATCCATTAAATCTTTTTTTAAAATTTTTTTATTTCTTGAAAAAATATTCATTTTTTCTTTTTCTATCAGAAATAGTGCCTCTGAAAGAGTATATTGAATTTTGTCTCCAACAGGCTCTCCAAAAGAACTTTTTTTTTGTAATGAGTATGCTTCAGAAGTATTACTAGAAATAATTTCCCCAAGAATGTGTGCTTTTATTTTTTCCATGATATCTTTTTGTAAACATAATATTTAAAAATATGTTTTTCCGAATTAAAATATGAAAACTACTGGAGTTAATCAGTTACTGAATTTAACATTAGTGGTTGGAATTCTTTTAGTCTTACTCGTCTAAGATATCTCATTTTTTTTGGGGTATTGAATTATTGTTTAACTAATAGAATTCTATAAATTAAATTACAGAGAGAAAATGAAAATACAAATAAGATATATAGAGCCTCTTTTTTATTTGAATAAAGGAAATGGAGATTTACAAAAATATGGACAAAAAATGGACATTGAAAGTTTATCACAATTAAATCTTCGTTATAATTTAACTTTTGGAAAAAAAGCAAGAGAAAAATTAGCCCCTTTGATAAAAATTTTGCATCAAAAATAATTTAAATAGGGAAAGTAAATAATATTATGGAATATAATTTTAAAGTTATTGAGAAGAAATGGCAGAAGAAATGGGAAGAAAAAAATATTTTTCAGGTTAAAGAAAGTTCTAAGAAAAAGAAATTTTATGTTCTTGAAATGTTTCCTTATCCTTCTGGAAGTGGTTTGCATATGGGACATGCTTTGAATTATACAATTGGCGATATTTTTGCGCGTTTCAAAAGAATGTTGGGTTTTAATGTTCTTTATCCAATGGGTTATGATGCGCTTGGTTTACCTGCAGAGAATGCTGCTATTAAGAATAAAATACATCCTGAAGAATATACAAAAGCTTCAATGAAAAATTTTATGAAACAGCAGAAAATGTTAGGGCTTAGTTATGATTGGAGTAGATTGATTAATACTTCGTCGCCTGATTATTATAAATGGGATCAATGGATTTTTTTGAAAATGTTGGAGAAAGGTTTGGCTTATCAAAAAGAGGCTTCTGTAAATTGGTGTCCGTCGTGTAAAACTGTTTTGGCTAATGAGCAGGCACAGACAGGAAATTGTGAGAGGTGTAAATCAAAAGTTGAGATTAAGACATTGAAACAATGGTTTTTGAAAATTACAGATTATGCTGATGAGCTTTTGGATAAGTTAGATGATTTGGATTGGCCTCAAAGAACAAAGGCAATGCAGAAAAATTGGATTGGAAAAAGTTATGGAACAGAAATTGATTTTGAAATTGTTAATCCTGATAGAGAGAAAAACAAAGAAAAAGTAATTCTTGTTGATGCAGTTTTTTGTCTTGTGGATGAAAAAGGTAATGTGAATAAAAAATTGAAAAAATATTTGGATAGTTTGCCAAATAAAAAGATTGTTTTGACAAATGCCCCCCTCGAGAAATATGAAATGTATTTTAGAAACATTCAAGATTATGAAATTTTTACTTTGCAACATAAACCTAATAAAAAAAATAATGATTATTATAAAATCTTTTTAGAAAAGAATAATCTTAAATCCGAGGATGTACTTTATTTTGAACATGATGAAGAAAGTATGAAATCTGCTGAATCAATTGAAATAAGAACTTTTCATTATAAAGATAATTTTGAAAACATTAAGGAATTTATTGAAAATAATTTAAAACAAAAATTCCCAATTTTCACAACCCGTCCAGATACAATTTTTGGAGTTACATTTATGGTAATTTCTGCACAGCATCCTAAACTTTTTGATTTGGTAACTGATAAACAGAAAAAAGAAGTTGAGAATTTTTTGAAAAAATTAAAAGGAGTTTCTGAAAAAAACCAAGATGAATTAGATAAACAAGGAGTTTTTACTGGAAGTTATGCAATCAATCCTGTGACAAAAGATAAAGTTCCGATTTATGCTGGTAATTTTGTTGTTGCTGATTATGGTTCTGGAATGGTGATGGCTGTTCCTGCGCATGACCAGAGAGATTTTTTGTTTGCTAAGAAGTATGAAATTCCTATTAAAGTTGTTATTGATCCAATCGGAGAAGAAATAGAAAAACCTGAAAAAATGACTTATGCTTATACTGAAAAAGGGAATTTAATTAATTCTGGAGAGTTTAATAATTTAGAAAATGAAAAAGCAAAAGAAGAAATTACAAAATATTTAATTAAAAACAATTTAGGTAGAAAAAAAATTAATTTTAAACTTCGTGATTGGTTGATTTCTCGTCAGAGATATTGGGGAACTCCTATTCCTATTGTTTATTGTAAGAAGTGTGGTGTAATTCCAATTGATGAAAAAAATTTACCTGTTAAACTTCCTAAAGATGTTAAGTTTGGAGAAGGAAATCCTTTAGAGACAAGTGAAAAGTGGATTAAGACTAAATGTCCTAAATGTAATGGGAATGCTCGTCGAGAAACAGATACTATGGACACTTTTGTGAATTCGTCTTGGTATTTTTCTAGATATTGTGACCCACAAAATGAAAAAGAAATCTTCGATAAAAAGAAAGTTAAATATTGGTGTCCTGTTGATCAATATATTGGGGGAGCAGAACATGCTTGTATGCATTTGATTTATTCTCGGTTTTATACAAAGTTTTTGCGAGATATTGGATTATTAAATTTTGATGAGCCGTTTACAAAATTATTTCATCAAGGAATGTTGCATGGTTCTGATGGAAATAAAATGAGCAAAAGTTTAGGGAATACAACTGATCCAATTGATACTTCTGAAAAATATGGTTCTGATTCTTTGAGATTGGCTTTAATGAGTTTTGCTTCTCCAGATACAGATACTAATTGGGATGAAAAGGTTTTGATTGGAAGTTACAAGTTTTTAATTAAGGTCAAGGAATATTTTGAAAAATTTAAAATTTCTAAAAAATTAAATCCGAAAATTGAGAGTAAATTAAATAAAATTATTAAAGAAGTTACAAATCAAATTGAAAATTTTAAATATAATTTAGCAATAATAAAAGTTAGAGAATTGTTTAGTGTGTTGTTTAATGAAGTTGAAGTTTCTAGAGAAGTTTTGGAAAAGAGTTTAAAATTGTTGCATCCTTTTTGTCCTCATATAACTGAAGAACTTTGGGAAAAATTAGGAAATAAAGATTTTATTTCTTTAAGTGAATGGCCTGTTGTAGATGAGAAAAAGATAGACGAGAATTTGGAAAAACAAGAGCAATTAGGAGAAAATTTAATTAGTGATATTATTAATATTAATAAAATTATTGAGAGCAAAGGAGAAACAAAAAAAAGTGTTTATGTTTATGTTCTTCCAAATGAAAAAAGTTTTTATTCTTCTGAGGAAATTTCAAAGAGAGTTGGGAAAGATGTTAAAATATTTGCAGTGAATGATAAAGATAAGTATGACCCAAATAATATTTCTAAAAAAGCTAAGCCCGGAAAACCAGGGATTTATTTTGAATAAAATGAAAGTAATTATTATTCATGGGATTGCAGATAATGAAAAAGATAAAGATTATAATCAATATTGGCTTCCTTGGATTAAAGAAAAATTAGAAGAAAAAAGAATTGAATGTATTAATTTTTTGATGCCTGAACCTTGGAATCCAAAATATAAAGATTGGAAAAAAGAATTTGAAAAAGTTTTAATTGATGAGGGAATTATTTTGATTGGGCATAGTGCAGGTTGTGCTTTTTTAGTTAGGTGGTTTGGAGAAACAAAAAAGAAAATTAGAAAATTAATTTTAGTTGCTCCGTGGAAAATTTCTTCTGAAGAATTTTCTGAAGGGGAAAATGAAATGTATGATTATGAAATTGAAAATTGTGTTAGAGAAAATGTTGGAGAAACAATAATATTTACTTCAAACGATGAAGATGAAGATGGAAAAGAAAGTGTAAATATTTTTCATAATGCTTTAGGTGGAAAAATAATTGAATTAAAAAATTATGGACATTTTGATTCAGAAATGGTAACTGAAAAATTCCCAGAACTACTTGAAAAAGTTTTAGAATAGTTAATTTTTTAATGACTTTTCTATTTATTCTATAATGAAAAAGAGGAATTTTTTGAAAAGTAAATGGTTGATTATTTTAGTTTTTATTATAGTTATTTTATTAATAACTTTATTTTTTTCTTTTTTTAATGAAAATAAAATATCTCAATGTGGAGATGGAACTTTTGAAGGAAATTGCTCTTTAAGAAATCCTTATTTTTGTTTAAATGGAACTCTTATAGAAAAAGCTTCAATTTGTGGATGTCCCGATGTTTTAACAAAAGATGAGAATTCTTGTATTTCAAAATATCAAACTAATCCAAAAAGCGTAATTTTGGAATATGTTCTTAGAGGAAAAAAAGGGAGAATAAATTTTGTTGTCTATAAGGGGATGGTAGATTATCTTTCAAAGCTTCCGAAAACGATTTATTATTCTAGTGATGAAAAACCTTCTAGACGAGATTTTAAACTTCAAAAAATTAATGAAGAAGAACAAAGAGAGATGATTTTACCTTTAGTAACAGAAATACAAAATATAGCTGAAGATAAAAATGATCAAGTAAGAATTGCTGTTAGTCTTGTACAAAATATCCCTTATAGAGAATCTGAAAGAAATATCACAATAGGAATTAATCAGATTAATTATTCTCGATATGCTTATGAGGTTCTTTATGATGCTAAAGGAGCTTGTGAGGGAAAATCAGAATTATTAGCTTTGTTACTAAAAGAAATGGGTTATAGTGTAGTTTTATTTTATTATCCTTTGGAAAATCATGAAGTGGTTGGAATAAAATGTCCAGATAAATATAGTTTGAAAGATACAGGTTATTGTTTTGTAGAAACTACTGGTCCGTCTATAATTTCAAATGATCAAGAATATTATTCTGAATGGATGAAACTATCTTCAGATCCAGAGGTTATTTTTATTTCAGAAGGAGATTCTTTGGGTTATTTATATGAGTATAAAGATGCAAAAGATTTTATTAAATTAAATGAGATTGTAGAGAATCAAGGAGAACTTAATATTTTTAGACATTACAAATGGGAATCTCTTAAAGAAAAATATGGATTAAATCATGTATAAATTTATAAATAATTTTACGTTTGTTAAGGGATGGCAGATTGTTGTAATCATTTGAAAGAGTTATTGGATGCAGAAAAACCTTTTTTAGATAATGAAATAAAAATTCATAAATGGTGTCTCTGTGAGAAAATGGGCGATATTGGAGATGACGAGGCTGAAATTGATTATGTAAAAAGTCATCTGAAGGCTTGGGGAACTGGTTTTGCTTCAGTTTATTGTTTAATGGCTTGTGAGGGTGAAAAATGTGAGGGATATAAATGCAAACAAAAAAGTTTTACGGATAATGTTAAAAGTTTAAGAAAATTCCTGGAAGAGAAAGAAGATAGAAAGTTTTCCTTCGAAGAAGTTGAAAAAATTTATATATTTGAGCTTGGACCTTCTTATTGGAAAGGTTGTGTTGATGCATTGATGTATCTTAAATCAAAAAAGATATAATTTTTTATTCCAAAACTCCCTTAATTCTTCTAACACCAGAACTTGAAGATTCTTCTTTTGTGATTTTAAATTTTCCTAATTCACAAGTGTTTTTTACATGAGGTCCTGCACAAATTTCTTTTGAAAAATCTCCGATTGTGTAAACTGAAACTTTTTCTCCATATTTTTTATCAAAGATTCCCATTGCTCCTTTTTTTCTTGCTTCTGCAGGGGACATTTCTTCTCTTTTTACTTCACAAGAATTTTGAATTTGTCCATTAACTAAATCTTCAATTTTTTCTAATTCTTCTTTTGTCAACTTTCTCGTAAAATTAAAATCAAATCTTAATCTTTCTGGAGTTATGTTTGAACCTTTTTGAATTATTGAATTATCTTTTAATACAATTCTTAAAGAAGTTAATAATAAATGAGTTGCTGTATGAAGTTTTGTGGTAGCCTCGCTGTTATCTGCTAATCCTGATTTAAATTTTCCTGCAGACGCTGTTCTTGAAAGTTCTTGATGTGATTCACATTCTTTTTGAAATTCTTTTTCATTAATTTTTATTTTATTTTCTTTAGCAAGTTCTTTTATCATTTCTATTGGAAATCCATAACTTTGATAAAGTAAGAATGCATCTTTGCAATTAACTTCTTTTTTATCTTTTGTAATTTTATTAAATTTACTTAATCCTTTTTCTAAAGTTTTTTCAAATTTATCTTCTTCTTTATTTAATTCATCGATAATGAATTTTTCATTTTTCTTTAATTCAGGGTAATCCTCGTAAATTTTTATTATCTCTTTTGTTAAGGGTGTTGTGATATCTTTTTCTTTTGCAATTCCTAATTTTTTTCCATACATTATTGCTCGTCTAATTAATCTTCTTACAATGTAACCTTGTTCAGTATTTGAAGGAGTTATTCCTTCTGCTAAAATAAAAACCGAAGCCTTAATATGGTCTGCAATTATCCTCATTGCTTTTTTGTTTTCTTTATATTTTTTCTCAGAAAGTTTTTCTATTTTTTCAATTATTGGTTTCCAAACTTCTGAAAGATAATTATCCTCTAAATTATTTAAAATTGCTAATGTTCTTTCAACTCCCATTCCTGTGTCGATGTTTTTTTGTTTTGCTGGATTGTAATTTCCTTTTGAATCTTTTTCATATTGCATAAAAACATCATTCCAAATTTCTACATTATTTACAAACATTTCAGTATCTGGTCCACAAGGTCCTGTATTTCCAGCAGGTCCCCACCAATTATCTTCTTTTCCTAAAAATTTTATTTTATTTATTCCAAGAGATTTCCAAATCTTTTCTGCTTCAATATCTTTTGGAATATTTTTTTCTCCATTAAAACAAGTAACTGAAAGTTTTTCTTTTGGGATTTTAAGAACTTTTGTTAAGAATTCAAATGAAAATTCAATTGCTTGTTTTTTGAAATAGTCTCCTAAACTCCAATTTCCAAGCATTTCAAAAAATGTATGATGTGTTTCATCTCCTACTTCTTCTATGTCTCCAGTTCTAATGCATCGTTGAACATTACAAAGTTGTTTCCCAAGAGGATGTTTTTGTCCAAGAAGATAAGGGACAAGCGGGTGCATTCCTGCTGTTGTAAATAATACTGTCGGGTCGTTTTCAGGAATTAAAGAAGAATTTGGAATTTCTTTATGATTTTTAGATTTAAAAAACTCTAAATGTTTTTTTATTAATTCTTTTCTAGTTATCATAGATTAGGTTAAGAAAAAAGATTTTAAAAATTATCTGTTCTTTTGAGAATATAAATTATTATTATTATTCTCTTTGAAGAGCATTGAGTTTTTCTTGTATATTTTTAAGTTGAAATTCTAAATCTCTATTATAAGATGTTTCTTTTATTTCTAATTCTCTTGACTCCTCAGGCATTTTTTCTTTTTGTAATATTTCTGGAATTTTTAATTCTGGTAAAGTTTTTTGAACTTTTTTTATTCCTGTAACTACTTCTTTTATTTTTTGATGTAATTTTAATTTTGTTTTTAATTCTTTTAACCTAAGAAAACGATATTTTCTTATTGTTTTCATTATGTTTATTAAATTCATTTCTGAAGAAAGAATGTCTGTCTTAGATTGAAGTGCTTCTTCATATCCTAATCTAATATGAATTAAATTTTCGTTTTTCATTCTATTTTAGAAAAAATGTCCTTATCTATTTTCTCAATTTGATTTTTCGCTATTTTTATATTCTCTTCCCAAGTTTCTAATTCTTTTTCTTCTTCCTCTTTTATTTGTTTTATATCTGTAAGCATTTTTTCTATTTCTGAAATTTGTTTTTTTATTTTTTTAAATATCTGTAAACTTTCTTCAAATTTATCTATTCTTATAAAAATAGGTTCAGCTTCTTTTACTTTTTTTGCAGCTTCTTTAAATTCTCTTGGAATTTTTTCTAGAGAAGGAATTTCTTCTGTTATTTTTTTTGAGTGCCCTTGAAACATTTCTTCTTCAGGTTCTTCTATATCATCTATTTCAAAGGCACTTTTATCCTCTTTTTTCCCATTTATAGCTTCTTTAATAGTATTTTGAGAAAATCTTTCTCCAAGAGAATCATTTGGAAAACTTGGTAATTGATGAAGTGGTTCTAAATTTTTTATTTTATCTTGTGGAAGTTCTGGTAATTTTGGAAGTTCTGGCAAGGAAGGAATATTCTTCTTTTCATCCTTCTTATCTTTTTTATTAAACCACCCCATTTTTATATTTTAAATTATACTTTTTAATATATATAAAATACAATATAGGTTTAAAAACTTTTATTTTTTTTGTTAAAAATAATAATTAGTCTGACCGAAAGATATTTATTTGAATTAATTTTGATATTTTGATGTTAAAAAAATTTCTTGGGGAAGTTATGATTATTGTTGCAGGGAAACAGGCAGAAAACCTCGCTGTTTTACTTGACAATAAAAAGTATGTCAATGAATTTACAATAGCAAAGAAGATGGATCTTACGATTAATCAAACTCGTAATCTTCTTTATAAAATTTCAGATTATGGATTAATTTCTTTTATAAGAAAGAAAGATAAGAAAAAGGGTTGGTATACTTATTTTTGGAAAATAGAATTCCTTAAATCTTTAGAATTTTTAAAAGAGATCTTAGTTAAAAAAATAGATCAATTAAATCATCAGGTAAAAAGTAGAGAAACAAAAAGATTTTATTTTTGTGCGAGATGTAATATAGAACTCAACGAAGAAAATGCTTTACTTCATGATTTTACTTGTAATGAATGTGGAGATATTTTTGCTATGAAAGATAATACTAGAATGTTAAGAGAATTAAATAGAGCGTTAGATAAATTGAAAAGAGAATTAAAATCTGTCGAGGATGAAATTGAAATTGAAGAGAAAAAGTTAGAAAAACAAAAACTTATTAGATTAAAGAAAGAAGAAAAAATTAAAGCAGATGAGAAAGCTAAAAAGAAATTAGAAAGAGAAATTTTAAAGAAGAAAAATTCTAATGAAAAACCAAAAAAAGTATCAAAGAAAGAAGATGTTAAAACTCCTAAAAATAAGTTGGTCAAAGAAAAATTAAAAAAAGAAAATTCTAAATCAAAGAAACTTAAAAGTAGCTCTGAAAATGATAAAATTTTATAAGATTCCTAAAAAAAGAAAAATTTTTCTTCCTTGGAATCTTAGCATGACCAAGTTAATAATTTATTTTAATATTATCTTTTTTATTATTGTATTTGTTTTAATGCAATTTATTCCTAATTTTTTTGATTATGTTGCATTAAATCCTACAAATATTTTTCAAGGGAAATATTTTTGGACTTTTTTAACAAGTATGTTTATGCATGCTCCAAGTTTTATTCCAGTTCATTTATTGATTAATATGTTTGTGCTTTTTAGTTTGGGAGGAATGATGGAGAAGATTATTGGAAGAAAAAGATTTTTATGGTTTTATTTAATCTCAGGATTAATTGCAGGTTTGTTATTTGTTTTTCTCTCTTATTTTTTTGGGAATACTCCTTTAGGAGCTAGAATTTTTGGAAGCCCTTTAATATCTGCAGTTGGAGCTTCAGGAGCAATTTTTGCAATTGCAGGGCTATTTATGATGTTAACTCCTCGTATTAAATTTATGATAATTTTTCTTCCTTTCTTTTCTTTACCTGCTTATGTAATGATTCCTCTTGTTTTATTTGGAACATGGTTAGTTTCTTCATCTACAGGTTTTCTTATTGGGAATACTGCACATTTTGGGGGATTCTTATGTGGGATTATTTATGGATTGTATTTAAGAAAAAAATATCCTAAAAAAACTCAAATGTTAAGTAAGCATTTTTCACAATAAAATGAAAAATAAAAAAATAAAAAAACAAAAGAGAATTGGTTTGTCTGCGTTGACACAATTAATTAAACAAAATAAAAATATAAAAAATTTTAATTTGAAAGAAGAATATAAAAAAAGTTTAGATTATATTAAAGAGTCAAAAAAATTTATTTATTTAATAATAATAATCTTTTCTGTTTTTGCTTTGATTGGTTTTTTTGTTCCTGCTTCTGAACCTCTTAAGAATCAAATTTTAGAATTTATTAAAGAATTACTTGAAAAAACTCAAAATATGTCTCAAGCAGAATTAATTAAATTTCTTTTTTTTAACAATTTACAAAGTAGTTTTTATGGGCTTATTTTTGGAGTTTTAATTGGAATATTTCCAATAACTGCAACAATCGCTAATGGATATTTATTAGGGTTTGTTGCTTCAATGAGTGTTGAAAATGGAGGAATTATGGTGTTGTGGAAATTATTCCCTCATGGAATTTTTGAATTACCAGCAGTTTTTATTTCATTAGGATTAGGGTTAAAGCTCGGTACATTTATTCTCAAAAAAGAAAAATTAAAATCATTTAATGAATATTTTATTAATTCACTAAGAGTATTTTTACTTATTGTAATTCCTCTTTTAGCTATAGCAGGAATTATAGAAGGAAGTTTTATTTTTTTAATGGGATAATTATTCTTTCAAATCACTTATTCCTAATACAATAAAAACTAATCCTACCATAAGGAGTATCCATACTAAACCTCCTTTGAAGAATTCCCATGCAGCATGTTTAAAATTCCAAAAATTTCCAAATAAATCTCCAGAATACCAAGCCAATAAGATTACTCCATTTAGAATTATTATTCCAATTAAAATTTCAGCCCATTTATTCATATCTTTTATTTTACTTTTTTATTTAAAAAGATTTTTGTGATAGAATATTCATTTTTAAATTTTGTCTGGATTGGTAAATGATTAACTTTTTAAAATGTGTTCATTGAATTATTTCATGAATAAAGAAAAAATTGCAAGGGAGAATATTCTTAGAGAATCCGAAGAAGTAGAAGGTTTGAATATTAAAGGGTATGATTTTAATAAAGGAGTAGATTATGAAAAAATTCTTGATAGTTATGAATCTACTGGAATTCAAGCAAGTAATATGTATAAAGCAATCGAGATTATTAATGAAATGATATCTTCAAAAGCATTTATTTATTTAGGTTATACTTCTAATATGATTACTTCTGGAATGAGAGAGATAATTAGATATTTAGCAGAACATAAAAAAGTTAATGTTTTAGTCACATCTGCAGGGGGGATTGAAGAAGATTTTATTAAATGTTTGGGGGATTTTAAACTTGGAGATTTTAGGCTTTCTGGTAAGATGCTTAGAGAAAGAGGAATTAATCGTGCTGGAAATATTCTTATTCCAAATTCAAGATATTGTGCTTTTGAGGATTTCATAATGCCAATTTTAGAAGAAATTTATAATGAGCAGAAAGAATCTGGAAAAGTTTTTACTCCAAGTGATTTAATTTGGAAATTGGGGGAAAAAATAAATGATGAGAGTTCAGTTTATTATTGGTGTTGGAAAAATAAAATTCCTGTTTTTTGTCCTGCTATTACTGATGGGAGTTTAGGGGATATGATTTATTTTTTTAAGTCAAAACATTCTGATTTTAAAATTGATATAGCAGAAGATATTTGGAAAATGAATAATTCTACA
>Ga0172381_10006066_pt1 | contig 12162 bp, 9 predicted proteins | sample Leawel6488metaG_FD_119754 | JGI IMG/M metagenome (GOLD analysis project Ga0172381, IMG submission 119754) | Leachate microbial communities from a municipal landfill in Southern Ontario, Canada - Leachate well 64-88 metaG | ecosystem: Engineered > Solid waste > Landfill > Unclassified | place...
GAACTATAATAATAACACTATGAACTTACCTGATAAAAAAGGATATTTTGGCGGTTTTGGCGGAAAATTCGTTCCTGAAACGCTTATATTTGCTCTTGAAGAGTTGGAAAGGGAATATAAGAGGATTAAGGGCGATAAATCATTCAGGAAGGATCTGGCGTATTATTTAAAAGAATACGCTGGCCGTTCCACGCCGCTGTATTTTGCCGCTAACTTAAGTAAATTCCTTGGGTTTAAGGTTTACCTTAAGAGAGAAGACTTGTTGCATACCGGAGCGCATAAAATAAATAATACTCTTGGCCAGATCCTGATCGCGAAAAAAATGAAAAAGCCGCGGGTGATCGCTGAGACAGGCGCCGGACAGCACGGAGTGGCAACCGCTACTGTGGCTGCTCTTTTCGGGCTTAAATGCGACGTCTTTATGGGCGAGGAAGATATAGAGCGCCAAAGTTTGAACGTTTACCGGATGAAACTTTTGGGCGCCAGAGTTATATCTGTGAGCAGCGGCTCAAAGACTTTGAAGGACGCAATGACCGAGGCTTTGCGTGATTGGGTGACTAATGTGCGCAATACTCATTATATCATCGGCACAGTTGCCGGGCCGCATCCGTATCCGATGATAGTGTGCGATTTCCAGTCAGTTATCGGCAAAGAAGCAAGAAAGCAGGTCCTGGAGAAAGAGAAGAGGCTGCCGGATTATCTGCTTGCCTGCGTGGGCGGAGGAAGCAATGCCATGGGGTTGTTTTATCCGTTCTTTAAAGATAAAAAAGTCAAATTTATCGGAGTTGAAGCCGCCGGCAAGGGTTTAAATACCGGTATGCATGCCGCGACTTTAGTCAAAGGCAAGATCGGGGTTTTGCATGGTTCAAAATCAGGTTTGCTTGAAGATGAATACGGCCAGGTCCAGCCGACGCATTCTATTTCCGCGGGACTAGATTATCCCGGAGTCGGGCCGGAACACGCATATTATAAAGCTTTAGGTAGAGCTAAGTATTTTGCGGTTACTGATAAAGAAGCATTGGATGGTTTTAGGTTGTTATCTGAAAAAGAAGGAATTATACCTGCTCTTGAATCAGCCCATGCTATTGCTTATTTAGCCAAGATGCGCTCAAAATTAAATAAAAACGCCATTGTCATCGTCTGTGTTTCCGGCAGGGGCGATAAAGATATGGGCATAGTCACGGAGAATCTAAAGGTATAAATAAAGATTAATAATTGATTAGCCATTCGGATTCAGTAATTCGGAATTAAAATATATGAATAGAATAGAAAGCAAATTTAGAGATTTAAAGAAAAAACATAAGAAGGCTTTCATCGCCTTTATCACTGCTGGTTATCCCAGCCTTTCGGCGACTAAGCAGCTGGTCAAGGCTCTGTCTGTTTCCGGAGCTGATATAATAGAACTGGGCGTGCCGTTTTCAGACCCGATGGCAGATGGGCCGGTGATACAGGAGGCATCGCAAGAGGCACTGAAAAAAACCATCAATTTAGGCCTGATAATGAAGATGGTTGCGGGCCTGCGCAAAGAAAATATTAAAGTGCCATTATGCCTGATGACATATTACAATCCGGTCTTTTGTTATGGAGATAATAAATTCATTAAGCAAACCGTGCATAGCGGAGTGGACGGGGTGATAATCCCTGATCTGCCTATTGACGAAGCAGGTAATTTTATAAAGTCCGCCAACAGATCCGGTTTAGATGTGATAAATTTTATATCGCCGACAACTCCGGATAAACGGGCCAAAACAATTGCCCGGGCCTCAAAAGGTTTTATTTATTATGTTTCTTTGACCGGGGTCACGGGAGCCAGACAAAGACTTTCGGGAGGCTTAAAGAATAACATCAAGTTGATCAAACGTTTTACTTCTAAGCCGGTTTGTGTCGGTTTTGGCGTATCTAATAACAAGCAGGTTAAATATGTGGGGAGTTTCGCCGATGGTGTAATAGTCGGAAGCGCTATAGTCAGGAAAATAAAAGATAATTTAGGTAAAAAAGATATGGTAAATAAAGTCGCCGCATTTACGAGGAGTTTGAGTAATGTATAAAAAGACAAAATTAAAAAACGGGCTCAAGGCTATTACAAACTGTATGCCTAAAATGCATTCAGCCGCAGTGGGTATCTGGATAAAGGCCGGCGGAAGGTTTGAGGGTGAGCAGTATAAAGGCATCGCGCATTATCTGGAGCATCTCTTATTTAAGGGCAGTAAAAAATATTCCTGCCGCATGATAAAAGAATCAATAGAAGGGGTGGGAGGCGCTCTTAATGGTTTTACTTCCGAAGAACTTACCTGCTATCTGGTTAAGATCCCGGGCCGGAATATTAATTTAGCAGTGGATGTACTTTCGGATATGGTTCTTAATCCCTTATTGGATTCCGATGAGATAAATAAAGAACGTACCGTTATCTTAGAAGAACTGAAGATGTATAAAGATCAGCCGCAAAGTTATATGTATGAGCTTTTGGATGAACTTCTCTGGCCCAAACAGCCTTTGGGGCAGCCTGTGATCGGTACTGTAGATTCGATCAAACGCATAGACCAGAAGGCTCTTTCCGGATTCCAGAAAAAATATTACCGGCCATCAAATATCGTGGTCAGCGCGGCCGGGTTAGTTGATCATAATAAGTTGATATCCAGATTGGAAGGGATATTTCCTGACAACGGACTCCAGGATCAAGCCGAATATAGCGCGGTAAAAGAGGAACAGCGAAATCCACAATTGAATATATTTCATAAAGATACTGAGCAGGCGCATCTGGCTATTGGTTTCCATGCTTTTAAAAGAGGCCATCCTTTGCGCCACGCTTTGGGCCTGTTGCATGTCGTTTTGGGGGGCAATATGTCCAGCAGGCTCTTTAATGAGGTGCGCGAAAAAAGGGGTCTGGCCTATGAGATCGGCACGCAGGTAAAGCGTTATTTTGATACCGGAGCATTTGTGGTGCACGCCGGAATGGATAATAATAAAGTTGAGGATGCTATCAGCGTTATATTAGAGGAATTGGCTAAAATTAAATCAAAACAGATCAGTCCTGATGAATTTAAGCGCGCCAAGGATTTCTATCTGGGCCAGTTGACGCTTGGCCTGGAAGATACTTTAGATCATATGCTTTGGATAGGAGAGTCTACAATAGCTATGGATAAAACATTTTCTCTGAGCGAAATAATCAGGTCCGTGAATAAGATCAAGCGCGATGATATTCTGGAGTGCGCGAAGCTTATTTTTAAGAATGAACATTTAAATTTGGCTTTGGTCGGCCCGCTAAAAAACAGCGAATCATCGATCTATAACAAACTGAAGATAGGATAATTAATGGATTTTTTGCTAACATTGCCGGGTGAAATTTTAACGCTGTTGGTGCTGGGAGCGTTTTCCTTCTTCTTATCCGCTTCCGAGACGTCAATTATAGGGCTTAGTAAAATACGTCTGCGCCATATGGTGGCTAAAGGGGTAAAGCATGCAAGCGCCGTTCAAAATCTTGTCACTAAGTTTGATAAATTCCTCGCCGCTATTTTGATCGCGAACAATTTTGTAAATATCGCTATTTCCGCGTTGATCACTGCGGTAGTTGTGCGCTCAATCGGATATCGCTGGGGCATACTGATCGCGACTTTTATTACTACATTCTTGATCCTGGTTTTTTGCGAAATAACCCCAAAGATATTAGCTGCTAAACATACCGAGAAGACCGCTCTTTTTGTGGCTCCGTTTATGCAGGGAGTAATAAAAACGCTTAATCCGCTGGTTGTATTTTTCACGGGAATGACCAATGCTATTTTAAAGCTTTTTGGGGTGGGGCCGAGTAAGCGTTCGCCCTTGATCACCGAAGAAGAGCTGCGCACCATGATTGAGGTCGGTAAAGAAGAGGGCGTGGTTACGGATGAAGAAAGAAAAATGCTTCATCGTATTTTCGAGTTCGGCGATATCAAAGTGGGCGATGTGATGGTTCCTAAAGAACAGGTTATCGCGGTAAATATTAATGTCAATCCGGAAGAATTACTTAATAAATTTGTTGAAGAAGGCCACGCGCGTTTGCCGGTTTTTAGCGGTACGATCGAAAATATCGTCGGAGTTATCTATGCCCATGACCTGCTTTATATTTTAAGGGATAAATCCCTGTTTTTGCTACAGGATCTGGTGCATGAACCTTATTTTGTCGCTGCGAATATCAGGGTTAATGTGCTTTTGCAGAAGTTCCAGGCTGAAAAGATCCAGATCGCCATAGTTGCTGACCAGCAGAAAAAGACCCTGGGGCTGGTTACTCTTGAGGATCTTGTGGAAGAGATAGTCGGCGAGATAGATGAAAAGCCCAAAAGAGCTGTCCGCGTCAAGAAGTAATTGACAGTGATTTTAAGCTGTGATAATATAAACAAGCTAATTTGTTTTTAACACAAAAGGAGGCTTCAGATGGCAGAGAAAGGATATTGCGTAAAGTGTAAGAGTAAAAAAGAAATGAAAAATGAACAGAAGGTAACTATGAAGAACGGCCGCTCTGCAATGAAGGGCAAATGCTCTGATTGCGGAACCGGAATGTATAAGATATTAGGAAATAAATAGTTTCTTAAGGAGGGCAGTACAAATAGATTCAAAGAAATTAGCGCTAGGGCTTGCTCAAATCGCAAGGTCTAAAAAAGCGCAGCGCGTAATTGTGCTGGATATGCGCAAAATCTCCAGCTTCTGCGATTATTTCGTGATTTCAAGCGCCACTTCTTTAAGGCAGGTAAACGCTATCGCGGATGCCTTGCAGGATGAAGCGCTTCAGTGTGGAATAAAACCTCTCTCAAAGGTCCCATCTAATGATGAATCCGGATGGCTGGTTGTGGATTGTTCGAGCGTAGTAGCCCACGTCTTCTATAAACCGATGAGAGAGTTTTATTCTTTAGAAAAGCTTTGGTCTGAAGCCAAGAAGGTCAAAGTTCCCAGTAAGAAGAAAAAGTAGTCTCCTTTCGGATTTATCATATCTTTTTAAACCTTAATAAAATGAAAAAAGACATATCTCTATTATTGGCCGATTCTTTGAAGGACGCGCTAAAAGAATTAGGGCTTTTTGCTGACATTAAGGAAGAGCTATATCTGGATATTCCCGTGGATATGCGTTTTGGCGATTTATCTTCTAATGTGGCAATGAAGCTGGCCAGTATTTTAAAAAAATCACCACGTCAGGTAGCTTCTGAGGTAGTGGAGAAGCTCAAGGCTAAACTAGATAAACCGGGCTTGAAAGAAAACATCAAAGAAATTAAGATAGAAGGCGCCGGTTTTATTAATTTCTTCTTAAGCGATGATTATTTTTACGGCCAGATAAAACACCTGCTTGAAAAAGGCGCGGATTATTTTAAATCGGATACCGGCAAGGGCCTGAGCGTGTTGCTGGAATTTGTTAGCGCTAATCCTACCGGATCATTATCAGTTGCCCACGCCAGGCAGGCAGCAGTCGGCGATATCCTGGCCAATGTGCTTGCCTGTCTCGGATATAAAGTTACCAAGGAATATTATCTTAATGACGAAGGCAATCAGATCAATATCTTAGGCAAGTCGGTGGGCCTGCGCAAAAAAGAATTGGCAGGAGAAAAGATTGAATTTCCTGAAGATCATTATCAGGGCGAATATATTTATGATATCGCTAAGGCCGCGAAAGAGGCTAATGTTAAGGATGAGGATTTGGGAGTTTTTGCGGGAAATTATATTTTGGACATTATTAAAAAAGAGTTGAGCGCTTTTGGGGTAAATTTTGATGTTTGGTACAGCCAGAAGTCTCTGCGAGAAAAAGGCAAGATCGAAAAAGCCTTTGCCTTGCTTGAAAAGAAGGGTTTTTTATATAAACAAGACGGCGCTCTTTGGTTTAAATCAACCCAGTTTGGTGATGATAAGGACCGGGTAGTGATAAAAAGTGACGGGGCTCATACATATTTGGCTCCGGACATCGCTTATCATGAGGATAAGTTTAAGCGTGGATTTAAAATGCTGATCAATCTCTGGGGACCGGATCACCATGGCTATATCAATAGGCTCAAGGCAGCGGTTGCGGCACTGGGAGAGAACCCGGATTCGTTGCATATCTTGATCGTGCAGTTGGCCTCGATATTCAGAGCCGGCAAACCAGTTCAGATGTCAACGCGCAGGGGCCAGTATATTACTTTACAGGAAGTGCTTGATGAGGTGGGCAGGGATGCGGCGCGGTATTTCTTTATTATGCGCAAGATCTCCAGCCATCTTGATTTTGATCTTGAGGTGGCCAAAAAACAAACTCCGGAAAATCCGGTATTTTATGTTCAGTATGCGCACGCGCGGATATCCAATATCCTGAAGAACGCGCCTGTGGACATAAAATACAGTGATGCCGACCTGTCTTTACTGAAGGAAAAAGAAGAAATATTTTTGATCAAAAAGATCTATCAATTCCGCGATACTTTAAATGTTTGTTTAAAGACCCTTGATCCCTACGCGCTTACGTGTTACCTGGGTGAGTTGTCCGAGGCCTTTCATAAATTCTATGATCTTCACCGTGTTTTAGGCGCTGATAGCGCTTTGACCGAAGCTCGGCTGGCGCTTATCAGGGCGGCGCAGATAGCTATTGCCGCGGGGCTTGACCTTGCGGGAGTAACGCGTCCCGAAAAGATGTAATATGGCAGTATATAAGATCCTTAAAATTTTCCCCTATGATCCCGCTTTAGTTAAACTCTTAAGCAAAAAGATCGGAATATCCGAATTACTTGCCCGATTGCTGATCAACCGCGGTATAAAAGACCCTAAGGCTGCAGAAAGTTTTCTTGAGACAAAAGTCGAAGATCTTCTTGACCCTAATAGTTTTACTGATATGGATAAAGCTATTGCGTTGATCAGAAAATCAGCTAAAAATAAAGAGAAGGTGTTGATCTTTGGAGATTATGACGTTGACGGCATCACCAGCGTCGCCCTGATCAAGACGGTTTTTACCGGTATGGGCATAGACCATCTGCATTATATACCTCATAGAGTAAAAGAAGGTTATGGTTTAAATAAAAATATATTTCATATTGTCAAAGAGTCCGGAGTTAAGCTTATTGTTACGGCGGATTGCGGGATAAATAACAGCGAAGAGATAAGAGAGCTGCGCCGACTGAATACGGAAGTGATAATAACTGACCATCACGAACAGCTGGATCGCGGTTTACTTCAAGCCTCGGCGACCATCAATCCTAAAGCCAAAAATTCTGGATATAAATACCGGGATCTGGCCGGAGTGGGAGTGGCTTTCAAGTTTTGCCAGGCGGTCAGTGGTAAAAAACTTCTTACTGAGCTTGATCTGGTCTGCATGGGCACTATTGCCGATGTCGTACCGTTGACAGGTGAGAATAGGATAATAGTCAAAGAGGGCCTGCGCCTTATTCCCGGGACCAAAAGATTGGGCTTAAAAGCTCTTATGGATTCCAGCCGGCTGAAGTCCAATAAGATCAGCACTACTTCAGTGAGCTATATAATCGGGCCCCGCATCAATGCCAGCGGTCGTATTGATACCGCAGAGACCGCGTTAAAACTTCTTTTGACCGATAATGCCGTTGACGCCAAGAGCCTTGCCGAGGCTATTGAACAGAATAACCGCCTGCGCCAGAAAATAGAGGCTAAGATCATGGAAGAAGCGAACATGATCATTGAGTCTGAGATAAATTTTAAGGACCATAAAGTAATTGTTATTGCCAAGGAAGGCTGGCACCATGGGGTTTTGGGGATCGTGGCCTCAAAGCTGGTGGATAAATTCTACCGGCCAGTGGTTATTATTTCTTTGGGGGAAGACCTATGCAAGGGCTCAGGCAGGTCCATCAAGAATTTTCATCTTTTTGATATGCTTACGCTCTGTGGCGAGCATTTGAAAGAATTCGGCGGCCATAAGCACGCGGCCGGCCTGGTGATAAAAAGGGACCAGGTAGAAAATTTCAAAAAGAAACTAAATCATTTGGCTAAAGAAAAATTAAGAATAGAGGATCTTTTGCCGACCTTAGAAGTGGATGCAGAGGTTTTTTTATCGGATCTGGATGAAAAGGCGGTATTAGAGTTGAAGAAATTAGAGCCGTTTGGCGCGGATAACCCTGAGCCGCTCCTTTATGCTAAAAATCTGACTTTGAAGTCAGAACCGCAGATTCTTGCGCGGGATACTTTAAAATTTTGGGTATCAGACGGAAAAATAAGCTGTGAGGCAATAGGTTTTGGCAAAGCCGGGCTTAAAGAGAGCTTGACCCGTGCTAAAAGTTTTGATCTTGCCTTCAGCCCTAAGATAGATGATTGGAATGGCGATAACCGCCTGGTGCTGGAAATTGAAGAGATATTCTTTAAATGATCAAAGCGCGACTGAGAAATTACCTCTTTTAATGCATTTCGTGCAGATATAGACCTGTTTAGGGTGTTTATCAATCATAATACGCAGCTTCTGCAGGTTAGGCAAAAATTTACGTTTGGTGGTGCGTACTATCTTGGAACCTGTACCACCTTTGCTCTTAGCCATACCTTTTCTGGTTACTGATTTACCCTGTTGTCTTCCTTTGCCGCATAATGCGCATTTTTTTAACATTTGGAATACTCCTTTTTAGGTACTTTTTAGTACCTTTTGAGTATACTTGAAAATATGGGGTTGTCAAGGGTTTTACAGGGCTTGTCTTGGCAGGGTTTTCGCTTTCTTAGTCATTCTGAGGCCGCGCAGCGGCCGCCTGCCTGCCGGCAGGCAGGCGCACTTCTGGCAAAAGTTTTAAATGCGCGCTCACAAACACCCGTAGCAAAAGTTTATGTTAGATTTCACCACTTTCTGCGTCTATTGTAGCAGAAAGGAGGTGCTAAATGACTAAAGCAATTGCAGTTGAAATTATTGCAGCGAAGATCTTTGAGATAAGGGGTAAGAGGGTAATGTTGGATAGGGACTTAGCGGAACTTTATGGGGTTGCGACCAAGACGCTTAATCAGGCGGTAAAAAGAAACATCCATCGTTTCCCTAATGATTTTATGTTCAAATTGACTAATGGAGAGAGAAATAAGGTGGTCACAATTTGTGACCACCTTAAGACGCTAAAATTTTCTTATCAATTACCGTATGCTTTTACTGAGCAAGGCGTAGCGATGTTATCCAGTGTCCTGAATAGCGAAAGAGCCATTAAGGTCAATATTCAGATTATGCGCGCATTCGTAAAATTGCGCTATATGCTTTCTTCGCATAAGGCAATTGAGTGGAAGTTAAGAGAATTGGAAAAGCGGCTTGAAGCGCATGATGTGGAAATAGATGATATCTTTGAGGCAATACGGCTTTTGATGGGCCTGCCGCAGGCAAAGAAAGTTATCAAAGGATTCGCGCGCTGAATTGTTTTGCGGGTCCTGTCTTGACAGGGTTTTCGCTTTCTTAGTCATTCTGAGGCCGCGCAGCGGCCGCCTGCCTACCGGCAGGCAGGAAGAATCTAGCTTTTGCTCCGGGCATTTGTTCGCGCGCAATCCCGCCAGCTGCATTTACGTAAGCCCATTACTGTAAAAAATCTGTTAGATTTTACCGCCTCACGCGTCTATTAAAGTAGAAAGAGGAGGTAAAAGATGCATAATCTAATAACCGTAGAAGCAATAGCTGTAAAGATCCTACTAATACGCGGTAAGAGGGTAATGTTGGATAGGGATTTAGCCAAACTTTATGAAGTAGAAACCAGAGAATTAAACCAGGCGGTAAAAAGAAACATGCCGCGTTTCCCGGAAGATTTTATGTTTCAGCTAACGGAGCAGGAAGCAAAAAGTATGGTATCACAAAATGTGATACCATCAACGCGGAGCTTAGGAGGCCATTTACCTTATGCTTTTACTGAGCAGGGCGTCGCTATGCTTTCAAGTGTATTAAATAGCGAGCGGGCAATTTTAGTAAATATCCAGATTATGCGCACTTTTGTTCAGTTAAAGCGTCTCGTTTTAACCAAGAATGATTTAAGGCGTAAAATTGAAGAAATAGAGAAGAAATACGATAAACAATTTGCCATAGTTTTTCAGGTGATCAAACAGCTATTAGGCCCATCGTCGGAGAAAAAACGGATGATTTCGGGATTCCAGACTAAAAATTCATAACATACCCAAGCCACCCGCAAAACCATTTACTTAGCGGCTTATTTGGAATATTATAGTTAGATAAAGCGTCTTATAGCGAGGACAGTCCCTACAAAATAATATATTATGAACAAGATACTAGAAGGGTTGAATAAAGAGCAGATGGAGGCGGTGACCCATAAGGAGGGGCCGCTGCTTATTATTGCCGGAGCAGGAACCGGAAAGACCACGGTGATCACCCGCAAGATCGCCTGGCTTTTGTCCGAAGGCCTGGCTAAGACCGATGAGATATTAGCGCTGACCTTCACTGATAAGGCTGCCAGGGAAATGCAGGAGCGCGTAGATGTGCTGGTGCCTTACGGATATACGGATATCTGGATATCCACATTTCACGCTTTTGGAGATAAGGTCCTGCGCGAGAACGCGCTGGTTGCCGGGCTTGACCCTGATTTTAAGGTTTTGACCCAGGCTGAAGCCGCGGTTTTCTTTAGGGAGCATCTTTTTGAATTTAATCTTTCCTATTACAGGCCATTGCCGGACCCTACGCGTTTTGTTGAATCATTGTTGTCTTTTTTTAGCCGGGCAAAAGACGAAGACATAGCACCCAAAGATTATCTGCGTTTTGCACAGGAGGCGGTCTTAAAAGCCAAAGACAACCCTAATGACAAAGTTATGGAAGAGGAGGCTTTGGCGCAGCTGGAAGCAGCCGGAGCTTATGATAAATACCAGGAGTTATTAGAAAAAGAGGGCCTGCTTGATTTTGGTAACCAGTTTTATCTGGCATTAAAACTTTTGCGTGACCATCCTGCCGTGCTAAATAAGTATCGCAAAAAATTCAAATATATTTTGGTGGATGAATTTCAGGATACCAATTTCTCCCAATACCAGATCGTTAAACTATTATCTGCCGGTAAAAATATCACTGTTGTCGCAGACGATGACCAGTGCATCTACCGTTGGAGAGGCGCGGCTTACAGCAATGTCCTAAATTTTATCGCGGATTATCCTGATGCGGCAAAGGTCAGCCTGATCCAGAATTACCGTTCCACCCAGGCTATTTTAGACAGCGCGTATCAGCTTATCCAAAAAAATAATCCCGAACGTTTTGAGGTTAAGGCCAAGATAAACAAGCATCTGATCGGCAAGACCAAGGGCGGGGTTGCGCCGCAGCACCTGCATTTTGACTGTCTTTCCAATGAAGCCGATAGCGTGGCTAAGATAATCCAGGATAAGGTAAAGAAGGATAAATTTAAATACCGCGATTTTGCCATACTTGTGCGTTCTAATTCCGATGCCCGGGCATTTTTGCAATCACTGAATATGCAAAATATTCCCTGGCAATTCAGCGGCAACCAGGGGCTGTACCAGCGCGAAGAAGTCAAACTCTGCATTAATTTCCTGCGTGTAGCGGCAAACCCTTCGGATTCAATGAGCCTTTATTACCTGGCGAGCTCTGAAATTTATGGCTTGGACCTGGCAGACCTGTCCTTGTGTTCGCATTATGCCAAGCGCAGGAACCGCCAGCTTTATCTGGTATTTCAGGGCCTGGAAGGTATTACCGAATTAAAGGATGTAAGCGAGAAGTCGCGTAAAAAGATCGCTGTTGTACTTGAAGATATCGCGAAATTCTTAAAGATAAGCCGCGAAGATACTACCGGCAGGCTGCTTTACGCTTTTTTAACTGATACCGGATTTCTGAAAAAACTTACCACTAACCAGAGCCTGGAAAATGAATCCAAGATTCAGAACCTGGCTAAATTTTTTAATATTGTGCGCGATTTTGAACTGGTAGCCAGAGAGGACAGGGTAATAAGCTTTGTGAATTATCTGAATCTTTTGATTGATGCCGGAGACGACCCGTCAACAGTAGAGGCTGACCTGGATTCTGACGCGGTGAATGTCCTGACTATCCATAAGGCCAAGGGATTAGAGTTCAGGTCGGTATTTATGGTGTGCCTGGTGCAGGGCCGTTTTCCCTGGCCGCGCAGGGCTCATCCTATTGAATTGCCGGATAGCCTGATCAAAGAAGTATTGCCGGCAGGGGATTTTCATATACAGGAGGAGCGCCGGCTTTTTTACGTGGCAATGACCCGGGCCAAAGAGGAGCTATACCTGACCAGTTCC
>Ga0172381_10006068_pt1 | contig 12160 bp, 10 predicted proteins | sample Leawel6488metaG_FD_119754 | JGI IMG/M metagenome (GOLD analysis project Ga0172381, IMG submission 119754) | Leachate microbial communities from a municipal landfill in Southern Ontario, Canada - Leachate well 64-88 metaG | ecosystem: Engineered > Solid waste > Landfill > Unclassified | place...
CCTGCGGAGCATATTAGGATTTTGAGAGTATGAATTTCTCATTTCCGCTCTAAAAAAGCCATTTTTGACAGGTTCTAACCTGTTGGAAGTGGCTTTTAAGTTGGTTGAAGCTTTTTTGATCAACAATAATGGTTTCCCTAGGGAAATATTAAGAATGCCATCTTTTAAAGTGAAGTTCGAACCTAAAGCTATAAGTATGTCTTTTTTTACTTCTAGTAAATCCGTTGTATCAAAAATCTTTTTCGCGGTTTTGGCGAATTCAAATTGTTTCTCAACTTCATCCAACCAATTATCAGTTCTTAATCTGGTATCGTTGATTAACATTTCAATGCGATGTTTTTCTTTTGAAAAGTCCGTTTTGATTTTTAAAAATTCTTCACTAGTTAATTCGTTGTTTGCCCTCATATTTACCAAGCTATCTATTTTTTTCAAAATCTTATTATATTCATTCTGTTGACTACTAAGCATTTCATTTCTGCTTTGCGATTCGATTACATTATTACTTTTTAGTACATCCAGCGCCCATTCACAAAAATCGTTAGGCAAAGTAATCTCGCCCAATTTTTCTGATATCTGTTTTTGTAATTCAGTTTCTTCAATAGAGGTCTGTGAGCAATTTGGATCTTTTCTTTTAGTGCAGTGATAATAAGTGTAATTATGAATATTACCGTTTTTTTGTTTTTTAACTTTTGATTCAGCTGTAATTAAAGCCCCACACTCTCCACAAATTATAGGCCCTCTAAAAGCGAAATTATGGGTCTTAGACCTTTGCATAGGCTTATTACCTAGCAATTCCTGTACTTTTTCAAATTCTTCTTTAGAGACCATTTTATGGTGATTACCGACGATCCAGTTTCCGCTTCCATTAGGGTATTCAAATTCTCCGTAATAAAAAGGATTATTAAAAATTGTGTATATAGTGCTTCGTGCAATTTTATTTCCAATTCTGCTTGTTAATTTCCAATCTTCCCGAGCTATTTCCCAAATCTTGCTTACAGAATATTTACCTTCAAGCATTTTATCCCACATTTTACGAACTAAATAAAATCTTTCAGGATCATCAATAATCTCTTTTTCTCCCTTTTTCTTCATTGGGTTGTGAGTATAGCCAAGTGGAGCATATCCTGGGAACCAACCTCTATCTGCCTTAGCTTTTAGACCTCGTTTTGTATCTACGCTTAAATCTCTTACAAACTGGTTGGCCATTCCAAGCTCTACCGCCATCATTAAAACATTATCTGTTGGGTAATAGCTTCTACCATAAGTTTGAATATGTTTAATCGTGCCTTGTTGTAACATCCAGCTTATCTGTCCGCCATCAACCGGATTACGAGCTAAACGATTAAGTTTCCATGAAATAATTCCTTGAGCTTCGCCAGCGTGAATCCTTTCAAGCATTTTGTTAAAAACAATTCTTCCTAACGGATTTTTCGCGGATTTAGATTCAAAAAGAATATCAACAACATTTAAATTGTTTTCTTTTGCCATTTTCTTCAACTCGGCTATCTGGTCATCAATAGATGCCATCTGACGATCTTCTGATTCAGAACTTTTTCTGGCGTAAATAAAATATTTAATTGTGTTGTGAATTTCTTTATTCATAAATTTATATACTAAAAGGGACTGGAAAGCAAAAAGGTTATTTGTTGAAGACAACCAAGTTTCCAGCCCCTTGTAGTATTCTATTATTATAAATAAAATACCTTTTTGCAAAACTTAATTGTCTTCAACACTTTAATTATACCACCCCCTTAAACACATAGAAAGAGGGGTTAGGAGGGTAAAATTAGAAAACTAATTATATATTTTAAACCTAATAATATTATAATAGTTATTTTTCTCCCCACTAACCTAACTATCCTGTATTATCTCTTTTTGTATAGATTGTATTATCAAGTTTTTAAATCTTACGCCAATCCAGCAAGTAACTTGTTCCATTTTTTTGGTTTCTTTATTTTCTATACTTCTTCTAGCACTTACAACTTGTATGTATTTGGGTAGATTTTTTCCTATTGTCTCCCTGCTGATAACTGGCAAGTCCATTTTTTTTGCATAATCTATGAAAGCTTGCTCCATGTATTCTTTGGTTATATATACATTTGAATCAGATACTACCTCTAATTGATTATATACAAATTGAGCTAAACTTGATGAAGACATAGTCATTTCCTTTTTTATCTCTTCTGGTGTTTTTGAATAACTGAAGTCTTGTTTTTCTAAAAGGCGATACAGACCATCCAACGCAAAATTTAATATTCCGGACATTTCTTCCTCGGTACTTATCTCTTCAAACAAAAATTTATTGGGAGTTTTAGGTTTGTGTTCAAATCTTATAATAATCCATCTACTAAAATATGCTTCATCGTTTGTGTCTTTAATATTTGGTATTTTATTACAAGAAAAAGTTAATTTTGCAAAATTATTAAACTGGAATTGATCGCCAAACTTTTTTTCTCCCGTTACAATACCTCCACCCGTGAGCATTTTAAATATTCCGTTGTCATTAATATCCTTAAACGATAAGTCATCATAGATATTTGCATGTTTTTGATACAGATTAGACAGTGCAAATTTGTCAGCACTTAGTTTTTGTAGGCTTGCCCCAGAAATGTTTTTTTCACCCAAAAATTTTGTTTGAACTTTTATCAATGTTGTTTTGCCAGTATCTCTTTCCCCTAAAAATACGATTGCTTTCTTAAGAAAATGGCTTCTATACAAACAATAACCGAACCACTCCTGAATTACTTCAACAGACTCATCGTCTAATATTTGATATAAAAATTCTTTAAATTTTGGACAATCTATTTCTTTATCATAAATAACTGGGATTTGATGTAAAAATCGATACTCGGGTTTATGCGGTATAAGTATTTTATCTTTAATATTATATATCCCATTCTTTAAATTAATTAAGTTTTTATCAACATCAAAACAATCTTTCTCTTCCCAGGTTTTATCTTTAATTGTCTTTAATATTTCATCTCTTATGCGAGTGTTTTCTATGCCTTCGGTTATTTTTAGAATCTCTTTTTTTATAAGACCGTAGTCGACTTTATAAGCCCCTTTGTCATACAAATATATGTCTTTAGTATTGTCTCTATTGCCAAGCGTTTTAATATTATAAAGATTTATTAAATAATCTGATATTTCCTTAGTAGCCTCTCTCTTTTTTTTAACCAAACTTTCTCTTAGTGATTCTATCACCACATTGTCAGAAAAATCTTCTTTATATGGATTATATACTTCAGAACAACCTTGAATAGCGCTATCTATGGTTTTATCTCTATAGTCTTTGCGGAATTGAGTTTTTTCTCTATTACCTAAAGGAGAAGCAAGCCATATTCTTTCCATTTGAGATGCGTTGCAACTTGTCCAAAAAGCTAAGTGCGAACAGAATGCCATATCAGCACGAGAATCATCGTTGTCATATAATGTCACATCTCCATTGTAAAGAGATTTGATTTTACTACCATTTTTCGAGTTAAACATTTTATCTATAAGGGTTATATCATCCATCGTAATTGAACTAGAAGGCGTTTGTATACTTTTTAATTTCTTTGTTTCCCATGGGTATCCAATAGTTTCTAAAAGTGCGACAGCTTCTCCTGGAGTCATCACCCTAATTTCTTTTTCTAATTTCCATAGTCTTTGAGTAACAGCGAAGTATCGGCCAGATGTATAAAATTCATAAGGGCTATGTTTGTTTGTAGTTAATTTAAAAGAATCTGTTAATGAAATTATAAGGTGCAGTCCCTCTCCCGATTGAGAAATTTCTGTATATGTGTTAGCTTCTTCCACAAAAGCTTCAACATCTTTCGGAAGTTCATTATTTGTTATGCAGTGATCAATATCTATTCCTAATAGTTTTTGATCAGAAGTAAAAACAATGCCTACGTTATCGCTCGATTTTAAAACTTCCTCATAAGTGCTCCATGTAGATGGATTCGTTGTTGATGCAGAATAACCATTTATGGCGAGTGGTCTTTTTGTTCCCACCTCCCAATTAACCCAACGCTTTTCTTTACCAAAAGCCTCTACGAGTTTATTTATTCTATTCTTTGTCTCTTCCATTTTGTTGATTGTTATTAGGCGTTTTTTCTGGTAGATGATTTTTGTCTTGGTTTTTTAAGACAATTTCAACTAAACGAACAATCCTAGAGCCTTGCTCTAGGGACTCTTTTTTATCTAAATCTACGCCAAAATGACTCTTGTAGAGTTTTTGGAATTTAGAGATATGTTCGTCTGAGAGAATCACGACCATCACACGCACTGTGGTCGCTCTAAGATGGCGATGGTCAGATCTTCATCCTAGAGTTACCACAAAACATAAGATTAATTTATAATCGTTGCCTCATTTGACCAAAAAAAAGCAACCTTCTGATAGGTTGCTTTAATATGTAAAATTAACAACTTAATAGGCTTACCCTATCAGGCTGTTAACTTTACATATAATTCTCTAAATAATTGCAAACGCGGGATTTATTTTTCAAATAATACGTAGGTGGTTAACTCATTTTTGTTTAAAATTATGAGCGATTTCCCTCACACTTAATTTCCCAAAATTTTATTAATGTTCTTTATATATTAAGTATATCAGAATAGATAATTACAAGTCAATAGCGGTGTCGCTTTGTCAAGTCTATTTTTTCTATGTATGGTACCAATTTATATATTAAAACCTTATATTTAAAAGGGGTGATCCCATCATGCTATTATTTATTCTAAGATAACATGGAAGCGAAGCGTTCAACATTTTTAGCCATAACATTAAGGCATTGAATCAAGGTTTTATTATCGAACTCTTTTAAATCTCTGGCTTTTAGCTCATACATCAATTTCATTGTTGTATATCCAGCCTCTCCTGCCAAAAAAGCCATTGCAAGCTTAAATCCCTTCTTATTTTCAATTAATTTAGGAACACGAGCTGTACTTGGCGAAAATCCAGCATCAATTGCTATTTGTTGCTTTGTTTTATTTTCATCCATTAAACCACGAGCGTACTTCATTTGTCTTAGAGAGGGTTTATTCATAATTTTTTACAGGAAAATCATAACATTTTCTATACTTAATTATACCACAATCAAGATATTCCGTCTATTTAAACGACATAGTGGATACAATCTCAGTTAACGCCTTTTGTAATAACTCGTTAGGGTTTTCAAAAGGTAATGGCGCAATGCTTATTTGATATTTATTATCTGGTGTATTTACAACTACCCACATATTATTTTCTAACGAAATAGCTTCTTGCCCATCTATATTAACTTTATTATATCCTTTAGATAAATCAGCACCCGAATATGAACTTTCTAGCCATTCTATAGGTGTGATAGGCGGGTCATTTGGCGTGGAACTTATAATCACTGCGGTTAGATCTTCGTCACTTTCAGGATCATATGAATTTGGAAAAATAAAAAGTCTCGATTCCTCAGAATCATTAACTACGCGAAAATCTTTTGGATAATTAAAAGAAAAACCTAAATCACTGACGTAATTTTTTGCCGATATTGCATCGTCTATTACTTTATCTATAATCGCCATATCTGCTGGGTCAGCTTTGCCGTTTTTAGCGTCATCATAGCGTTTTATGGCAATAGTACAGTTATTCTTTACATAAAAATCATACCTAGCCTTTGATAGATCGGAAAGACTTGCATTGGGGTTATTTTCATAAAATTCTTTAGTCCATTTGTCAAAATCTGCATTTTTTTGAGTAATACTTTCGTCATCACTACCATAATCTTCCGGACATTTTTGATGAGCATTTCCCTTATAATTTAAATACACAGCAAAAAATATGCATATAACAAAAACCCCTCCAACTAAAAACCATACTTTTTTAGTACTATTCTTTTTTAAATAATTTAAAATTTTATTTTCCATCTTCTGAGTAGAATTTTTTAACGCTCTTTTTAGATAGATTAAAAAAAGCACTGGAAGATTTTTTATTTTCCATCTTATAACTATATCCCTCTAAAATCATCGCTGCGATAAAGTCGCCGTCAGAAACATATCCTGTTACTGGTTGGTTTCTTTCAAAAATAGATTTTAGCGCACAACTCCCTATTTTAGTGTTTATCGTATTTGCCTTTTCAAAATTATCACCGATAAACTTTCTCACGATATTAACAGAATCTATATTAACTGGGCCACTTGCCTCATTATTAAAACCATTCCTAAATAAATTATTTGGTAGTTTGTTCATAGTATTCAATGTTTAGATTATTTAAAATATTTTGCTTCAAAAATTTTATATTCTTTATAATTGGAATTTTCAGAAAAATCTGTATCTTTACTGTCATCTAGGTAATCGTTTAATATACCATAACCAACAAGTTGTTTATTGCTGTAAACATCTTTTATAAAATAAAAATAATATGAATTTTCTTTACCTTTAGAGATTTCTACACCTTTATATAGGCATGTATTGAGTTCTTTACTAAACTTAAATTCAGGATTCCCATAAGTTAAATTATCTTTTGAGCTATCACTCACCGTTTTATAAATTTGAAAACCCTCCTGTTGACATTTAATATTATTTGAAAGAGTTTCATTTTTATTATGGCTTGATACGAATAAAAATAAAAAAAATAGAATAATAATTATTATACAAACTAAAATAATTTTAAACCAATTATTTTTTAAAAAATTGTTCATAAATTTACTTATTCAACGTGATTTCTTATTTCACTTATAGGATCAGCAAAAAGAGCGGAGAATGAATAGTTACGCCAAATTGGATCATTGGCCGTCCTTTTCTTTTTATCAAAATTCAAAAGGTTGATATCGTGTTCTATGCTCGATGCTACATTATAATTTTTTAATTCTCCGCCGTTATTTAACAAAGAAATAATAACAAATTTACTTTTTTTTGATACTTCGTCTAGTTCATTGTTATATTTTATTTTAGCTACTCTTACCAAATCAATGTCATTCTTATCAAATGCCAAATGAAGATCATCATCTGGTAAAGAATAAACAGCAAATTGCTTTCCGTTATCTAATAGTTTGCAATCCCATAAGCTATCATAAAGAGTGGGTGTTTCAGAAACAACACTATCTTTATTGCTATTTAATTTTTTAATTGTGCCCCACCCCTGCAAGCTTTTTGCTTTGACACAAAAAGCTTTATAATTTTCAAAAGTTGGATCTTTCAAAAATTCTTCCATTGCAATTTTACTTAAATCTTGTGACTCACTACTTGATACTTCAATACCCGAAGTTGCAGTTGAATCAGTTTTTTCACTCTGATTTTGGGATACAGACGTTTGAGCTGCTTGTTGAGCTAAAATAGTTTTTATTTGCTCTTGCAATTGAGCAATCATTTGAATGAGTGTTGCAATCAACTGTTGCTTTATTTCTTCCTGTGTTGTTGCTTTTGCAACTATTGGTGTGCAACAAAATAAAACGCTAACTAAACATAATGATAAAATATATTTTTTCATAGAGTAATTTTTTATTTACCCGTAGCGATGATATTTGTTGAAACAAAAAGCCCACCACAGGTAGAGACCGAAATCTCTCATACCAGTTTCCTAGTATGGCCAATACAGCGACCCCATGATGGGTTCTTTATGCTGTATTGGACTGTTGCCATGCCCATAGATGAATCTATAAGTTTAGGCGGAATTATTAAATTGTTAATTTATATTATACCAAATCGGTAATTTAATAAAGTCTGGGACTACTGGATCTGGATTCTCGTTTGTACTTGTTGATTTACGGGAACATATGTAGAGTATTGCTCTCTTATAATTTGTGATAAATTAATTTTTTGAGTCGCATCGGTTGTTGCATCTTCTACGGTTATTACTAGTGCATACTCCTGGACATATCCCCTTATGTCGGCTCTTCCTCTTGTAGTAAGTGTAATCCAAATCTCCCAATCTCCACCCGTATATTTACCTCTAGTTGAATTAGAAAATATTTTTTCAAAACTTTTAACAGTGTTCCATTTCGTTCTGTAGTCATTACTTTCGGATGTTAATCCTGCGCTTTTATCTTTTCCCTTCGAATTTTTATAATGTAAATTTACATCCACATCAGCCAACGTATAGTCTTGTTGTCCTATCTCACTAATAAGAGGGGTATAAACAAGTGTTCCACGTATCCTAGTATTTTTACCTTTTACAGCTAGCTCTGGAGGAACAATAAATTTAAGCTTATGTTTGTATTCTTTTATCTGATTCTCTTGATCTTCGGCTGCTTCAATTTTACCTATATAAAAAAATGTTGCTGCTGATTCAGCACAATTGAGTGCACGATTAAAATCGGGAACGCCGAAACCAACCAGCCTAGGCAAATCCTGAGGGTTTATTCTTGAACCTGTCGGGAGATTATAGCTTGCTGAATGTAATAAGAGTGCTTTTGTGAGATCTATTGAATCTTTTCCTACACTTTTTAAATATGCGTATATCTGGGCAGCTACGCTGCTAACCAGTGGGGCTGCAAAACTTGTTCCAATATTTTCTTCAATCTTTTGAGGTGAAGTCGAAAGACTTTTTACTCCCACTCCAGAACAGTTTCCCCTAGTATCACAGTTACCACCGAAGTGTACTAGATCTGGCTTTTTTTGCCCATCAATTCCTGTTCGTGTAAAAGGAGAGGGTTCATTAATGAGAGCGAGTGCACGAGATGATTCTGTATCAGCTATGGCCCCTACACTAAATCCATTTACCATATCTCCTGGACAGGTGATTATCGAATTAGGGTTATTGAAGCACTCAGGGTACGGTAGACTGGTAAAAGACCTGTGATTGCCTGCGGTAACGATAATAAAAACCTTATATTTATATGCTATCGAATCTAACTCTCTAGTAAAAAAAGATTTCTCGCCATTCCGAAGAGAAACATCGTTATCGTCGTTAATCGACATATTAAAAACCTTTACACCGCTATATTGTGGATCCTTAACTACTTTAATTACAGCCGCGATTATTTCTTTATCGCTTGTTAGTAAGCCTCCTTTTTTAAGAACCCTCACATCGAGCACTTTCGCTTTTGGTGTTAACACATGATTATTTATTTGTGTTTCTATATCATTACCAAAAACGGTTCGCCCTGCCACGAAAGTACCATGGCTCAAGTCTTCTTTAGTAGTATCGTTAATACAATCTTCTACTCCGATAATAAGACTATTTAATAATTGGTGGGAGAAAATTCCAGTATCTACAACTGCAACTCGTGCATCTAAGTCTAAATCTGCTATAGTAGCGTCTTTAAGATCATATTCGACAGGTAGCTCCTGCGAGGGGAAAAATTCGACTGATTTCTCAATTCTAACTATTGGATTTCGCGGGTCGTTTTCGGATATTTTATCAATGAATTTTTGTTCGAAAGAGCCGTATACAACTTTTGCACCGGATTCTGATATGAAATATTCAGTCTCCACACCGGATTTTTGTTTAACTTCTTGTGCTACCTTCTTCCCCTCGTCTTCTGAAAGAACGTCCGCTAAAAAAAGATATGCTTTAAATTTATCTTTCTCGGCTAGAGAAAAAGTGAGTTTGTCGTCTTTTTTTATAATATCAATTTTACTTACCGCTGAAAGATATGCACTATCATTTTTATTTTTGCCAACTGTCAACAGATCGATGGACGTACAAAATGACTTTAAGTTTTTAGTCGTTGATGATGCAAGAAAGGTTCTTTCGGAAATTTGTGCATATACATCAATATGGTTTTTTTCTAGAAGTATTCGTGGTTGTGTAGTTTTAGACAAAGCCTTTTCATTAAATTGCACTTCATAAAAAAGCCTATCTTCTGAAGATATTATTGGTTTTTCGGAGGAATCCGCCATAGCTATTATGCTTTTTGTTTCTCGAACACGGTCAGCTCTATGCTTCCGAAATTTACTCCCGCTTATGCGCATTGTGGGCGGACCGCGCCGTCCTATCTTTTTAGCCTTTCGGTTATTCGAATCTGGTATTTGAAATATAGGATTAGCTATTTCCATAATTAGATTTTTGTATTTAGATGATGAAGAGTTGAAGATGGTAGACCAGTAATTCTTTCTAATTCTTCGTAAGTGTATTTTTGCTCATCCAACTTTCTCAAACTTTTTATTGCTAGAATCAAACTATCCCTGCGTTGACCTTTCAGTCTTTCAGAATGTGAAGCGTTTGCAATTAAGAAATTTTCTATAAGTTGTTGCTGGAGATTGCCGTCTTCTGCAAGCACATTTTTTCTAAGAGAGCGGTTTATAATTTGTCTTATGATAGCGCCAGAAAGTCCTTCCGACAAATTAAGTAGTAGTTTTATATCAATATCTTTATTATCATAAAGAAAAAGGTTTAGCAACGACTTTCTAGAAGAAGCATCAAGAATGTCTAATTTTAAAGAGTAATCAAATCTTCTCCATACTGCAGAATCTAACAGATGTTCATGGTTGGTGGCTGCGACTAAAATTGTATTTGGATTAAGGTTATCTATATTTTGTAATAGAACTGTAACTACTCTTTTAAGTTCGCCTAGCTCCTGGGAATCATCTCTATGTTTAGCAATAGCATCAAACTCATCGAGCAAGAGCACACATTCTTTTTTTGATGCCTCATCAAAAATAAGCTTTAGGTTCTTGCCAGTCTCTCCTAAAAATGAAGATACTAAAGTATCTAAGTAAACATGATAAATTGGTAAATTCAACTCTCCAGCCAAGACATATGCGAATAAAGTTTTTCCGGTGCCAGGTGGCCCATATAAAATTAATCTACTATCATTAGCTAAACCATGTTTTTTTAAAACATCTTTCTTTTTGTAATTTTCTATTATCTCTAATAATACGTTTTTATTTGTTGACGATAGTATTATTTGATCCAAATTATTTATTGATTTACGTATCTCAAAAAGATGTCCATTCCCAGAGATTATATTTTGAACACTGGATGGTTGAAAAAAAACAGGAGCATTATCCACAGAAGAGACCGAATATGCTTCTCTAAGTTTTTTTGCTAACTTATATTGCTTGCGTTTTTCAGCTGTGGTAATAAAATTACCGATTATGCGATCAATTAATTTTTGATCACCTTTTTTAAAGGCATGAATTAAGTCTGGTATTGCGTTTTCTTGGTTCATATTTTTATTATATCCAAAAAACAAAATTAATGGAAGTTTTGGATAAGTGGATAACTTTCTAGATTATTTACGTGGATATTTTTACAATAATTGCTTTATTAATTGGTGAAATTGTTGATAGGTCTTCGATATAATATCGAGACAACAAAGAAGGGTTTCATTAATCATTTTACTCATATTACGATAAGGGGCACTTCCTAATTTCTTACTGATTATTTATAATAAAACAGTTTCTGACTTCATCCAGCCAGTGGAGCATTATGAAAAATATAATAAAGGCTAACTTTATGTAGTTTTAATAAACACTTCTTTTGAGGTGTTTTATTTTTTATGCCACATGCTTCGGTAAAGACAATCCGTCAATTAATATATTGGGAGTATGCTAAACTTATTTCCGGAAGTACCCTGGGAGACAGAAAAAGCTGGGGTTTTGTAATGCATACTTACAAAAAATTAGATGAAGGTAAAATACATCCTTCCAATATTTTAAAAGAAAATAAAAAATTTTTTGAAAATGGGCAAAAATGTGTTTATTGCGGTTCAACAGAATGTTTAGAATGGGATCATATCATTCCTCAAGTCAAAATTTTACTGGATACGATAGATAATCAGGTTTTGGCTTGCAAACATTGCAATTGTTGCAAGGGCGGTCGCGATCCTTTTGAGTGGTATGGCAAAGACAAAATGTATGAAATTCCAAGGATTGTTTTGGGAAAATATCTCAAACTTGTGTACGATATTCACGAAAATCAGGGAACGCTGGATTCCTTCGACCTCAACGGTGATGGAAAAATCGACATTTACGACCTTGGAGTGATCTTAAAATCATAAAATGGGCTTTTATTTTCCAAAATTTAGGTGTTATAATTCCACAGAATTTAATTAATGAATTTATAGATAAAGTTCCAAATGAATAAATTTAAATGGGAATTTGTAAAACAAATACCGAGTCAAAACTCGGTTTTTTTGTGCATAAGTTCAAACACATTCTGGACTCGGTCGGAGTTTAGAAACGAATGAAAATTGTCAGAATTAGCTTCGGGGTAAAAGGATTTGCAACTGTATACAACGACGCCGTAAAATGGAGTCG
>Ga0172381_10006069_pt1 | contig 12160 bp, 15 predicted proteins | sample Leawel6488metaG_FD_119754 | JGI IMG/M metagenome (GOLD analysis project Ga0172381, IMG submission 119754) | Leachate microbial communities from a municipal landfill in Southern Ontario, Canada - Leachate well 64-88 metaG | ecosystem: Engineered > Solid waste > Landfill > Unclassified | place...
AATTGAAGAGCATCTGGTAAAAGGATTGCCCCCAAATTCTTATTGTACCTAGGCTAAGCCTTTTCACCTCTTTTCGCTCTTTATCAATTAATTCATTTTTTTCCACCCCCATCTCCCCTGCCATTTTTTCACTTTTGTACCTTCCCATTTTTTCCGTTAGGGGTCATGCTTGCATGACCCTGTTTTTTTATATAAAGATAATAACAAATTATAATACAATTAATATGATTTATTGACCAATCTGTTTTTTTCTGTTAAAATTTAAATTGTTAGTTTTTGCTTTGGGCGTGTAGTTCAGTGGCAGAACGCTGTCCTGATAAGACAGAGGTCGAAGGTCCGATTCCTTCCACGCCCACTCAATTTATTTAAAGATTTACGTTAAATCCGAATTATTTCGGATTTTTTATTTAATATTTTGCAAATTGTATTTTGATGGGGTAAAATTATATAATATAAATAGACAAAAAATATTTTTTTATTAATTATTAAATTTATGATATCAAAAGATAATATAATAAAATTTTCAATCAGTATTATTATTTGTCAGCTTGCTGGAGTAATAGGCTCGGTTTTTACTGTTCCAGCAATTGACGATTGGCTTAATAATTTAAACAAACCAAGTTTTAATCCGCCAAACTGGATTTTTGCTCCAGTATGGTCTATTTTATTTTTGTTAATGGGTATATCTTTTTACATTGTTTGGAATAAAAATTGGGAAATAGAAAACGAGATTACAAAAGTAAATAAAAAACCTTGGAATTTTTTTTCAGAAAAATTATTAAATGGGAAATGGAAGAAAATAAATATCATAGCAATATTTTTTATTCAGTTGTTTTTAAACGTTTGTTGGTCTATAATATTTTTTGGAATGCATTCACCTTCGGTGGCATTTTTTGAACTTTTAATGTTGTGGTTTGCTATTTTATTTACGATAATAAATTTTTATAGAGTATCAAAATTGGCAGCGTATTTACTTTTACCGTATATTTTGTGGGTTTCATTTGCAGGAGTATTAAATTATTTTTTATGGATTCTCAATTAATTAAATAAACAATTTAAAAATATGGAAAAATATACTCCTCCAAGAAATCTTAAAAAATTTCAAAATAGCAAAAAAGGTTTTCAAGATAAACCGATAAATAGGGCTTGGGGCAATGCCACTAGACTAGAAAATATTAATAATAGAAACAAAAATAAAGGGAAAAAGGGATAATTATTAGTATAAAATAATTTAGTTTATGGCAAAAGTTAAAGTCTTAGTTAAAGGCTATACTAATGCTGATTCTATAGCAGAAAGTGGCGAAGAAAAAAATTGTGCCACTATAACTTTGATTTTGGATGAAGGATTAGTAATTGTTGTTGATCCGGGAGTATTAAAGAGCCAGCAAATTTTAATTGATGTATTAAATGAAGAAAAATTAAGTATTAATGATGTAAGTTTAGTTTGCATTACCCATTCTCATATTGACCATTATAGAAACATAGGAATGTTTCCCAATGCAAAAGTTTTAGAATTTTTTGGATTATGGGATAAAAATAAGGTTGAAAATTGGAAAGAACAATTTTCTCGTAATATTCAAATTTTAAAAACTCCAGGGCACGACTATACAGGAATAACTCTTTTTGTAACAACAGATGAAGGAATTATAGCAATATGTGGAGATGTTTTTTGGAAAGAAAATTATCCTAAAAATTCAAGCGATGATATTTACGCTTCAGATTATATAAAGTTAGAGGAAAGCAGGAGAATGGTTTTAGAAATGGCCGATTGGATAATTCCTGGACACGCAGATATTTATAAAGTAGATAAAAATAAAATATTAAAAGATAGATTAGAAATAAAAGAAAAGACAAAAACAGAAACAAATTTTATAATTTGTAAAAAGTGTAAAAAGGTAATTGAAAAATCAGAAGATGCTTGTCTTTGTCGCCCTTATCTTTGTTATCGTTGTTGCGAATGTGATATTAATTGCGATTTATGTAGTTGTAAGCGTAAACATAAAAAATATTATAAATCATGGAAAAAAATTTTTTATCGATTTTATTCATAACAATTTTAACTTATTTGATGGCAGGTTCTGCTATGTGGGCGCATCAACCCAATCTTGTTTTTTTACAAAAAGATGATGTACATATAAATAATCCAGAAATATCTCAATCGTTTTATGATGAACTTTCAGGAGTTTCTAAAAATTATTTTATAAAATCTAATAAAGATTTTAATTTTTATTTAAATCTTTTAGTTCCATTTTCTAAAAATAAAAACGGAAGATATTCTGCTAATGTTTTTTTAATAAAAGATGATGGATCAGAAGAAAAAATAACAACAATTAATGGCTTAACTTCTGAGTGGACAGAATACTATGAACGCTTTAGTAGGGATTATTATATGAAAGGTCCAGAAACAGAAAAAAATTTTTCGGCTGGTGAATATAAAATAGAAATATATTCTTTGGATAATTTAGGAAAATACACTTTGGCTATTGGAAACACAGAAATTTATGATATTAAATCATTAATTAATCTTTATTGGCAACTTCCAATATTAAAATTAAAGTTTTTTGAAACGTCTGTTTGGCAGCTTTTTTTGACTCCGATGGCCATTATTGGAATAGGAATTATCGGTTTAATTTTAATAATATTAACTATTTTATATTATTTAACTGGAACGATAACAATAAAAATAAAACAAGCAAAAGCTAAAACTATTTTGTTAACTTCATCTGGGATGCAAATGAAAAATGAAATAGTAAAATTATTACAAAAACCAGCTTATGATATTACAGTTGCATTTATTATTACTGCTGCAAAAGGAGAAAATAATTTAGATTATGTAAAAAGAGATTACGATATTATGAGAGAAATGGGATTTAACGTCTCAGACGTTGATATTGACGGGAAGACAGAATCAGAAGTTAGAGAGTTGATAAAATTAAAAGACATAATTTATGTTGAAGGTGGAAATGCTTATTATTTGTTAAAAGCGATGAGAAAGTGTAATTTTGAAAAAATTATTAAAAAATTGTTAAAAGAGGGAAAAGTTTATCTTGGAGCTTCGGCAGGAAGTATGGTTGCAGGAAAAACTATAAAAACAGCCAATTGGAAAACCGAAAAAGAAAAATTTGGTGTTAAAAATTTAAAAGGATTAAATTTAGTCCCATTTGATATTTTTGTTCATTATAAACCAGAACATGCCCAAATTATTAAGAAAAAACTTCCGTTTAAATGGCAAAGAAGAAAATTAAAAATTATAACTGATGAACAGGCAATTTTAGTGCAAGCAAAAAATGTAATATTGCTTGGAGATCAAAATAAAGTAATTGTTTAGTTATATGAAAATAAACGTTAAAGCAAAACCAAACTCCAGAGAAGAAAAAGTTGAAAAAATAGACGAAAACAATTTTGTAGTTTCTGTTAAAGAAAAACCGGAAAAAGGAAAGGCCAACGATGCAATTAGAAATGCGTTGGCAGTTTATTTTAAGATAGCCTCTGCCAGAGTTAAAATTATAGGAGGGTATTCTTCAAGAAATAAAATAGTTGAGATAATTTAGCGATAATTATTGCCAAGAAGCATAAAATATTGTATAAAAATATTGTTATGTTCATTAACAAAAAGAGGGATTATTATGCGAACCTGCAATCAAATAATAAATGTTTTTTTATTTGACGGCAATTCAGAAGTAAGAAAAGAATTAGAAAAATATTTTTCGAAAAAAGTAAGGAGAAAAATTTTTAGACAAATAAAAATATATAAACCTAAGAATATTTCTGAAATAAGAGAAAGAATAATGGAAACATCACGCTGTTTTATTCTAATTAATACTAGTTCATATTCGGACAAAAGGGAACTATTACAAGAATTAATTTATGACTATTGTTCAAGTGTTAATATTGTTATAATAAATGCAAAGATTTGGAGCAAAAAAGATTAGCCTCAATTTTTATTGAGGCTTTTTATTTGAGTTTGCATTTTGATAGGATAATTGATAAAATTTCTTAACAGATAATTTATATTTTAAAACACAATAAATTTAAAACACAAGTTGATTTTTTAAAATGTAGATGTAAACTAATAGAATGGTTGATAAAAAGAAAAAATTAAAATTTACGTCTGCTAGTAAAAAAGGAACTAAAAAGCCGAGTAAAGTTTTAGTTAAATCCAAATTTAAAATAAAAAAAATAGATAAAAAAAACATCACCGTTAAATTAGACAAGAAATTAAAATTGAAAAAAAAGATAAAAAAAATAACTATTACTCCAAATAAAAAATTGAAAGTCCGCGATAAAATCGGATTAAATATTAAAAAAGTTATTAAAAAGCCATTAAAAATAATAGAACCTAAAATAGAAAAGATAAAACAGTCAAAAAAAATTGCATTAAAAAAAGAAAAAAAACCAGAAAATCAAAATTTTGTTTTTTCTGCAGAATCTCTTTTTAAAGCTAAAATAAAAGTAATAGGAATTGGCGGTGGTGGGGGATCTATTGTTTCTGAAATTGGAAAATCTCTAGAAAAAGCTACTTTTTTAATCGCAGACACAGACATTAGAGCATTAAAAAAAAGAAATGGAATAAAACATCTTTGTTTTGGGGAAAATTTAACGCACGGATTAGGAACTGGAGTAAATGTAGAATTAGCACGACAAGCAGCCGAAGAATCAAAAGAAAAATTTAAAAATATTTTTACAGGACAAGATATTGTAATTTTTATAGCTTCATTAGGCGGAGGTCTAGGGTCTGGAGCTACTCAAACTTTTATTGACGCAGCAAAGGAATTTGGTGGAATAACTTTAGGAATTTTTACATTGCCATTTAAATTTGAAGGTAAAAATAAAAACCGAATTGCGCAAAATGCTTTAAAATTAATGAAACCGTCTTTAAATGTTTCACTTGTGATTCCAAATGAAAAAATATTTAAAGTTATAGACGAAAATACCCCCATAACAGAGGCTTTTTCAATGGTTAATAAAAATCTTATAGGCTCTTTAGAAAGTTTGATAGATTTAATTTATAATCCAGGAATAATAAACATTGACTTTGCAGATTTAAAAACAATACTTAAGGGTAAAGGAAATCAAGCGTTTTTAAATACAATTGAAGAAGCCGGAAAAGAAAGAGCAGAAAAAACTTGCGATAGAATTTTTTCAAATCCATTATTGCAAAATCATAGTTTTGTAGCCGAAAATATTTTATTTAATATTGTAGGATCTGATAATCTTTCAATGTTTGAAGTTGAAAAAATTAGTAGACATATATCAGAATTAAATCCTAAAGCCAAAATAATTTTTGGAATTTCAAAAAATCCTAAACTAAAAACAAAAATTAAAACTACCATATTAATGACAGGATCAGGCTTGAAAGATAATTCAGAGTCTGTTAAAATCCCAGAAGTTATAATTAAAAAAGAAGAATTTAAAATTGATAAAGGAGCAAAAAAAGTTAATAATTTAAATTTAAAAAAACCGAAGAAAAAGAAAAATAATTTTGACAGAACAAGAAAAGAAGATGAAGTTTTAACAAATAATGTTATGTCTGTGTCCGAAGAGACGGTGTCAACGATAAAAAATAAATTAGAAAAAAAGATAAACATTACCGACAATTCTTTATTTTTAGATAAAGAATTGCCCAGTGTAAAAAGAGGAACCATTAGAAGAAGTGGTTTAGAAATTAAAAAAGCAGAAGATCAAGAAGAAAAAAAGAAAATGGAACAAGAAAAAGAATGGGAAATTCCAGCATTTTTAAGAAGAGTTAAATACAAAAGTTAAAAATTGAGAATATATTTTAAAAAATAATTAAAAAATATCGCTACTCTAAATTAAAAATTTATGACAAAAGAATTAGAGGTTAAAAAAGCAATTATTCCCATTGCAGGTCTTGGCACGAGGTTTTTACCTTTGTCAAAATCTATTTCTAAAGAATTTTTTCCATTGGTTGATAAGCCAATTGTTCAATATATTATCGACGAAATGAAAAAATCTGGGATAGAAGAAATTGTTTTTGTTGTGAGTCCAAAACAAAAATTAATTTTAGAGCATTTTAAAAAATCTCCTGAAATAGAAAAATGGTTAACAAAAAGAAATAAACAGGAAACACTAAAAGAATTTAAAGAATTTGAATCACTTTTTGATGGCATTAATTTTAGCTTTGTAGCACAAAAAGAACCCCTAGGTGATGGTCATGCGCTTTTACAGGCTTCAAAAAAAGTAAAAAAAGAACCCGTAGCGGTTTCATTTGGAGACGATATTGTTGATTCTGATTCCCCTGCAATTTTACAATTAATAAATATTTTTAAAACCTGTTCGGCCCCTGTTATTGCTTTAAAACAAGTATCTAAAGAAAAAGTTTCAGCTTATGGATCGGTTGAAGTCGAAAAAATTGCAAATAATTTATATAAAGTTAAAAAAATAATTGAAAAACCAAAACCAGAGGAAATTCCATCAAATTTAGTTATTGTTGGAAAATATATTTTAACTCCAGATGTTTTTGATTATTTAAAAACCGCTAAACCATCAAATAAAGGAGAAATAATTTTAGCTGAAGTTTTTGATAAAATGTTAAACGAAGGAAAAACAATTTACGGATATGAACTGAAAGGAGAATGGCTAGAATGCGGAGATAAACTAAAATGGTTAAAATCTTTTATATATTTTGCTTTGAAAGATCCAAGATATTCTGACGAACTTAAAAAATATATAAAAACGATAAAGTAAAATTTAAAAAAATTACTGCCCGGTGCAGTAATTTTGTTTTCTTTATAAATTATTGTAAAATTAAAAATTAGAATAAATAAACAAAAATTATGATTTATGATTTAATTATTGTTGGAGGTGGTCCTGCTGGTATTACGGCTGGAATTTATGCAGGCAGACAAAGAATGAAAACTCTTTTAATTACTAAAGAATTCGGAGGTCAAATGGCAAAGAAATCTACAGAAGTTTGTAATTATCCTGGATTTCCAAGAATTTCTGGAATGGAATTAATAGAAAAATTTGTTGATCACTTAAAAGTGCAAGAATCCGTTGAAATAAAATTTAATCAAGTAAAGCAAATTGAAAAAGAAAATGATATTTTTATAATTACAACAGCAGAATCAGAAAAGCTACAAAGCAAATCAGTAATTATTGCCACAGGAGCCGATCCAAGACCATTAGAAGCTATTGGAGAAAAAGAATTTATTGGCAAAGGGGTTAGTTATTGTGTGACTTGCGATGGACCAATTTTTAAAAATAAAACGATCGCAATTGTAGGGGGCGGAAATGCGGGGTTGGAAGCTGCTTTATTTATGATAAATTATGCTAATAAAATTTATGTTTTAGAATGTGGTCCAGAAATAAAAGCAGATGAAATAAATAAAAGTGATGTTGCAAAGTCTGATAAAATTGAAATTATTACAAACGCTAGTGTAAAAGAAATCAAGGGAGAAATAATGGTTAATTCACTAATTTATCAGGATAACATTTCCCAAGAAGTTAAAACATTGGAAGTTGGCGGAATATTTATTGAAATTGGATGTCAACCAGCAACAGCTTTAGTAAAAGGATTAGTTGATTTTTCAAAAAGAGACGAAATTATGGTTGAGTTTGAAACTTTCACAACCAAGACCCCAGGACTTTTTTCGGCAGGTGATAATAATTCAGGGCCTTATAAACAAATTGTTACTGCAGCAGGAGAAGGATGTAAAACAGCTTTAGCTGCATATGACTATTTAAGAAAAATAAATAATTTAAAAAAATAAAAGATAAAAATGACTAAAATAAAATCAATAATTGCAAGAGAAACAAAAGATTCAAGAAATAAACCAACAGTTGAGGTTGAGTTAGAAACAGAAAAAGGAGTTTTTACAGCTTCTGTGCCATCTGGCGCCTCCACCGGAAAAAATGAAGCTTTAGAATTGAGAGATGAAGATGGTAGAGGAGTTTTGGTTGCAATAAAAAACGTAAATGAAGTAATTGCACCAAAATAAATTGGAAAAGATATAATAAATCAAAGAGAAATAGATGATTTGATGATTGCTTTAGATGGAACAGAGAATAAATCAAAACTTGGAGCTAATGCAATTTTGGGAGTTTCTATGGCTGTATGCAGAGCAGGAGCTGATGCACAAAAAATTTCTCTTTATGAACATATTAAAAAACTAGCAAAAAATGAAAAGATAAATATTCCCTTGCCAATGTTTAATATTTTAAATGGCGGAGCACATGCAAAAAATGATTTAGAAATTCAGGAATTTATGATTGTACCTCACAAAAAAACAATGGCAGAAAATTTGGTTGTGGGAAATAATATTTTTTTAAAATTAAAAGAAGCAGTAAAAGTAAACTTTGGAGACGAACATTTAGGACTTGGAGATGAAGGTGGATTTGCTCCGCCAATTTCAAAAGCAGAACAAGCTTTATTTTTAATAAAAAATGCTAGTGAAGATTATGAAGATGTAAAATTTGCTTTAGATTGTGCAGCTTCTGAATTTTTTGAAAATGGAAAATATAAATTGGAGGGTAGAGAATTAAGTCGATCGGAAATGATGGAATTTTATAAAGATTTGGTAGAAAAATTTCCAATTATTTCAATTGAAGATCCATTTTCGGAAGAAGATTGGCAAGGATTTGAAGAATTTATAAATCAAATGAAAGAAAAAATTATTATTGTGGGAGATGATTTGACAACTACAAATATAAAAACAATAAAAGATGCTCATAATAAAAAAGCAATAAACGCAGTTTTGATAAAATTAAATCAAATTGGAAGTGTTTCCGAAACTATTGATGCAATAAATATGACAAAATCTTTTGGATGGAAAGTTGTTGTTTCTCATAGAAGTGGAGAAACAATGGATAATTTTATTGCAGACTTGGCAGTAGGAACTGGGGCAGACTTTTTAAAATCCGGAAGTCCCGCAAAAGATGAAAGAATGGTGAAATATCAAAGAGTTGTTGAAATTGAAAACGAAATAAATAAAAAATAAAATATTAAATATTATGGCAAAATTATACTTACAACGACATTTAAAATCCCAATGGAACGTGGAAAATAGATTTGCTGGGTGGGTAGATAATCCATTATCCGAAGAGGGAATTTTGCAAGGACAAGTTGCTGCTGAAAAATTAAAAAATGAAAGTTTTGATATTATTTATACTTCGCCACTTTCAAGGAATAAACAAACCGTTTTAAGAATCTTAAGACTTTTAGAAGGAAAATATCCAATATTTCAATATTGTGAAGGAAAAATGAAAGATTGGGGAAGTTTTGAAGGACCAGAAAATCATATTCCTGTAATTGTTGCAGAAGAACTTAATGAAAGATATTATGGAAAACTACAGGGACTAAATAAAGAAGAAGTAAAAAAAACTTTTGGTGAAGATCAAGTGCATTTGTGGAGAAGAAGTTATGATGTGGCCCCTCCAGAAGGAGAATCTTTAAAAGATACTTTTTCCCGAGTAATCCCTTTTTTTGAAAAAAATATTGAAAAAGATTTAAAAAACGGAAAAGATGTATTGATTGTTTCCAGCGGAAATGCTTTGAGATCTATTGTTAAAAAAATAGAAAATATATCTGATAAAGAAATTATAAATTTTGAAATAGATTTCGGAGGTACAATAAAATATGAATTTGATGGAAAAGATTATAAAAAGTTGCAATAGATTTTTTTACATTGTAGAATATAAATAATTATTAATTAATTTAATTTCACTTTTTATTTTTGTAGCTTATAAGCTTCAAATTAAAGATAATAAATTAAAAAGAAAGTTATGTTGAAAAAGATAACAAACACCTTAAAGCATTGGGTTAGTGCTATCAAACGCTTTATTAAAAAACAGGATAAAAAAACTGTTTTAACAACTATTATATTGCTTTTAATCATTATTGTTTGGGCAATATTTTATTTTAAGTCAAATTCGAACGTTTCATTTTTGAGGTTTTGGGAAGCCGGAGATAAAAAAATTGCAGAAAAAGCTGTAAATTATATTAATGACAACGACCTTGGTAGTGCAACAGCTTCTTTATTAGAATTTTCAAGAGAAAGTGGCCTTATTAAAATAAAAATTAAAATAGGAGAAACTGAATTTGATTCTTATGTTTCAAAAGACGGAAGATTTTTATTTCCAAATGTTATAGAGATGGTAACTCTAGAAAATACTAATACCGAAGGAACTACTCCAACCGTATCTGTTGGAAGTTGCGACGAATTAACAAAAACAGATAATCCTGTGCTAGAAGTTTATATAGTTTCTTTGTGTCCTTATGGATTGCAAATACAAAGAGCAGTAGCAGAAGCAGTAAAAAGCGTTCCAGAATTGGCAAATTACGTTAAAATAAGATATATCGGATCAACAGACGGTTCGACGATCCAATCAATGCATGGAGAAGAAGAAGCTACAGAAAATTTAAGACAAATTTGTATTAGAGAAGAGCAATCTAATAAATATTGGAATTATGCTTCTTGCTATATGAAAGCAGGAGATTCATCTGCTTGTTTATTATCGGCTGGAGTAGATTCGGGTAAATTATCATCTTGTATGTCAGACACTACTAAAGGAATCGCCTATGCATCAGAGGATTTTATATTAAACAATAAATATGGTGTTTCAGGTTCTCCAACTTTAATGTTGGGAGATGCAGTTGTTAGCGAAACAGGATTTGGCGGAAGATCAGCCGATGCTATAAAATCAATTGTTTGTTGTGCATCAAGTTCAGAATCAAGTTTTTGTTCTCAAGCTTTAAACACCAGTCCAGCAGCAACATCTTTTTCTCAAGATTATTCTTCTGGAAATTCTACAAACACAGCTAATTGCGAATAATTTGATGATTATGATAAAATTATATACCACGCCAACTTGCGTGTATTGCAAAACCTTAAAAGGTTATTTAAAGACTAATGGAAAAGAATTTGAAGAGATAGACGTTTCAAAAGATGAAAAACAATTGCAAGAAATGATTAAGGCATCGGGGCAGATGGGGGTTCCTGTTTTAAATATTGATGGAGAAATTATTACAGGATTTGATAAAGCAAAAATTGACGAATTATTAAATATACAACAATAATATGACAAAAATTGCTATTAACGGGTTTGGTAGAATTGGCCGACAAACATTTAGAAGAATTTTAGAAAATCATCCAGAATTAGATGTTGTTGCTATTAATGACTTAACCGATAACAAAACATTAGCTCATCTTTTAAAGTACGATTCTGTTTATAGAACTTTAGATAAAGAAGTTGGCTATACAGAAGACAGTATTTCTGTTGATGGCAAAAAAATTAAAGCATTAGCAGAAAAAGATCCAGAAAAATTACCTTGGAAAGAATTAGGCGTTGATATTGTTTTAGAGTGCACAGGATTTTTTACAAAAGCAGAAGACGCAAGAAAACATATTACAGCCGGAGCTAAAAAAGTTATAATGTCGGCTCCAGCCAAAGAGAAAGAGACTCCAGGATTTGTTTTGGGTGTAAACTCGGACAAATATGATTCAACAGTAGATATTATGGATATGGGCTCTTGCACAACAAATTGTGTAGCCCCAATGGCAAAAGTTTTAAACGATAATTTTAAAATTGTTAAAGGTTTTATGACAACGGTTCATAGCTATACCAATGACCAAAGAATTTTAGATTTACCTCATAAAGATTTGAGAAGAGCAAGGTCAGCTGCTATAAACATAATTCCAACTTCAACTGGTGCTGCAAAGGCGCTAGGTAAAATGATTCCGGAATTAGATGGAAAAATGGACGGAATTTCTGTGCGCGTGCCAACTCCCACAGTTTCTTTATTGGATTTAGTAGTTGAAGTTGAAAAATCAACAACAATAGAAGAGGTTAACCAAGCTTTTAAAACAGCAGAAAAAACAGAAGGATTTAAAGGAAGACTAAGAACAGAAGAAAATCCTTTAGTTTCTACAGATTTTATTGGTGATACTTATTCCTCAATTATTGATTTAGGAGAAACAATGGTAAAAGATAATATGATAAAAGTAATTGGCTGGTATGACAATGAGTGGGGCTATTCGTGTAGGTTAGCCGAGTTCGCAGAATTTGTGGGGAAGCGCTTATAGTTGACATCGATTTTCGCGGATTATAATGAAATTATATATCGCTACGTAAACTTATGGCAAAGAAAAATATCACAATTGATGATTTGGCATTGATGGTCCAAAATGGTTTACTGAGG
>Ga0172381_10006070_pt1 | contig 12160 bp, 15 predicted proteins | sample Leawel6488metaG_FD_119754 | JGI IMG/M metagenome (GOLD analysis project Ga0172381, IMG submission 119754) | Leachate microbial communities from a municipal landfill in Southern Ontario, Canada - Leachate well 64-88 metaG | ecosystem: Engineered > Solid waste > Landfill > Unclassified | place...
ATTTCAAGCGCTAAAGATTCTCTTGATACTCCAGCTTCAAATTTTTCTTTGAAATCTTTATAGTGTTTGATAAAATCCTTATGAAATTTGATATGGTCTTCTATATCTGGAAATTTGTGTTCGGCCATATACATTTCTTCGTAAGCAAAATGTTCATTAATATATTTATCAAGAAAAACAATTGCGTCAGATATCATAACGTCATTTTTTTCTGAAATTATATATGAGAGAAGAGTATTAACTTGTCCAAGAAGTCTTTGGTGTTGTCCATCAATTTTTTTATCATCAACGGAGATAGCAGGTGTCCATTCAAAAAGGTATTTCATAATTGTGTTATTTATTTAATAATAATTACACAATTATTATATCACTTTAATCTTCGCTTTGAAATTGAGTTCTTTTATACAAATCCACAGAGCTAGCGTTTCTACTATCCAATTGTTTGATGGGGATTATGTTCTCTCTATCTTTTTTAACCTCTTTTTTGATTGTTTTTTCAAGCCCGTTAGAATCTCTGTTAAATCTGTTTAGTATCTCAGCGTGTGAATCCATTTTATTTTCAAAATCCTTTTGTATTTTATTGTTTTCCTCTATTGATGATGTAGAGTCTTTTTTCTCTATCTGCTTTTTAATTTTATAAAAACCAGAAACATGTGAATCAAATTTTTTGCTGATTTCTTTGTTTAGGTTAGGTGTTAGTTTTCCTCTTTTGTCTAAAGTTTCAGCTTCACTTAATCTTTTGTCGGCAAGCTCTATTTCTACTTTAGCTTTTTCTTTTGGAGTGGTAGCCATTGCCATTTTTATAGGTTCGGCTATTTTTGTTTTGATAGGGTATAACAAATCTCCAGGAAGTGACTGTTCAGACGCATAGACTGCAGATCCTCCAAGAGTTATTGTAATCATTATGGAGGTAAGAACGTAAGCGAGCTTTCTATTTAAAGAAATATTAAAGAAAGAAAATAGGGAATGAGTAGATGGTATTGGCTGGTGCACATCTGCATACAAAGAAAGATTATGTAGCATTTTAGATTTCTCTTCGTTTGTAAGAGAGACCTTTTTTAATTGTTCTATTCCTTTTTGTATATTTATCTCTTTCATGGTTGTATTTATTTTATAACTATATTTAGTATCCTGTTATTTTTTTTAGCTCTGCTATCCCCCTATGTATTTTTACTGAAGTGGCGTTTATTGATATTCCGAGTATTTTTGCTATTTCATCTGGATTCATTCCTTCTACATATCTTAAGTATATTATTTGTTGATATGATTTTGGTAATTCAATTATTTTGCTTATTAAAAATCTTCCTTCTGTTTCTGTTTCAATGTCATATTTTTTATTTCCTTCTATGAGTACAAACTCTTCTACGCTCTCTTCGTCATCTGTTTCTGTAAGTGCTTCAAGTGAGACTGATTTCTTTTTTCTGTAATAATCTATTATCAGATTTCTTGCTATCGTGAATATTAGAGCTTTATCATTTTTTACATTTTGGCCTTCTGCAAGCACATCCCAATATTTTGTAAAAGTTTCTTGAGTTATATCAAGGGCTGTATCTCTGTCTGATATTCTGAACATACAGTATCTAAATACTGAGTCAGAAAGCTTGTTGTAAAGTAATATAAATTTGTCTTTCACTGTATATTGTCCATTTATAGAGACGTATAAAAAGGCTGATTCTTACACGATTATCTCTTATTAAATATAGTAAAACTAAATTTTGATTTTGTCTACGTAAGGGATGGGGTGTATAATACGTCTCTATAAGTATCAAAGTCGTGTTTAATAATTTATTAATTTTAATCAATTCCCACCAAATAAAAAATATTTTGACGGGATAAAAATATGAAAAATCAAATTAAATCAATATTAGGTTCAGTTTTGTTAGCGTCATTTACATTAGCACCAGTCACAGCAGTGTTGGCCAATGAGAACGAGGATGCAAGTTCATCAGGGCCAGCAACTTCAACAAAGGTTGTTAAAGTATTGAGAGAAGGTGACAGAGGATATATGCCACCAGTATTTTCATCATCATCTTTAAATAGATCAGCAGATTGGAAAGATTTGAAAAAAGCTTCTTCAACTGCCACATCAACAATAAAGCATGAAGATAAGAACAAAAAAGATGAAAAGAAACATAATAGATACGGAGATAAGTTTAAGATAGATGTTGCATCAACAACACAAAAATTATTGGATATCGCAAATAAACTAGGAGCTATTGGTACTCAAATCAAAGCAATAGTTGCCGGTCAAGCAAGTTCAACTGATGTTGTAGCACAAGCAATAAATAAAGAAGACGGCAGAGGATTCTTTCATAAGTTTTTGTTCGGAGCTGATTTAAAAAATCTTGGAGCAGTAATAAGCCAAGTAAGCGTAATGCAAGCAAGAATCAATCAATTAGATAACAAGATTTCAAAGATGGCTTCTTCAACAGATAAGACAGCTTTGATTACAAATGTTCAGACTCTTAAAGATCAAGTAGCTACTCTTGAGAAATATGTTAAAGATAATATAAACAGCTTCAGTTTGTTTGGATGGCTTACAAAGAAATCTAAATAATCTGAACTAAGTAAAATTATTAGAAACAAAAAACACCTATTGAGCAGGTGTTTTTTGTTTTTGCATAATAAGAAGTGGGGGATTTTAACAAATGTAAAACCCGCAAAACAATTTCCTGTTTTGCGGGTTTATTCTTTTCTTGAAGATCTAGGCTACCATTTTTTCGGCTTTCATCTCCGTATACATCTTCCAGGTTGTAGCTTCCGGGCTGTTATTTTCCAACCTTGTGAAGCTTCCCTCGGGAATGGCCTTTTCCTCTTCGGAAATTTTCTCATACGCCGCTATATTTCCCTTGACTACGGCACCGTGAATTACGATTTTTCTGGCTGTTTTTACAGGTGCCTCTTCTTTTTTGAAAAGGTCTGATACAACAGCTTTTAAAAAACTTACGATATCCGTTCCTTTTTCCTGAACTGCCGGTCCTTTGTAAGCTCCGATTGCCATTTCATCCATCATGTTCATGTGTTGCCTCCTCTTAGGGATATATTTTATATCTCTTATTCTCTTTCAATTATACCATATATATTGATATTGTCAAGCATGAATGACGCCTAAAAATATGAGTATTTTATCGTTTTTGTAGCGTCGCACCATAAGGACGGTTGTGCGACGTGACTTCGTTAAGTCAAAAAGAAAACCCCAGCTTTATCCAGCTGGGGTTTGTTGATTGATTTATATCTATTCTTCGGATCCGCCGCATTCAAGTACGTAGTCTATTACTGCACCGCCGGCTCTGTAATGAGGATTCAGGTCCAATCCCTTTGTGGAAACTGTGGTCTCTTTCTTTACCTTTGGTTCAACTACAAAACTTTGAGAACCTACTGTGACGATTGACTTTGGTGTTTCTGATGCTCCTCCCACAGCCTCTTCCATGCACTTTCCTCCTTTTAAGATATAAAAATGTAAAACAACCTTTCCCTATACTAGCATAGTTTAATCATTAGGTCAATAAATTATAAAATAGGAGAAAATAGTGGATGTAGATAATAATTATGCGACCGCACTATTATTATCTACACTGATTAAATTAACATTTAAGAATCTAAACTAGATAGATAGACCGAAATATTTTAATAGAGGTTTTTCATTCTCTATTTTATCTGCAATTATATATAAAATTTCCTTTCCAATTTTAAAGTCAGTTTTTAGTAGGGTAATATAGTCCTCACAATCATATGGATAGATCCAAACACTATTTTGTAATTTTACAAAGCCAATTTGGTTTAAAGTTAATCGTATTTGATTTCTCAGTGTTCTGTGTGTTTCTTTTATATCAAATATCAATATCCTCCATTTATGATCCCACTTTTTAGGTTTCGTGATTTTAAAATTTTTTATTTTTATTCTTTCTAGGGCTTTTGCACCCAATGGTGTTAGAGATAAAAAACCATTTTTTGAATATTCAATCAGTCCTTTTTTAATCATTCGATCTCTGGAAATATTTATTGAACGTTTTTTATTTCTAAGTCCGCCTTTATTAATTAATGGACCAATAATTTTCACTGCATTTGGTGCCAATAGAGCAACACTTAAAAGCCCAGCAGTAGCTATTGTTTGTAAAAGAATGCTTTGTATCTTTGAAGTTCTTATTTGATTTTTAATTTCTTTTTCTAGTATTCCCATATTACTTTTTAAATTATAATTATTTATTAATGTCATTATACACTATTTAAAAATGATGTGTAGATAATAATGATGCGGTCGCACAATTATTATCTACATAGAGTTTTGTAAAATTGTTTAAAAAAGTTATAAACATTTTGTTTTGAGTAATATTGATGATAATATATCTGCAGTTTAGTTTTTTAAGTTGCGAATAAATAAACATTTAATGAAATTTACCACAAAATATTTTTGGAGCGGTTTATTTATTTTTCTTTTGTGTGTTTTTGCTAATCAAATTTTTGCACAAACTGATATTTACGGAGGTATCATCTCTCAAGATACTATCTGGAATAAGGATGGGAGTCCTTATGTTATTTATGCTCCTGTGGAAGGAGACTCAGCTTTTATTGTGGGTGCCGGCTCAACTTTGACTATAGAAGCAGGCTCGGTTGTTAAGTTTGATTATAGCCAGTTAATGAATGTTCAAGGGAAATTAGTGGTGAATGGAACAGCAGATGAAAAGGTATATTTTACTTCTTTGTATGACGATTCTATCGGTGGAGACGTTGATGGTGATGAAGGATTAATAGAGCCATATAATACAGACTGGATGGGGATTCAAATATCTGGTGGCGGGAGTATTGAAATAAATAATACTGTAATCTCATACGCAGAATCTGCCTTAACCCTCGATTCATCTTTTGGGGAGATAAATAATTTAACTATTTCAAATTGTCGGGATGGAATAAATGCGATATTTGGTAGTGATGTAAGCATAGAAAATTTAAGTATAGAAAATATTTTAGGTGATGCTATATTTTTATATCAAAATAGCACTTCAACAATTAAAAATACAATTATAAATAATGTCGGTGGAGATTTGCTAGGTGTTTATTATGGCAGTTCATTAAAGTTAGAAAATTCAGATATTAAAAATGTCATTGGACAAGTTTTATATATGTTTACAGATAGTTTTACTGAGATAAATAATTCAGGTATAGAAAATTCAAATGATGGAATAACTTATTATAACAACAGTGTTTTAAATATTATTGATTCATCCATTAATGGTGTGGTAGGTAGTCCATTTATAGAATTTTATCATGGAAGTAATTTAAATTTTATAAACTCCTCATTACAAAATATTTCAGGAACAGTCATTGGATGTTACGGAGCAGATTGGAGTGGATATTCAACCACCACTTTAATTATTTCAAGTTCAACTATTTCGGGGGGAGACGGGATTGGTTTGCAAATATCTGGAAATATGATGGAAGCTAATATTTCTAAGTCAATAATAAAAAATTTTATTGGTGATGGAATACAAACATATTCATTTCCTTCTATAAACATTTCAGGTAGCGAATTATCAGGGAATAATGTCGGCATTACAAGCTGGGGTTCTAATATAGAAATAAAAAATAGTATTGTTGCTGATAATATAACTTATGGAATTTCAAATAATCCAATACAGTCTGGAGCACCTGAAATAAAAGCGATAAATAACTGGTGGGGAGATAAAAGCGGACCTTTTAATGCAGATATAAATGCTAGTGGCACAGCAAATGGTGTGACATGGAATATTGCAATTCAGCCATGGCTGAATTCAAAACCAGGAGAAAAACCTAAATGTTGTTCGAATGTAATGTTTTTGCCAGGACTTGAAGCTAGTCGCCTTTATTATATTGATGAAGATGGAAAAGAAAAAAGAATTTGGGAGCCGGAATTAATACATAATAATTCTTTACTTTATCTTGATGAAAACGGTAACTCAAAAACTCCAGGTGTCTATACGAAAGATGTAATTGATAATGCCTATGTGCCTTTGAAGGGTAATATTTATACATCTTTTATTTCTTCAATGAACGGTATTAAAAATGATGGTTTGATAAAAGATTGGTCTGCTGTTCCGTATGATTGGAGAATGTCAGTTGAGGATTTACTTGAAAGCGGTTTTAAAAATCAAAATGGGGAAATATATTATGATAAAAACCAATCAACATCTGCTGATCCATATATTTTAAGTGAACTTTATCGACTTGCCTCAAGTTCTGACACGGGTAAAGTCACAATTATTGCTCATTCAAATGGTGGTTTAGTTACAAAAATACTTACAAATAAATTAGGTGATGAAGCTTCAAAACTAATAGATCAAATTATTTTTGTTGCAGTTCCACAAGTTGGGACACCGCAAGCAATTGGTTCATTATTGCATGGTTTTGATGAAGGATTGCCTGTGAAATTTGCACCAATATTTTTTTCTGCAACTGAGGCAAGGAAACTTGGTATTAATATGTCATCAGCCTATGGTCTTATTCCATCGTCTCAATATTTTGATTATATAAGTGGCCCCGTGATTACTTTTGATGATTCAGATTTATTAAAAAATTGGAGAGAAAAATATGGAAGTGTAATTAATTCAGGAACTGGCTTATACGATTTTATATCAGATCAGACACGAGAAATATTGGCAACAAAAAGTGATTTAGTGTCTTTGCCTATATTAAATAAAAAACTTTATGATTCTGAGAAAAATATTCATGATATTAAATTAGATAATTTGGTACTTCCAGAGAATATACAACTTACAGAAATTGCGGGTTGGGGAGCAGAAACACTTTCCGGAATTGAATATTATCAAGGGATTTCGATTACTTGTGAAAATCCAAACGTTTATTCTACTTGCTCTGAAAATTCAAAAACTCCTGTTTTGGAATACAATCCAATATTAACCTTTGATGGTGATGGAACGGTTGTCGTTCCAAGTGCTTTGTGGACCGTTTCATCTACGAATGTGAAAAAATATTGGGTGGATTTGGAAAGATATGGAAATAGTTATTTTAATATGACATTAAATAGGAAACATGCTGATATTCTTGAAATATCAGAATTAAATAATTTTATACAAAATCTTATTGTACAAAGTACTAACCCTTTGCCAAAATATATTTCTACTTCGACCCCAATAAATTCAGAATTAGGTCCTCGCTTACAATTTACACTTCATTCTCCATTATCTTTAGATATGTATGATGAACAAGGTAATCATACGGGTTTTTCTACAACAACAAATGAAATAGAGGAAAATATCCCTGGGAGTAATTATCTCACTTTTGGTGAAGTTAAATATATAAGTGTACCCGCATCTTCTACTATGTATTTATCTATGAATGGATATTCCTCAGGTTCATTTACTTTAAATATTGAAGAAGTACAAGGTAGTTTAGTAACTGCTTCAACAACATTTGCTGGAATACCATCATCTACTAGCACAATAGCGACTATTAGTATTCCTGATGGAAATATTGCAAGCACTTCTCAACTTTATGTTGATATAGATGGTGATGGTAGTACTGAAATTAATCTTTTACCTAAACTTGGCGAAATTGTCACTCCTATTTTAGTTAGTAATAAGAAAGGTGAGGAATCAAATACTGGTATCAGTTATTCATATGGTGGCGGATGGTTATCACCGATATCAAATTATATTAAATCAACAACCACAATAACAAGTTTGGTAGAAAATAAAGATAATGAAATACAACCCACTTCAACTTTGAGAAAAAATATAGAGAAGAAAGGCATACTTAAAAAAGCTGCTACTAATAAAATTTCCAAAATAAAACCATTAAATAATCACGAATCTCAAACAGCGAGTATTGGAAGTGTATCTTTATCAGATAAATTTTTTTCATTTGTTTATAATATTTTTATATATTTTAAAACAGTGATAAATAAGTTACTTTTGTGATATAATATCAATATTAATTTAATAACTATGAAAAAAATAAAAAATATTATTTTTGCAGTCTCATCCATTTTATTATCAGTTTCTATAATTTTAATTTTTACATCTGATTTTATTTATGATTATTGTATTAGGGATGGGCACTGTCTATTTTGGAGAAATTTAGGCGACTCTGCCTTTCCATTTTTATTAGTATATTTTTCTGTACCAATTTTTATCTTTTCCCTAATTACTTATTTTTTAAAAGACGAAATTTTTAAGACTTGGTCAAAATTTACTTATGTTTGGGTTGCTATATCAATAATTCTTACATTAATCACACCAGGCGGTAGCGGAAGCTTTTTTGTTAGCCTCTGGGATCAACAAATGACTGCAATTGTAATGTCTGGACTATTTATATTCGTTTCTATAATTATTGTTATATTCAAAGTCGCTACAAGTAACAAAAAATGCTAAAATACTTATTATGAAAAATATTCTAAGTATAATTGTGGTTATATTAACAATAATTTTTGTAATGAATATTATAAAAAAAGATATTTGGTCTGGATATTTTTATCCTGATATAAATAATCTTTCCAATTGGATTGATGGTAATACCTCTTTTGAATCCTTAGATTCTTGCAGAAATTGGGCCAATAACAAAGCACGAGAGTTAAAACTTGAAGATAATCAATATGATTATGAATGTGGTCTTAATTGTAAGTACAAAAGTGGTTTTAATGTTTGTGAAGAAACAACTGATTAAATTATAATTTAATATTAATATTAAATAATATGAAAAAAATAATAAATAAATATTTAATAAAGTTTATACCTATTATTAAAAAAACTAGCCGAACTTTGTTAATTATTCTTATCACATTCATATTAATAGGTCTATCTATCTGGGGTATAAATGAAATTTATGTTTTTCAAACGATAACTAAACAAAAAAATAGCATTGATATTTCAATAAAAGTTTCTGATTCATGTGAACAAAATTTCCCAATTAGTGTCACAATTATTAATAATTCAAATAGGGTTATAAAAAATATAAGTATTTATCCTGAAGCAAGAAGAGAAGGTTACAGTAAAAATTTAGCTGGTTATAATTCTAAGATTGAAACTGATAAAATTATTATACCAAATAATGGTTATAAGGTTTGCTGGAAGGGAGTATTAGATTATGGCGTTGATAAAACATATAAACCAGAAAATCTCAAATGGAGTGTAGGTAGTTTCAATGTTGAATTTGAATAAAAAATATCACATCATTGATTAATAATTTATTAAAATACTTAAATAATAATATGAACAACGCATACGCTTGGTACTCAACATTAGAAAAACCGTTTTTTGCTCCACCAGCTTGGCTTTTTGGTCCAGCGTGGACAGTTCTATATATTTTGATAGCAATATCTTTCGGATATGTTTTTTATATGTTTTTGAAAAAGAAAATATCAGGAAAGATTGTTCTTCCATTTGCTCTAAACATAATTTTTAACTTAGCATTCACACCACTTCAGTTTGGACTTCAAAATAATCTTTTAGCAGCCCTGGATATACTTTTGGTTCTTGGAACTATCATTTGGCTTATGAAAGCAATCTGGCCAATAAAGAAATGGGTGGTGTACATGAACATCCCATATTTGGCTTGGGTATCTTTTGCTACAATTTTACAGCTGACCGTCACTTGGTTAAATAGATAGTTCTTATTTTTGAAATAGTGGGTGTAGATAATAATAGTGCGGTCGCACTATTATTATCTACACTACATGTTTTTATAAAGATGATATAATCATAAGGTAATTTTAGTTGCAGTTTTTATTAGTTTTTAAAAACATAATTTTATGGAAATACTTTTGAACATTTTGGGAATCGCACTTGTTTTGGTAATCATTTCTATTAAACAGATAAATCAATATGAAAGAGGAGTCAGATTCACTTTTGGTAAATATACAGGAATAATGGAACCAGGATGGAGGCTTGTTTTTCCAGTTATACAAACATATCAAAAAGTAGATATCAGGATTAAAGCTGTAGATGTTCCAGACCAGAATGCTATTACAAGAGACAATGTAACTGTAAAAGTAAATGCAGTTATTTATTATAAAGTATCTAATGCAAACATGGCTGTTATAGAAGTTGAAGATTTTAGATATGCTATTTCACAATATGCACAGACTACAATGAGAAATATTGTGGGAGAAGTTACTTTAGATGAGTTACTTTCAAGCAGAGATAAGATTGCAGATAGAATCAGAGAAATTGTAGACAAAGAAACAGATGCTTGGGGATTGAAAGTACAAAATGTTGAACTTAAAGATGTTAGCTTGCCAGCTGAAATGGAAAGAACTATTGGTAAACAAGCAGAAGCTGAAAGAGAGAAGAGAGCTGTAATAATTAATTCAGAAGGAGAACTTGCTGCATCAACAAATATTTCTAAAGCTGCTGAAATGCTTTCAAAAACTCCTGGTGCACTTCACTTGAGAACATTACAATCTATAAACGATATGGCTTCAGATCAATCTAACACTGTGGTTTATATGGTGCCTGTAGAAGCTTTGAAAGCCCTTGAAGGATTCATAAAGAAATAATCCTTGATGGAAAAATTAATCTTTTTAGATACAGAGACGACAGGAAATGAGATAGGCAAAGATAGGCTTTGCCAGGTTTGTTATGAAAATTTTTGTGGAGTAAAAGTTCAATATTTCAAACCACCGCTACCAATGTCTGTGAAGTCTATGAGCATTACTCATATCACAAATAAAATGCTCGCAAACGAGCAATGTTTTGAAGGTAGTGAAATGCAGAAAGAATTGAAAACACTTTTGAGAGACGGAATTCTTGTGGCTCATAATGCAAAGTTTGATATTGCAATGCTTGAAGCAGAAGGAATAAAAGTTCCAAAATCTATTTGTACTTTAAGAGTTGCAAGATATCTAGATAAAGAAAATAAAATCCCTGAATATAATTTACAGTTTTTGAGATATTATCTCGACCTAGATATTGATGCACATGCACATGATGCTGCTGACGACGTAAAAGTTCTGCACGCACTATTCCTACGACTTTTAGATAAAATGAAACAGGAAATTCCTGATGAAGATAAGGCTATTGAAAAAATGGTTGAGATTTCTGCTACACCAAGCTTGTTTGGTAAATTTAATTTTGGAAAATATAAAGATAAGACTTTGGAAGAAGTTGCAAAAACAGATAAAAGATATTTAGAATGGCTTTTGAATGAAAAACTTAAAAATGAAGCTAGCGACGAAGATTGGATTTATACTTTGAAACACTACTTGGGAAAATTATTATAATTTGACTAAATGGTTCATGGTGATAGTATTTTAAACAGAAGGACTCTAATAAAAAACAGGAGGTGCCATTGTGATGAAGATTACCTTTTGGGAAAAATTGTTGCAGGAGATAGATTCTGTTTCTGTGGATGAAAATCAGCCAACTGAAAAAGAAGTGTCCGGTGATACTCAGATGGGAACCATAAGAAATGACACGACAAAGAAATTTTTCGCCTACCTCAAAGTTCTTGAGCGGGAAATGTCATCTATCCAAAACTGGATGTCAATTGAAAATGATGACACCAAACGTGAACGCCTGGAAACAGAGGGAAATTATCTAAATGAGAAAATTACTCTAGTAGATATATTCCTTTTGCTCTTGATGGAGGAAGAATTGGGAAACCAGGCAAGATGCTGTTTTATGGTCATAAAACATGGGTGGGTTGCAGTAAAGCCGAATTGTGTTGAGTGCAATGAGCAATTTGGTTGCTCTATAGCTTCAAAAGATCCACGTGCAACTTCCAGCATGTTTTTAGAAAGGAAACTTAATTAGTTTAAGGGAGCGGGATGAAAGCCCCGCTCTTTTTTATTTGGCAAAAAATATTTTTATGCTACGCTGGTATTGGACGATTTTTATAAAAAGGAGGTGAAAAATGAACTTTTTAAAGAAAGTTTGGAATGGATTTTGCAAAATAATAAATTGTATTTTTAGAATTAGGGTAAGACATTCATTGATCATTGTTCTTTTGGAAAAAACAAAAGAAGAGGAGAAAGCAAAGGAATATGGTAAATATATTTCTGTAAGGGAGAAGAAAGATTAAACCCGAGTTTTTGACTGACTAGTCAAAAACTCGGGTTTTTGTTTATTTTTTCTTTCATTTTTGCGAAAAGTAATGTAATCTATACGGGCGATGTCAGATAAAAACAATAATGCTCCAATTACTGGAGAAATAGTATTAAAATTTGAAG
>Ga0172381_10006071_pt1 | contig 12158 bp, 24 predicted proteins | sample Leawel6488metaG_FD_119754 | JGI IMG/M metagenome (GOLD analysis project Ga0172381, IMG submission 119754) | Leachate microbial communities from a municipal landfill in Southern Ontario, Canada - Leachate well 64-88 metaG | ecosystem: Engineered > Solid waste > Landfill > Unclassified | place...
AATAGGGAATATTTGTAACGTAATTATACTTTAGATGACCCATTACCACAAGTGGTAAATTTGAGAAAAGTTGCGTTTCGCGCAATAAATTTGCGTAATATATTTTAGAGAGGAAATGGTTTTCATGTTTAAGATTACCTTAAGGATGGCTAGGGAAATGGCGGGGTATACGGTGGAGGAGGTTGCGGGGATTTGCAGGGTGACAGTGGAGGACATAAAGAGACATGAAGCAGACACAAGAGAGATGCCTTTTGGGTTAGCAAGGGTAATGAAACGGCTATATCACATTAAAATTGAGCAAATTTACTTAGGATTAGAGACGGAATACTCTAAAAATGGCCTTCAAAAACGTGCCCAAAACGTGCCCACGTGCCTAAAACATGCCTAATAAATAACCATAAACGGATAAAGATTGCAAACTATTTACTATTAAACGGTTAGAAATCCAAGAAGAAAAGAGAGGGCGCAAAACCCTCTCGACCCTTTACTTATACGGCTCTCAGCCTATTTTCTCTTTGGCAGGGGATGCAGGAGTTGAACCCGCATTGACGGTTTTGGAGACCGCCAATAAAATGAATCGTGCCCAAGCTTGGAATCCGTTACTGTAGGGCATAACGTAGATTATGTGCCCGATGGGACCGCTGTCTTTGTGCCCGAATCGTGCCCAAGGTTAAAAATAGAACTGTCTAAGCCTGACAATATATCACCTTGCATATTAGGAATTAAGTGACTATACGTGTTCAGTGTAATATTAATGCTTGAGTGTCCAAGTCTCTCCTGAACAACTTTAGGGTGGACTCCTTGGCGCAATAACCAACTTGCGTGATAATGCCGTAAGCAGTGGAAGTGCAATTCTTTGTGTAATCCTAACTCACGAACGATTTCCTTGAACCAATGGGTTGTATTCGTAGGATTAAGCGGGTTACCAAAGCGATTAACGAGGAAGTATGTTGGCTTTTCGTTATATTTTTTAGTTTTAAGTTGTCGCTCTATTCGTAGCTTAAGGTATTTTTTTATTACTTCTTCTGTTCCTGGTAGCCAGGGCACGGGTCGCCGACTAGATTTTGTTTTAGGCTGATTTAGGGTAAGCCCATCCCCTATATAACTAAGACTATATTTGACTTCATATAGTTTTTTCTTTATATCGACTGTCCCGTCTTGAAGCCCGAGTATTTCTCCCAGTCTCATACCCGTCGTGCTGGCAATGTAGCAAGGCATATATATCGACATAAGGCTCGTAGGGGTTTCTTGCGCCTTTAAAAGTATCGCTTGTAGCTGTTCGTCTGTTGGTATTATTATTTCTGTTTTTGCCTGCGAGGGGGCCTTTACACCGTCACAAGGATTAAACCTCATGTAGCCCCACGCTATTGCATAGCGAAAAGCTAGGTGCAGGAATCTATGTACTTTTAACGCCGTAGTGGTTGACAACCCCTTATTTATTAACGTTGTGTATAGGGTTTGCAGTTCGCCCGGTTTTATGTCGGTCAACCTTACATCGCCTATTTCGGGGACAATATGTAAATCTGCAAATTCATCATATCTTTTAGCTGTTGATCTTGCGACGGTTCCCACTATATAGTTATCATAAAACGTCGTAAGAAATGAAGCAACGGTTGCGTTCTTATCATCGACAAAACCCATTTTGCGACGATAGTCAACCATTGCGTTTTCTGCGTCTTCTTGAGTCCAGCCCTTTTCGTATAAATATATCCGATCCTTTTTACCGTTCCGATCAACATAAAAGCGGACCCCGATGCCATTGGCCTTTGGAACAAATTGAGCCATAAGATCATCCCCTTGATGTTTTTTGCTCTAAAAGCTTCATGTCAATCATTCCTGTGATTTTTAATCTATTTTCTGGGGTCAGCTCCATCCATTTAGAAATAAGATTATGGAATTCTTCTGGCAACCTTGCATAAGGGTTGTCTTTTTTTGTTACATCAAAGTCATCATCAAAATCATCAGCCAAGCAGTCTAAGGCATGGGCCAATGCAAACACTGTCCCCAATGTGGGATTTGGTGTTTGTCCATTCAGGATTTTGTTTAGCGTCCCGATTGGTACTTCGGCTTTAGCCGCCAATTCTTCAGCACTTAATCCCTTTTCTTTTCTTTTTATATTGATTAATTCCAGACCCACGATTATCACCTCCAATTAAATATTATTATACACATCGCCCAAGCTCAGTCAATGGTAAATTAACCGTAAACGGAATTATTTTTCCATTTACGGCATATAAATAGTATTTTAGGCTTGACATTAACCGAAGATGGGTATAGATTATGCATATAGATAACCGAATACGGTTAGGAGGAGTGAGGGAATGTTCAGGAATTTAGAAGCAGAAATGGCAAGATACGGCCTAACGACAAAGGACCTCGCGGAATGCATTGAGGTTAACGAAAGAACAATGCGTAGTTATCTTTCGGGTACCTCGAAAATTGCATGGGAAGATGCGCGAAAGATAAAACATAAGCATTTTCCACAGTTTGAAATTGAGTACCTTTTCTATTGCGAAAGGGAAGAGATCGCAAGCTAAGAAAGGCAGGGGCTTAAGTGCAATACTACACAATATCAGAAGTCGCAAAAAGGCTTAGTATTGCAAAATCGACCATTTATCACAATGGCCCTGTCAATTATGGCGGTATTAAGATTGGTGGGTCATGGAGATTCCCAGAGGACAAAATAGGCACTGGACCAGAGGTTAAGCCCAAGCCGATTAACACTGGGTATGTTAGACGGTTTGGGAAGAAGCGAAAAGCTGGTTAAAGAGAGGCGAGTTTAATTGGGCGATCTAGTTTTTCTCGAACCAAATTGCATTAAGGCGGTACCGTTTACAACGAGCGACGTAATTGCGGAATACGCGAAAATAGCAAACCGTTCCGTGTACCTGCTTATTGAAAAGCACATGACCAGCCTTGAAAAGTTCGGAAGGGTATCATTTGAAATGACACCCTTTGAGACAAAAGGCGGCATCCAAGACAAGAAAATTTACCACCTCAACGAGGAGCAAGCGACTCTACTTATTACTTTCCTGAAAAACACGGAACCAGTTATCAATTTCAAGGTTGAACTCGTTCGCCAATTCTACGAGATGCGGACCGAACTCCAAAAACGACAAATAGGAAAGGTGCAATTAAAGCCGACCCGAAGAACCCTAACAGATGAGATCAAAGAAAACCCCGAACATAGCGAGTGGGACTATAAGCTTTATACCGATCTAGCATACAAGATAGCTACTGGTAAAATAGCATCCCAACTTCGCAGGGAGCGAGGAGCAACCAGAAAAGCGGTTGCGCTCGACTACATGACATCGGACGAAATCGCACTCGTTGAAAAGCTCACTTATAAAATTGCGGTGCTGTACGAAATGGGATTCAACTACTACCAAATAAAGGACGTACTGAATAAGAAGTATCTTAAATCGGCATGAACATTCGCACCTATGCAGTCGCGGTATTAATCAATGATCTGGATCGGTAATTAGTTGAGAAAGTTTAAATTAGGAGAGGAGTCAGGATCATGAGCCTAAATGAAACCAAGGAATCGTGTATGGAAACATTCAAGCGACACATTGCCTTAAGGGATATGGAAATAGTGGGCACAGTGAATTGGCGAGAACTAGACCTTGATTGCATAGAGATTTCTAGTAGATGCATGAAACTCGGAGGGGACAAGAAAGTGCTTTCAGGGATGCTGAGGAATGAAAAAACTAAATTACCCGAAACCCCTGAGGAACGCTTCTACGCCCTTGAAAAAAGAATGACCGAACTTGAATTGCAACTTCAAGCACGGCCAGAGGGAGCATCAGTAGTAGTTAGTATTAACGGTGAAGAGCTTATCAAGAAATACTTTACAGAGTTGGACAAAAGGGCTTCCGAGAGTCGCAAGAGATTCAACGAGTACAAGGAGCAACTCATGACTCGTGAGCAAATTGGTTCTTAAGAGTCTCCCGTTTTCTCGACTAAAAGATCAAGCTGTACGGCAATCATCGCAATTAAGCATTTTTTAGAAAGGGAGCCGTACAAGGCACAATCCTCGGAGCAGTCAACTATTTCTTTCCCTGAACTCATTAATGGGCAAAACATATTTCAACACCTCCCCTCGGTCGATATCGCTAGTCTGGACAATTAGTGTTTCGACGGGAGAGGAAGTAAAACCTGTTATCTAAGGAGGTAATCATGTTACCAACAATTTTCAACTTTAAAGGTCAAGAACTTCGATTAACTAGCGAAAATAACGAACCATGGTTTATTGCCCAAGATGCCTGCACTATCTTAGGACTCGGAAACCCGAGCTTAGCTGTTAATGGTAATTCAAGCCGTGAAGATGCGGGACTAGATAACGATGAGAAGGGTCTTTACAGTGTAAACACCCTTGGCGGGAATCAGAAAATGCTTTGCGTGAACGAATCAGGTTTGTATTCTTTAGTTTTTAAGAGCCGCAAGCCAGAAGCAAAATCTTTCAAACGCTGGATCACCCACGAAGTTATCCCATCAATCCGAAAAACCGGTTCCTACTCAGCGAAACCCACTCTCCCTCTCAAAAAACTCCTAGCCCTAGTCAAGACCAAGCGTGAATTCTTTCTCCTCTCCGGCATGTCAAAACCCCTCGCATACTCCAAAGCCCTTACTTCCGTCGAAGCAGAATCCGGCGTCGATCTATCAGAGTTTAAGCCCATATCGGTCACTGCCGGCAACCATGCACAGCTCGACCTCACGCCAATCCTCGACGCAATCAAGGCAACCATTTCTAACAGGGAAAACGTTTACAGGGACTTCGGCGGCGGTGCATATGCGTTGAACAGGGACAAGGTTTACGTGGAGCTCGATGCTCGCGGACTGAGCCGGAAGAACTCATTGGCGGCCTTATGGGGTGCAGGATTTTTGGAGCGTGGAGGGGTGCATTTTACAAAACATTTCAGGATTAACCGCGGGCGAACGGTGCGGGCGGTGTTTGTGAGGGTTGAGGATCGAGAAACCGAAACAGGGCAGGGAGGGTATTTGAATTAGGTGTGCAGCCTAACTCGTGAAAAAGTGGGTTAACCCATAATCCAAACATGGACAAGCCTTGGTTGAGAAAAAGTTGGTATGGAGCGAGGTGAAAAGATAATGAATATTGATACTGGCCACTTAATAACCGATGAAATGTACCGAGAAATGCAGGATTTTCAACAGAGGGGCTACGCTTCCGTGCCAAAAGAATTACAGCCCGCGGCTGAGAAAAAGTTAGCTGGCAAAAACGAGGCAATCGTTAGCCTCACATCAGGCGGAAAGCTTTCTAAATGGGCTAGCGAACAGCGGAAAAATAAGCGCAAGTCTCGAAACAAAATCGCTAAACAATCGCGAAAGCAGAATCGTAACTAGGAGGTTGAGTGCAACGAATTACCAGAAAGGAAGGAGCCTATTTGAGAAAAGACCAAGCCCGCCGTTTGCGCTATCAAGAAAAACAGCGCATCGAACAGAAGGCGGCAAACGTAAAGGTGAACAATAAATTTGTTACGAGCCAGCAATCGGCAGGGCAGTTAGAGAGTTTTTCGAGGAAGCTAGTTAAGTGAGGAGGGTCGCGAATCATGTCCAAGAATGCGCGAATATGGTTAGCTGTAATCGGGTTAGACCTTGTTGCAATGATCGGGGTTGTTTGGTGGTTCGCGAGGTGAGGGGGGGCTGTGGATTAAATGATTTGGATTATGTCGGTTGCTAGCCTATTGGCTACCGTAGCTATGGTGTACAAGAAATGGTGGAGCTTTCTTATCCTACTTATTACTGACTTTTATTGGATAGCGGTAGATTATCAGAATAATTTATACGGCCAGGCTTTCATGTTTGCGATATATGCATTTATAGCTCTATGGGGATTAGTTAAATGGTATAGGGGTGACCGATCATGACCTGCAACTTCAAGTACGAAGAGGACGGATCGCTAACGATCATCTGCACTCGCGGAAACAAGCCTGACGAAACATCCGAATTGAAGAAAGCCATGGTCTGTCGGCGTTGGGAAATCTGTAAGAAATGCGAGTCATACGAGACGTGCCAGAGAGTGCTGGTGAAGAGGAAGGGGGTTGCGGATTAAGTGATAGGGATTGGCGATAAGGTGAGAATCGAGAAAAAGCTTCACCCTAATGGAAAAGATGGTCATGTCCACTTCGGCAAAATGGCAACGACCTTACGGGTTGAGCTTGGCATGGTGGAAGTTAGTATAGACAATTTCCCGAACTGTAATCACCGGGCCTTGTTTAATCGGTTTTGGTATGACAAAGATGAGCTTAGGGTTATTTCCACAGGAAGGGAGGTTGATCCCCCAAATGCTCCGTAAAATCCTTGAACACACAACCGGCCCGCTAACCGACGCAGAATTTGCCGAAGTGATGGACCTGACGGCTGTGGACATAAAAGTGAATCGCTACGGCTATAAGCGGAGGACAAGCCTTCGCCAGGTGGTCGAGATTGCGAGGATATGCCTTGCAGTGATGAGGAGGGGTGAGGTGGCTTAGGAAAAGATTTGGAAGAGGGAGGTGAAGTCCAATGCTGTCAATTGAACAAGCACGAAAACTCGAGACCAAGGAGGAGCTCCTAGCCGAGCTTAATGAGCATATCCGAGTCAGGAACCAAATGGGTGGAGCCCTGTACTGGGGCATTTTGAACGATGAATGCGCGGAAATCGCAACAAAATGTGTAGAACTCGGCACTGATCGGCAAAAGATTGAGGAAATCCTCATACGAGGGAGGTGATACAAGATGTTAGTTCAAGCGCATGAAAAAGCTCGCCCAGCACTGCAATGCCAAACGAGCCACGGTGAAAATTATTCTACCCACAGTATACCACGTTTATCCCTCGAATTGGAACTATGCGCACCCGAATCCTACGGAAAGGATAGTTTTACTGGTAGCGTTCGAGTGTTTCGGGTTTATTTGAAGGCACAGCGGAAACTTATCGAGGTTGGGATTATTGCGTAAAGAAAGGGGTAAATTCCATGAGCAACAACGACAAACAGCGCAAATCCGAGTGTGAAGGCTTCAACTGCCAGCACATAAATAGATGCGTTGCATTTCTCGGCAAAACCTGCACTCGCCAAGGCGGCGAGAAGATTCCCACGCAACGGGTGATACCACAGCAAGCGAAGATGGTCGTAGATGATCAGGGAGTAGGAGCTCAGAGGGTAAATGATCGACCGACAAATGCTCGGGTGGTAGACAGGCCATATCCACGAACGCAAATGAGGCCGTATTTTATGTGTGATGGGTGGGAGTTAAGCGAAGGGAGATAAGCGAAAGGGGAGGGCGAGAAGATGAAAAGTGCAACAGGTGTCGTGAGAAGAGTTGATGACCTCGGTCGTGTCGTTATTCCAAAGGAAATTCGCAGAACCTTATCTATTACAGAGGATGATGCTGTTGAAATATTCGTTGACAGCGAGGGAGAGATCATCCTTAGGAAATATCAACCAGGGTGTCTGTTTTGTGGAGGTATGGAGCATTTACGCAAGCACGCAAATGGAAAAGCTGTTTGCTTGAATTGCATTAACTCTCTTATCGAGGTATCGCCATGCTAAAACAACTAGCAAAATCAATCCGTCGCCAACTCCTTAAAATAAACTGGTTCAAGCGCGAGGTCGAGGCGTACCAGCAGGAGCAGGGGGAGCGACGGAAGGAACGACTGGATAGCGAACGCTTTGCACGATTCGCAAACGCTAGTAATGCAATTCATAGCGATGACGATGACAGCCCAGATAATACGGTTCTGGTTGATTATGCCGATAGCCGCATGACTGGGCAGAGGTCGGTTACACCGATGTACGTTAAGGTTGGGCCGTTTGGGATGGGGAGGAAATGATGAACACGTTAACACGACGCTTGATAGTTTGATAGGCCGAAAATATGAGCAAGAAAAAACAAGCCATATTTAAGTATGCCGAGTTACAGGAAATGCAATCATGGCCACTTATAAAGAAAATTGAAAAAGCCAAAGAAATAATTCGCGAAACATTCAAACGAGGTAATAAGATCGCCCTTGCCTTTTCCGGTGGGAAAGACTCGACCGCTCTATGGCATTTAATCCGCACAACCTGTCCCAATGAAGCGTCGACAATGATTGTGATTTTTGGCAATACGGGTGTTGAATATCCTGAAAGCCTCAAATTCGCTCGCAAACTCGGCAAGGAATGGGGCGGTGAGAATTTTTATGAGACAAAACTCAAACGCTTAAAGGTCCCGCGCCTGAAGTATGAAGCGCAGAAGGAAGTCTGGACACTGATTGAGGCAAAGGGCGATGCTCAAGGGTATCTAAATAAAAAAGGACGCTTACTCTCAACTGACAAGCTCAACGAAGCGGTCACGCCTGAAATGTGGGAAGATTTCCGCCGCCGTAAATTAGTTTGGGAAGCTGGAACGCTCGTAAGTTTTTGGTTCATTGCAGAGCAATACGGCTTTCCTATCCTGGGCAAAGATGCCACGAAGCTTGATGCGCCCCGGATTAACATTAACGTGTTTCTGAAATACAGCCCGGAACAGTCGGCGGGCAATGATAAATATTACTCTATTCTGCGAAAATTCCCCGACCTGCGAATATCGCACAGTTGTTGCAATTTTATTAAGGAGAAACCGAGCCAAAAACTTCAGCGTGAATTGGGCTGCGCCACGCTATTTCGCGGCTTGATGGCAAGCGAATCAAGGCGCCGGACATTTACATTTCTCGACTATGGATTTCTTTATAAAACAGCTGACGGTTATCTATATTCCAACCCGTTATCAATTTGGACAGATGAGGATGTTTGGGATTATATACACAAATTCAATGTGCCTTATGCACCTCTGTACGATCTGACGGATGCGGACGGTAACAAACTGTTCGAGCGTAACGGCTGTTATGTCTGCGGCACAGGGCTTGCCTATGAGGGAAATAACATTGAAGTCCTACGGAAGCATTACCCGCAAAAATGGGCGGCATTAATGAAATATGGTATGGCAAGAGAAATGAAAACGTTTGCCTGCGCTATCAGCGACGACATAAAGTTAAACTCCTTAGAATGTGACTGGCTGCTTGATATGCGGCCCTGCGCATTCGATAGACTGACGCCGAGGAAAAATTTACTCGAAGACCTGCGGTATGGAACATTATTATTTTAAATTAACTAAGGTTTAGAAAGGAGAAATCAAATTGGGCAGATTAGCAAATCCCGTTAAAAAAGAAACCAATTCGATCAAATCGGACAAGCTAGACAAATTTGATCTCGAGGTTATATCGGCACTCCGTGAACTGGAGATACCACCACATGTTAAAGGGTACGAACTAATTAAAATTGCTATGAGGTGCCTGCATAGGGACCGTGACTTAATTTATTCCATGACCAAGGGGCTTTATCCGGCGGTAGGGGAGATTTTCGGTGACGATGAACCTAGTCATATCGAAAGAGGTATTCGTCACGCCTTAAACTTGAGCAGGGCAGACAAAGCAGCACAACGCAGGGTCCTTGGAAGAACTGGACATATTTCGAATAGCGAATTTCTAGCTACATTGTACGAGGTAATCAGCGTCAAAATGGCGGGCGTGGCATGAGTACGACAGACCGCAGAAGCTGGTTCGCCGACCTCGAAAGTAAAGCCGAAATGAACACCCTCGCCATCGGGATAATCGGGGAAATCATAGTCAACAAAAGCTCTACGGTATCGCAGAAGGTTCTTGAGGTTGCATGTACGCTTCGGGATTTAAACTGTGCCTGGGATGTAAAAACGACTCCCGCGCCAACGGGAGCCAATGAGGAAAATATACAGGCTAAGTGTAGCATGGATGTCGCGAAGGTTGAATCGTTGGTGGATTTTCCGTTGGTTGAGTTGGGACCAGAATGCAGGGAGTGCTTATGTTTTAAGTGTCCGCGCCTCGGTGGTTGCCGCGATTTTCGTCCAACAACCATGCATCATTGTCGAGAGTTGTGCCGGGGCATATATGCCGTGATGAGTTGCCGACTTATAGATAAGAAAAACAACGATTAAGCCCCCAATTAAATAAAAGGAGTTGGAAACAAATGAATAACGAAAAATGTATAGCAGCGGTAGCAAAACAACAATCAGTTTTGGAGAACGAACTTGATCTTTTAACAAGGGAAATTAATGCTCTCTACAGATTATCTGATGGTATTTACGATACTATAGGTCCTTCTCATCCCAAATCAAACGGAACCAGATGTGATTCTCTTTCCGTTGGTACAGTAGCTACTTCATTGAGGAATATTCGGGCCATGGCTGAGGAAACAAAGGAACAATTTGAGTGCATTGCTAAGATTTTGAAGGAACACCTTGGCGAATTGAAGTTGGAAAATTAGGTTTCTCGTGAGCGGATAAGGATGCGTGACGAGAGGGGAGGGAACCCGCACGATTAGAGAGATCATAGTGGATAGCTTCGCGGGCGGCGGCGGAGCCTCGACGGGAATAGCCTTAGCAATTGGCCGCAGTGTTGACATAGCCATCAATCACGACCCTGAAGCCATAGCCATGCACAAGGTTAATCATCCCGATACAGAGCATTATTGCGAATCAGTGTGGGAAGTTGACCCGCGTAAAGCGACCAAGGGCAGACCAGTAGCACTCTTCTGGTTAAGTCCTGACTGCAAACACTTCAGTAAGGCAAAAGGTAGTAAGCCTGTTGAGAAACATATTCGCGGCCTAGCATGGATAGCTGTACGTTGGGCGGCCACAGTGAAGCCGCGAGTAATTATGCTGGAGAATGTTGAAGAGTTTAAGACATGGGGACCCTTACTTAAAAACGGAATGCCGGACCCGGATAAGAAAGGCCGAACATTCAACGCATTTATTAATGCCCTGAAGCGACAAGGTTATCAGGTACAACATAGAGAGCTAAGAGCTTGTGATTATGGGGCTCCGACAATACGCAAGAGATTCTTTCTGATTGCTCGATGTGATGGACAAGCTATTGTCTGGCCAAAGCCAACTCACGGAGATCCGAAGAGTGCCGAAGTTAAGGCAGGGAGATTGAAACCATGGAGGACAGCCGCAGAGACCATCGACTGGTCAAGGCCTTGCCCGAGTATCTTTGATACAAAGGAAGAAATCAAAGCCAAACATGGCATCAAGGCGGTTAGACCACTTGCGAACAACACGATAAAAAGGATTGCTATAGGCACAGATAAGTTTGTAATCAATAATCCAAATCCCTTCATAATACGAGTGAATTATAGCGGAAGTAATCACCACTACTGCAATTCAATCGATGAGCCATTGTCGACCATTACGTCAAAGAATGGCTGGGGAACAGTTGCCCCTTTTCTATCCCAGTATCACGGTTACAAAAGCGATGGAGTCAGAGGGCAAGTAGTTGATAGGCCAATATTAACGATTGATACAAACCCGAGATATGCGCTCACGGCGGCTTTTATTTCAAAATATTACGGCACGGGTGAAGGTAGTGACTTAAGGGACCCATTGCACACTGTAACAACAAAGGACAGGAACGCGCTCGTTATTAGTCATTTAGTCAAAATGAAGGGTACGAATATTGGGCAAATGATGACCGAACCGATACAGACTATTACGGCCGATGGCCTTCATTTCGGCGAAGTCAGAACTATTTTGACCAAGATCAGCGGCAATCAAGACATAGGGCATTGGCCGGAAGTCAGGGAAATGCTGAACAATTATTGCGGTTACAACATCGCCGATGATGAAGTTTTGCTTCTGGATATTGATCACGAATTATATTTTATATCCGACATCGGCATGCGGATGCTGGTACCAAGAGAGCTGTTTAACGCTCAAGGCTTTCCGGTTGACTACATTATTGACCACGACAACGAAGGTAATAAGTTATCTAAGGCCACGCAAGTTGCACGTTGTGGCAACGCGGTTCCTCCGCCATTCGCTGATTATCTTACACGATCGAATTTACCTGAGTTATGCGGTGAAATTCCTGTCAGCGAGGTGATAACTCAATGAACAACGACGAGCACCAGCACAGCAGCTCCCCCGGCGGCATCCTCTCGCAACAAGAACGAACTTGCGAAGAATGCCAACGACCGTTCATTATTCCGAATGTGGGTTTATGGGCATACAAGCTGGTCATCAAGGGTAAGACACACTGGTTTTGTCGGTGGAACCATATGCGGGCTGGGGAGAGGAAGCTTAAGGAGTCGAAAACGCTTAAGGACGCA
>Ga0172381_10006072_pt1 | contig 12158 bp, 24 predicted proteins | sample Leawel6488metaG_FD_119754 | JGI IMG/M metagenome (GOLD analysis project Ga0172381, IMG submission 119754) | Leachate microbial communities from a municipal landfill in Southern Ontario, Canada - Leachate well 64-88 metaG | ecosystem: Engineered > Solid waste > Landfill > Unclassified | place...
CTATATCAGGTAATACTATTTCTCATACATATAAGGAGCAGGGTGTATATACTGTATCTATGGAATATACTAATATCTTTAAGGAACAAAAGACTCTAACAAAAATTAATTATATTAATGTAACAAATCCTTCATATTATATCACTGTATCTCCTGCGTGGATTCCCGCAGATGGAACACAATATTTATACGGGCAGCTGCATTCTGCAACCGTGGGAGAAAATTTTTCACAAACTGTCGAATATATTACATGGTCATGGGCGCCTTACATTAATGGCATTGCTGGATCTAGTCAATTATATTATAATACTACAAATTCTGATTATATTCATTCTTATAAACGCAAAACTGACGGTTATTTCTACCAATATAATGTGAATGTTGCAGATTTTACAAATAAAATGAGTAGTATTCCCAATCCTGTATCTCTTAATCCTATAGGTGGAACGGGAACAATTATCACCTATGGCGATTTTGGCTTTACTAATGGGGATAGAATTACATACACTTTAACTAATCAAATAGGAGACCCAGAAAATACTACAATAAATAAAGTAACAATATCTCCTAGGGATGGTTATACGGGATATCAGATTAAAAATGTTCAGTTATCGTTTAAAAATACTAAATATGGCAACTGGACTAATGTTACAACTACAAATTATTTAGACCAGCAATTTTTAATTCCTGTTAATGACCCATTTATTGTGTATGCATCTTCAACAGGCTATCTTACTACAAGCAAGTCTGTAACATCAGCGGCGGAAAATGGAACGTATACAATAAGCATGTATCCTGAAAACCAAGAAGCAATAGATAAAGCAACAGTAATTATTTCTGCTAATTATGGACCTGTGTATAATAGCGTTCCTATTTCAGGCATTACTATTGCTATAAGTAATCCTCTTAATTCTTCTGAAAAGTATTATGGGTCTACTAATAGTAATGGAATTTATACAGCGTATTTAAATTTCAGCAGACAATACCAAGTTACAGCATCAGGTAATAGTTATACGACTGTAACAACAATATTTAATACAGGAACTAGTTCCACATCTAATGTAGATTTATATTTATCACTTAAACCTACTACAACTACAGCAATTCCTGGTGATGTAGTAACAATCACAACTCCTTCTCCAGTATTAACGCCATCAGCATGGGCAAGCGGAAATAAAACAACGTGCGTAGCAATACTACCAAGTGGAGCAACTCCTATTGACAATATTAAAAACGGTATTGCTTGTATGGGAGTAGATGATGCACAATCACAAAGCCTTTTTTTAGCGGCACTAATTTGCTTTGTTTTTATTCTCGTAGGTAGCAAATATGGTAAGGGTATGGGCGCCGCCTTCGGAGGAATTACAGGCTTTGTATTTGATTTGGCTATGGGATTAATTCCGTTCTGGGTATTTGCAGCACTACTTGTATTGACAGGATTAGCAATTGCAATATACGCATTAAGCGGTAAATGAGGTGAAAAAATGGCGATAAATACTTCAGCAGTTTTGATGTCAATAATGTTTACATCATTATTCATATCATCTTTTACGATTGCATATTTTTCTAATGAAATGTATGGCGTAACATCTGATGCTATAGCGTTACCTAGCGGATTACCTTCTTATACATTATCAGAAAAACAAGATTATACTTCATCTACAGGTTATAACCAATCGAGCATAGATTTTTTAGGGAACTGGGAGCAAGTGGTAGGAATAGGTTATACATTAGTATCTAATATTTTATTAACAGATACTTCTGCAATATATGTTAATCAGTTAGTTCCGACTTCAGATAATATAATAACAAACACTTATGTTATTAATAATACAAATGGCGAGGATTATTCTGTAATTTTAAATTACGATGCTAGTAATGCTATTAGCCAAAATAAAATATATGTAAAAGAAGATGGGTTCCACATACCCGCAGCGTATTTTTATATTTTAAATCCTTCAAGTTGGGGAGCAGATAAAGCGTTTATTTCATACCCTAATGCAAATTCTATTAAAGATGTAGTAATTACAACAATGTTTAATACTGAAACCAGAAGTGTAACATTTTCTTTTAATGGAGAAGCATTTTCTGCATCAAATTTAAATGAAGAAAAAAAACCTTTGGCAATATATTATCCCACTTACGGAGGAGTAACTACTAAATCGGTGGGGTTTACATTAGTTTCATTTGAATCAAATAATGAAATATCTTCTTCAGTATATAAGCAGACCGCAGTAGATACTTTAGCACAGGTATCCTCATTAGTAGTTTCAATGCTATCGGTTTTAGTTTGGGGTCTAAAAGATTCTATTATGCCTACATTTTTACAGGTTTTGCTGATTAAAACACAGGAAGCAGTATTATTAATTTCTATTGCTGCTTTTATAAGGAGTGGTTAAAATGAATAATTACAAAAAAGACTATAAAATTATCGAAATTTGTATAGGATTAATACTTATTTTTTTGGCGATTTTCTTTTTAATTATGCCCGCAGAAGGTAAAGTTAATCCTAATTCCACTATGGTCATTTCATATACTACTCCAAATAGTATTACATGGAATTATAATTATACTGTTAATTTAATTTCTGCATCTTTGGATGGAGTTTCAATTATAAATTTTGATAAATATTCGTATAATTTTACTGCTAATGATTTATCAGAAAATTCGCAACACACTTTTTGTATTTATTCTGTTACTGAAGTAAACTGTGAAACAGGAAAAACAAGTTACAGCGGAGAAACAAACTTACAGGAATTGGCTTGGCAGTTTATTTTCATAATATTAGCAATTATATTTATTATTGTAGGGCTATATGTTCCTTATATTGGGTATGGTGGATTTATCTTTTCTGCACTAGGAATTATGCAGACTATAAATAATATAGCGATTGATAAAATTACATTTTCATCATTCATCATGGCTACAATATATGTAATATTAATTTGTGCATCAATAATTACATCATTTAAGGAGGAATAAATTTTGAGAATATCAGTAATATTTTTTAAACCTTATATAAAGCATGGAAGTAATGAGCCTGAAAAAATGGAATTTAAGGGAAATTATGCTGTAGAAACATTATTGATTAAAATTTCAGAACATTACTTTGGAGTTAAAGTATCGCAGGAAATTGAAAAATTATTAAAAACAAGAATTAATGGAGTTGAATAAAATGGAATTAAACGAAATTTATTATTATTTAACAAGCAAACCGTATTTTGATGTTACTGTATTATCAAATAATCGTAAAGTAAAAAGATTTGTAATGTTGGCTTCAGGTCAGGCAACAGGGGAAGATTTTTTCCTCATTTGTAAGTCACTTAAATCTGCATGGTTCAAACCACAAACTCCTATCATCAGCGGATTAAAATTTATTACTTATGTGGATTTGAATAACGCTATTCCTTTAATCATTGATAATAAAATTACATACGATACTAATACATTTTATGTGAAAGAAACTAAAAAAATAGTTATTTCAGAGGATAAAGAAAAACAGAAATTAAATAAGAAAGATGGAAAGCCTTTGGAATTAGCAGCAATAACCTTCCCGCCATCGATTTTATTCCAGAAAGTTGAAGCGCATTTTGTTAAACAAATTTTGTCTGAACCGCCTAGTAAATGGGAAGAATTAAAGTGGGTATTTATTGCAGGCATTATTGCTGTTGCGTTTATTGGATGGAACATAATTAATAGCGGTGGAATCGGGTTTTAAATATGACCATTAAAAAATCCTTGGTAAAGAAAGAAACTTCATTGAAAATTAATAATGAAATTTTTTTTAAAACTATTGAGATTGTAGATTATATAAAATATGATTTTAACTACGTAGGAATAAGAAGATTTATTCAAAAATTCAATTTCTTTAAAATTCTTCCATCTATTAATATCAAATCCGCTTGGGTAAGGTATTGTTATTTGTGGAATAAATATATTAATCGGGTGGAGGTTTAAAATGGGAAGTAGTGCAGCAAGTGATATTCTAATTGATGAGGAAGAGGATGAAGAAAGCAAACCACAAGTAAACACATTCCAAGATACTATTAAAGAAATGGGTAGGCTCGCTTTTGTTCATTACCCAGAAAAAACTTCTAACTTATCCGATGAAAATATTAACGGATTAATTCGCGCGGAAGTAATTAATGAATATATGGCAATGAATTTTGGATATAGATATGTTGTTATTGATACACTTATAAAACAAAAACAGATGAGAGTAGTATCTAAAAAAGGGTATGGGCTTGATAAAATTATTGAGTTTGTTAAATCCATTAGTGCATCGTTTGAACAAACACAACTCCCTACAAGATTACAAGATTTAAAAGGTAGGTTTTAATTTTGATTGTAGGGTTTGTTGGAACTATAGACGATGAATCTGATACTCCTATATCAGGCAATGGAAAAACGTGTTCTATGACTGGAGTAGCATATTTAGATTATTTATCTGGAAAAGAAATATGGAGTAATTATGAAACAACTTTTTCATCCCAAGTTATCGGTATGCAAAAAATGATTGAAGAAATTGGAGATACTCCTCATCCCGATTTAATTTTATGTATTTCAGAAATGCAATTAGTCTTAAACTCTATAGGCTCATCGATTAATCAAGTTTTATTTATTGATATGTTTGCGTCACAATTAAGAAAATTAGATGTGGATATTTATTATGACACACAAAGGTTTAGAAATATCCATAAAAGATTAAGAATCTATACTGATGTAATTTATGTTCCTCTGAAGTGCCATATGGATAATACGCCATGTAATAATAATCGGTGTATGAAACCTCATAAAATTTTTCTATATGCTCATAAACCATATATTAGGAAATGGCGTAAAGTTTTTGATGCTTCAAAAGTAGGAAAATTATATAACACAAAAGAAATTGTTACGGATAAGTTGGTTATTCCAACTAAAAAAAGAGTTAAGGAGTTGCTATAATGGGTATGGATTATGAACCAGATTATGACAATAAAGGAATTAACTTTAATTTTTTGGCGTTTTTAGGAGTAATATTAATTGTATTTGCAATAATGATGTATCCTATGATTAAACCAGAACAAGAAATTACTATAAATAATACTCCTAATGTTTCAGTAATAACAATTTATAAGGAGATTGAAATTTTAGTTACTCCTACTCCTGACGGTATAATTTATTATGCTACAGAATATCAAGAAGGCATTAGAAAACTGGGAAGACCTTTTTCATGGATTCGCTCTGATGTATCAGGATTAAAAGATATGGCAGTTCATGTAAGAATTTATGATTATAGAGTTATGGATTCTTATCATTGGTTTAACCCTAGTGATTATAAATATTATGAAGAATTTCCTTCTAATAAAAATAATAAGTTTGTATTTGTATTTATTAATATTTTAATGGATGATATAAGCGGTGATGATACTAGAATGTGGTTACCTGATGAAAAGCATTATGGAATACAAATAGGGCAGACCATATATCAACCTTTAGATTTTATGAAGCAATTACGAATACAAGAATTGGAAGATACTTATAATCTTAATGATGACCATAGAATAGGATATTATAATTCGTATAATTATTATTCTTCTAATCTAAATAACGCTCCAACTGCTGGGGAAACATATACTAACATTACTTGGTTACGCGGTGGAAAAAGTAATGCAGTAGATGGCTACCTAGTTTATGAAGTGCCTAAAGAAATAGAACTAAAAGATATGATTCTTACAGCAAATTTTTATGAATTTGGAAATGCTGCATGGAAATTTGAGAGTTAGGTATATTTCCACTAGAGAAATTTAAGTATATAAACTTTTTTAAAATTTTTAAATCTCGTTAAATTGAAGAGATTTAAAATTGCTTTCTCCGAGGTGAATTTGATTTAAGCGTATGCGCGTTCTCTTTCAGGCAAGTATACACACAGTAAAAAGAGAGGCATAGAATGAAGGTATAAAGGTTTTAGAGGCATTGTTACTAGGAACACTAATAGTATTTAATGTTACCTAATCGGCGCTTTTCTTCAACTGGAGATTTTTATATTTTACATATTTTTTACCATAATGTAAATAATCTATACCAGCATTATGGTAATATTTTATTTCATAAATAACCATCCATGCTAATTTACTATTCATCCACAATCCACAAAATACTATACTTCCTTCTATTAATTTAAAAGGATTATTAATAGGTTGAAGTAAAATTGCCAGGTCTAGCATTTATATCACCAGTTATTAAAAGCATTATAATCCATATTAAATATACTGCTACCCAAATTAGAAATATTAGAAATGTTAATTTTAAGTTGAATATGATATCATCTAACATCATTTTATTTCCTCCTATACCTTTAAAATGTATTTACCCTATAAAAAATGTTTCAAATTTAGAGTAATTTTCACTCATTTTAAACACCTACCATAATCGGATTACTATCATGTTGCTCTTTTAAACAATCCTTACCATTTTTAAATTCATCGCTCCATATTCTTTTATTATCTCCGTTAATATCAATGCTTTTCATAATCACTCCAAACACGTTAATATCTTTTATACTTCTTGTTTTCGTATGTATCAAGCACTCCCCTAAATGATAAGGTCTTTTTGACGAATAATGATATACTTCAGGAGTGCTAACTCCTTTGTTGTCTTTCCATTCATCAGAAGTTTTTAAAATATCTTTTAAATATACTACTTCGCTCGAAGTGTCTTTTGTAGATGCAGCACTAAATCCTCTTAATTTAGTTTTTGATTTTTTAGTATCATTATTCCATAAATTATATACATCAGATAATACAAAAACTCCTTCTCCTTCAAAATCTTGCTGAAAATCCCCCATAGTAGGATTTGATGGAATTTTTAATGGGCTTGTAGACATTACACTATCTGTGGAAAAAGAAATTATATTGTTTTCTTTTTGTAAAGCCAACTCAATAATTTTTAATCTCGTTGCTGCGGTTATCCTTGCAGCGTAAAGAGGATTAAATAGCCTGCCGGTATTATTAGCATCGCCTGCAACTTGAATAAACTTACCATAAAGCGAGTTAAGGATAATTTTAACACAATACTTAATATCAGGGTCTTGCTCTGTTGCTTTCCATTGATATAATCGCTCTATTTCCTCTTTAAACGGTTTTACAAGCGATTTTGGATACCACTCATAACCGTATTCTATTTTAATAGCCGCGTTTGGGAAATGCTCTTTACAAAACTGTATTTCTTCTTTAGCAAGATATTGTATAAACTGCCCGTTTGGATATAGATTAAGACCCGAAGCACTATCTCCAATCTTGAGTTTAAACGGAGAGATATTTTCTTCAACTGCGAATACTTTACATTTATAAAATCCTGTATATGCATCTTCATTAAGTTGAAAAACTTTTTTAAATTTTCCTTTTGAAAAATCTGGTTGTTCTGCAATTTGTTTTGGGTATGCGCTCATAATATCATAGCAATATACTTTTGGGAAATAACCGCGCTTTAGTAATTCAAACCGACCTCCATAAAAACTGTCGTATGCAGTTTGAATTACTTTTTCTGGTATGCTGTTTATAGTAGGCACTTTACAAACATGTAAAAAATACTCTTCCGACAATTTCCCTTTTGACATAGGGGATTTAGGATAAAAATTTAGTCTGCTATAAATGATATTCCAAAAATAATCTGCTAATCTTTTTGTTAAATTCGCATCTTTAATACAATACTTAATAATATCTTCTTTATTGTCGTTCCAATAGCTTATATCAGTATTAAGTTTATTTCCATCAATAGTATCAATTTTTGCATCATTTAAGAATTTTTTAGATGCTTTATCTAAAGAAGTATCTAAAAAATTATACAGGTCGTAAAAATAATATCTGTGATTATGATTATCAACAATTGCAAAATACTTACGCGGAATATAAGTAATTTTAAAAAACTCGTTATACTGTAGTTCTTTATTTTGATATAATTCTATAAGTTGTGCATGGTCTAAATATTTTACAATGCTTTCAAAATCGAACTGAATATTATAAAACCAATTATACTTTCCTTTAAACTTTAATCTAGTTAAAAACTTTAAGCAGTCGTCAAACGATTCTATTTCTTTATAATCTCCATCATCAGAGCAGATTAATTTCACTAATCCCTGATATGTTTCAGTATCTAATCCTGTATTTTCCTTCATAATAAATCCCTTGTTCTCATACCGCTTTTGAAACCTTATAGTAAGGTTCTTAAAATTTATTTTCGGCATTCTTCATACATATTTAATTCTGATTCAATGCTTTTGCAATAACTTTGAAGTTCTGTTAAAGTTAATAATTCCAATCCTATTACTTCAGTAGTCCCCCTCGCATTTACCATCTTAACTAATTTTTTTCTCCAGTATACTATTTTTTGCCTTTCTTTTATTTTTTCATTATTTCCCGGAAGGCGATAATATTTTTTATAATAATTTCTAGCCTGAAGTTTATTAAAAACCATATTAAACAATCACTTCTTTATTCCGTGCTTTTCTCTATATGCTATTGATCGCTTAGAATTTACTCCCTCGTGTATTTCATACGCAGAATATTTTCTTCCTTTTGGAGACTGATATTTCATCTGCTTTATTTTTTCTTTTTCTTTTCTAGTAATTTTTTTAATCGGTGCTTTTACTATTTTCTTTTTAGATTCTTTTACTTTCTTTTTACCTTTTTTTATTTTCGGCTTTAGGTGTTTACGCATCTGACCGCGTTTATCTTCATCAGGATGGCGCGCTCCTTTTCCATAATCGTAATCGCCATCTTTAATTCCTTTTTTTACTTTTCTTAAAAGGCCGTGCATAACAGTTTTACTTTTTCTAGCAGCCTGCCGAAACCATACCGTTTCAGATTTTTCTTTTAGCAATTCTATTTGTTTATCAGTTAAACCGTTAGTTGCACGATAAACCGCTAAATCAATTTCTTCATCTCTAGGTTTTACCATTTTCTGCACCGTATAACCGAGACTGATTAAGGTCTACTCGCTTTACTTTTGTTAAACATGCTTCTCCAGTGTAATCCATTTTTAATAAATTAACTAAATAAGCATCCGCTGAAAGACCTAATCTAGCGCGGTTAATTTCAAAAGTCCTTATAGTCGTTCCTTTCAGATTGGTGATGGAATATGAAGGCTCGTATTTTTCAGACATGGGGACTCCAGTAATAAAGAATACCGTATCGTTCTTATAATAACCATAAACTCATCATAAGATATATGATTTTTAACTCCTAATTTAATCGCTTTATCAATCAGTTCCGTGGAAATTTTATTTTGTCTTTTTGATTCAATAGCCGCCTTCAATGATTCCAAAATTAATTTTTTCATTTCTTGAAATTCTTCAGCATCAATAACTTTTGCACAACCATTGCATTGACAAACTTTAATTTCATTCATCATCATTACTCTCCAGTTGTTCAATTTCATTAATTACTTTCATTAATTTTTCAATGACTACTTTATTAGGCGCTTTAGGCTCCCTAATCAACAGATGAAGTCTTAATTTTCCATCGCTAGACCCTACATTATATATACAACTATTCATTTTTCATCTCCTTTCCAAATTCTTCGTCTATAGACATAAGCATAATCATACAACCACATAATGCCGCACAAACAATCCAATAAGTTACAGTTGAATTAATAATAGTATATGAAACAAAGTTATTTTCATTAATTATCATATTAATATTAAGAAAGAAAACACCTATTGCTGCTCCTAAAGTAATATGAAATAACTGCCATAAACCTTTAATCATTTTTTAATCTCCTTTCCAAATTCTTCAACATATTCACACTCAATAAGATAATCTAAAATATCAGATATAGACCTATGTCTACTTCGGGATATTTCTCTTATCGCATTTTCATGCTTTTCATCTGTGGGTAGCATATAACCTAAATTAGGCATTTATACACTCCTCCAAAAATAATTTCCTTTGTTCACTTTCAAGAGACAACGCTAAAAAATCTAAACTACCTATAATACAAGATAGATGAGAAGATTTTAGCATCTCAAAATTTCGTTGGTTAAATTTAATATGCTTTTTAATCATAATAACATCTCCAAAAAATAATTTCTTAAGGCAACGTGCAAAAATAAAATTAGTTGGTTGCTTCCAACTGGAGTCCCTGAACAACCTGCCCGTTGAAAGGCACACTGACAATGTGAAGAATAACCTTTTTGTTAATCCAACTGTCAGTATCATCGCCGTATGCAACCATGAGAATTGTGAGATTGGTCTGATTCAGCGCAAGAGGCTTATCAATACCCTTAAGCCTGATGCAGAGTTTATCTTGCTCACTGCCCTGCTGACCAATTTCGCTATTAAAAGCGGAATCGATTACAAAAGTTTTGTTGTTATATTCTCCTGCTGTTTTTGCTGAAAGATATTTTGCTGATACATACGCTGCTGCTTTTACCATTTTAAGACCTCCGAGCGTGTTTCTTACTCTTTACATTCTCCTCCGAATTTTCTGACATTCCATCATCGGCGGGAACCTCGGAAACTTTGTTTTTCTCTTCCCGAAATTTCTGGAGAGCATCGGCTTTTGCTTTCCTTACAACTTCTTTTTCCTCGGCGGTAAGAACTACATGTGGTGTTCCAAACTGCTCAAGTTTCTTCTGAAGCGCAATAAGAATAATTGAAAAACTCTTTTTTGCTGATGATTCAGGAAGAGATGCAATTTCTGAAGCGATTGTATTGGTTGCTTCACGAATATTGTTCATCTGCGATTCAATCATCTGATACGTTACTTTTGTTTTCTTTTCTGTTTCCATGTTTTAACTCCTACCTGTATTACTACAGGGATGATGCAATAAGGTTATGAGCCTTTTACTTGCATTAAAAATGTGTTGATATTTTATTTAAGGTGATGAGAGTCCGATGTGTGGCAAAATTTATCCCCTTTTGGCAGTTTGGGTTAGAACCTGAATTGCATGTTCGGGACTCGAACCCGCAGAGCGCTCTTACCGTTGCCTACGGTTTACATGCAACAATCGTTATAGACATTAACCTTCCAAGGTGATTAAGTTCAGAAGGGAGGTGATAGTGAGAACGGCGCATTCATAAGAATTAATGGTGTCCATAAAACCCGTTTTTAAAATGGTAAACTCACAACGAATTACAGATAACGAAAACTATACAAAACATACGACATTTTAAGGTAGAGGTAAAATGAAGAAAACCTCTGCATTACTACTAATTTAATACAGCAATGTTTCAAAGGGTGTTGGCCTTATGCTGAACAATGTTACCCTCCTCTCTTACCAAGTAACCTAAAGTAGCAATTCTGCCGTGGCACTTTTAGTTTAAACTGGGAAGTGAACAAACCCATTCCTAAATTTGCATTGAAGCATACTTCTAAAAAGATTTAGGAAAAATAATCTCTTATGTTTGACATAAGTTTATTAAACTGCCTCCTTTCTTTTCTTAAAGAATTTTCGAATTTCACAGAGTCTAAATCCTCTCTATATACAGTGACAGCTTTGTCTTGTCTTCTTTCATACTCCACTCTAGCAACTTGCTGAATTGTTAGCATGCGCTCTTGAGAATTTATGTCTGCTATCACACTAAATCAACTCCTTGCGAACGCATTCATTGATAATTTCATCGCTTAATAATGATTTGCATGCGAAAATATATCCTTCGTAAAACAAGGAATCATCTTTTTCGGATAAATTTAAGATTGTTTCTATTTTCCTACTAATGTCTTTCATTATTGTTGTTTCGCCGTCCATTTTTACAACTCCACAATTACTGTTTTCTTTAACCGTGCAGAACAACATTTGCAAACATCAAATTTGTGAAGTATGCTCGTGTATTCATCTATTAGATTGCAAGATACTAATCCTATGTCTGCATGATATGCGCAACCTGAAATTTTAAGAACCATAGTAATTTACCTCATCACTCTGATGTTCTCCTACAAAGCAATTTTAACGCTGCATTTTAGAATTGCACTAAACTTGCCTGCGTAACAGGATGCAGCAATTTTTACACGTTGCCTCTTTTCTTGTAAGATTTTCTCCCCTACTCTCGCGTTAGTTCATGACGTGAGAAAACCTTATTTTTATTTTGTAGTTTGTTTTTCTTCCTAACTGTTTGCTCCATACTATAGAATGATGTCTGATTATTTATACCTATCCCCACCCCCCCCCCCCCCCC
>Ga0172381_10006073_pt1 | contig 12158 bp, 9 predicted proteins | sample Leawel6488metaG_FD_119754 | JGI IMG/M metagenome (GOLD analysis project Ga0172381, IMG submission 119754) | Leachate microbial communities from a municipal landfill in Southern Ontario, Canada - Leachate well 64-88 metaG | ecosystem: Engineered > Solid waste > Landfill > Unclassified | place...
ATCTAATAGTCTTGCTATAGCAAGAAAATAATTATTTCTGCCCCTTTGGCCTTTATAATTTTAAGTTAATAATTTACAGTTTCATCGCCACATCCCACGCTCTCCAAATGACTGTGCGGAGATTTCCAACATCCATGCAGTCACCGACGAGATGGATGTTTCTTCCTTTTGGAACTAAAGGTGCAGGATTATAACCAACCGACACAATAACGTTATCAGCTTTGATATCAAAGGACTTGCCGTCTTTATCAATCGCGACGATGCCGTCATCTTTTACTTCCGATAATTTGGTTTCAAGATATACCGGAACATTATGCAGAGCAAAGTATTCTCTTAAGAAGGAACTATTTGCTAAGCAAACACCCTTAACGGCAATTAGATCGTTTTTCATTTCGACGATAATTGGCTTCTTGCCTTGAAGATGTAGGTCGTAAGCAATTTCACAGCCGGTTAAACCACCACCAACGACGATGACTGTTTCGCCAACCTTCTTTTCGCCGGTAAGGTATTCTTTGACTTCAATTGTCTTATTAAAGCCTTTAACAGGAATTTGTTTTGGAGTCGATCCCGTCGCGATGACATATTTATCAGCTTTAATCGAGCTTAAGTCTTTGACTTCGGTATTATATTTAACTTCAATGCCTAAGTCTATAATTTCTTTTTGGTACCAGTGGACTAAAGCTTGTTCTTTATCCTTAAACGAAGGATTAGAAGCGTAAACAAAGACGCCACCTAAGATATCACTCTTTTCATAGATTGTGACCTTGTGGCCCCTTAAATGCGCGACACGCGCAACTTCCATGCCACCGATGCCTCCACCGATAACGGCGATGGTCTTAGCTTTCTTGGCTTTCTTAATAAAGTATTTATTTGATTGCATCGTCTCAGCGTTAATCGCGCAACGAGACATATGAATCGTGTCATGTAAGTCTTGATCATTGGCCACGCCTTTATAACTTGCCATATTAAAGCAGCCATTATGACAAGTAATGCAAGGTCTAATCTTATCTTCTTTGCCTTCCATTAATTTTGTTACCCATTCAGCATCTGCTAAGAACTGACGGGCCACGCCCATGCCGTCTAAACGACCTTCGCCGATTGACTTCGCAGCATCAGCGGGTTCCATTCTTCCAGCAGCCACGACGGGAATCGTGACGAACTTTTTAATGTGTTCGACATATTCTAAGTTACAGTTATGAGGCATGTATCCTGGGGGATGTGCCCAATACCAAGCATCATAGGTTCCGTTATCGCAGTTAAGCATATCGTAACCAGCGTCTTGTAAATACTTCGCGGCCAATTCGCTTTCTTTCATATCGCGTCCGACTTCGTTAAATTCCTCACCCGGTAAGGCACCGGAACGGAAACCTTTGGTTTTCGAGACGACCGAATAACGAAGACTGACTGGGAAGTCATCTCCGCATTCCTTTTTAATTGCTTTAACAATCTCAACGGGGAAACGATAACGGTTTTCAAATGAACCGCCATAGTCGTCAGTTCTTTGGTTTGTGTATTTAAGCGTAAACTGATCTAATAAGTAACCTTCGTGAACCGCATGGATTTCCACGCCATCAACGCCCGCGTCTTTACATAACTTCGCGGTCTTGACGTAAGCTTCAATAATATGATTAATCTCTTTTAAAGTGATTTCTCTTGATGGTACTTTATCCGACCAGCGATTGGGATTAGGACTAGGTGCAGCACACATGTATTCGACATCAAGGATTGGCTTTGCCAATACACGGAGTAATTTATTTGTGTAAATCATTTCCATAACGTGTGAGACAGCCATCGAACGCCCAAAGCCTGCCGTTAACTGGATAAACATCTTTGCCCCTGTTTTATGGAATTCTTCCATATAAGGTTTTAGTTTCTTAAAGGCACCCGGACTTTTATAAAGCCACTGACCACCCATTGGGTTTCTTAATGGTGCGATACCAGGAAGTATTAATCCGACATTGTTCTTGGCCCTTTCAAGCAAGAACTTCGCGGCCTCTTCATCGAAGTGATGTGGTTCCATCCAACCGAAAATAGAAGTCCCACCCATCGAGGTCATGACAATGCGGTTTTTAATCTCGACATTACCAATCTTCCAAGGCGTAAACAACGGCTTGTAAATTTCTTTCATAGCTATATCTCCTTTGTATTCATTATAAGCCTTTATTCCGTTATATTAGTAATAGTTATTGAGAAAAACTCGGCAAAAGTCGCTTGAAGTTATATCCTTTGGGTGTCAGTATTAAGGTAATAGGGGGTAGTTATATGTATGAGCCAAAGATGAAATTAACCGCTGAGCAGCAGGATATTTTAGTTGGTAAACAAGGCGAAATTAAAGCCAAAATCATGGAAACGATTGTTATGTTCGGCGATATTTTTGAAGCGCCCAGACTCGTGCCTGTCACGCATCACAATGGCCATTTAGTAACATCATTTGGTATTGGTTTATTAAAACCTTTATTTAAGACAATGGACCGCCTTAATGAAGCTGATATAAAGACACTGGGGAAGTTTACGGTCGATCCTCGTCCCTTAGATTTTAAAAACGTCAAAGTTAATCTTCTCGAAAGACTTGTCTTTTCCAAGATTTTATATAGTCAACAAAAGCGTTACGAAGAACAGCTCCATAAAGCCGGTCTTCGTGATGAAAATGCCTTTACATGCGCTTGCTATCTTGATGAAGTAGGTAACATTCCTAACTATGGCGACATTCTTTCTTGGGCCGAATCAAGTGCGGTCGTCTATGCGAATTCAGTTCTAGGAGCAAGATGTAACCGCAATAGCGGAATGCTCGATTTATTTGGTTCCATCCTTGGTCTCGTTCCCGAATTTGGTTTTATTACCGACGAAGGAAGAAAAGCTTCTTGGAAAGTAATAATTAAAACAACAAAAACTCCGGAAGCCCAAATTCTTGGCAGCGCGATTGGTATGAAGGTTATGGAAGACGTTCCTTATATTATTGGTTTAGATAAGTTTTTAGCAACGGAATTAGACGAAAAGACCAGAGGATATTTAAAAGACTTTGGAGCAGCAACTGCCTCAAACGGAGCGGTCGGCCTTTATCATATTGATAACTTGACTCCGGAAGCCAAGAAATTAGGACATAGCCTAATTAAAGAAGATGCGAAGGAATATGTTATTGATGACGCAGAGTTAGAGCGCGTCTATAAGTCTTATCCGATTATGTGGAAGAAAAAAGATAAAGAAGGAAACCTCGTCTTTATCGGTTGTCCGCATTTAACCTTTAAACAAATTAATGATTGGACCGATAAAATTGTCGTAGGGCTTAAAGAAACCGGACGCAAGAAAGTAAAAGTAAGAACAATCTTTACAACGGCACCTGATGTCTTAGTTAAGTTTAAAAAGACACCGAAATATGAAGAGCTCCTCGCGACAGGAGTGAAGGTATCCTCAATTTGTCCTTTGATGTACACGAATAATCCTCTTACTAAAGTAAGAAGAATCATGACGAGCTCGAACAAGTTAAGAACCTATTCGATTGCCCGTTATTATAAAGATGAAGAAATACTTAACTATCTAGTTGGAAAGGCGGTTAACTAGTTATGAAAGAATTTAAAGGAAGAGTTATTGCTCCTGGTTATTTCAAAGGCGAAGCCGTTGTTTCTAAACAAGGCGTTAACACTTTAGCGACTTTCCAGAAAAGCGCCTTAAAGAATGCCAAAGAAGTTTTAGTTTCTGATCAAAACAATCCTGATATTTATGAAAAGAACATAACCGGAAAAGCTTTATGCTTACCAATTACGATTGGTTCGACGACTGGTGGTCTTGTTATTCAAACTGTTTGTTCAATGGGTATTAATCCAGCTTGTTTCCTTTTTGGTGAGCACATCGATAGTCTCGCCGCGAGCGGAATCGTTCTCGCTCGCATCTGGGAAGAAAGCAAGGTTATTGCGATTGATATGCTTGGCAAAGAATTCTTAGAAACCGTTAAAACCGGAGACACCCTAGAAGTTAAAGAAGACGGAACAGTTATTATTCTTTAATTTTTAATTAAACTTAAAGCGGTCACCTAAAAATGGCCGTTTTTTTGATATCTTATTGACACTAATTTTTTGAAGTGTTAACTTTTAAGTGTAAGGTGTGAGTCACCACTCACGAGATACACAAGGAGAAAAGCATGGCCTATAATGGTTTTGGCATCGATCAATACTTAGATGCTTCTTTAGTCACGAAACAATTAGACGAATTAATCAAGAAACCAGTCTATTCAATCAAGAAAGAACACTTAAACGACTATGTCGAAAACTACTTTAATAAGAAGTGTCTAAAATCGAAAGAAATGATTGCCCTTGCTAAGGAAATAATTCCCGGCGGTGTTCAACACAATCTTGCCTTTAATTATCCCTTTCCAATCGTTATTACAAAAGCCGAAGGCGCAAAGCTCTATGATATCGACGGCAACGAATACTTTGACTTACTCCAAGCTGGTGGACCAACCATCATCGGTAGCAACGACCCAGTCGTCAGAGATAAGGTTATTGAATTATTAAACACATGTGGACCCTCAACCGGTCTTTTCCATGAATACGAATATAAATTAGCGAAGAAAATATCTGAGATGTTTCCTTCGGTCGAAAGATTTAGAATGCTTGGATCAGGAACGGAAGCATGTATGGTTGCTGTCCGCATCGCTAGACTTCAAACCAAACATAAAAACATTTTAAAGATGGGCGGAGCCTATCATGGCTGGTCTGATCAGTTAGCTTATGGACTTCGTGTTCCCGGAACGAAAGGCATCATGGCCAAAGGCATTCCCGGATTTGTTTTTAAACATACCAAAGAATTCTTTCCAAATGACTTAAAGGATTTAGAAAGAAAATTGCGTCTCAATAAATTAAGTGGGGGTACGGCCGCTATTTTCATCGAACCGGTCGGACCAGAAAGTGGAACGCGGCCGTTATCAAAAGAATTCCTTCAAGGCACGGAAAGACTGGCCAAAAAGTATGGGGCCTTGTTAATTTTCGACGAAGTCGTTACCGGATTTAGAATTGGACCAAGCGGAGCCCAGGGCTTCTTTGGCATCGATCCCGATTTAACGATTTTTGGCAAGATAATAGCAGGTGGATATCCCGGTGCCGGTGGCATCGGTGGACATAAAGAGTCAATGGCTTATCTAGGGGCTGGCCTCGATTCATCGGGCAAGAAGTTACCAAAAGCTTTATGCGGCGGTACTTTAGCAGCCACGCCAATATCGTGTGTGGCCGGCTATTACACCTTATGCGAAATCCAAAAACGCAATGCTTGCGAAGTAGCAGGAAGAATGGGCGATCGTCTAACTAGAGGTTTGCAGGAATTAGTCAAAAAATATGACTTACCGTTTGTTGTATTTAACCAAGGTTCCATTGTCCATCTAGATAATGCCGGAACGATGCACTTTGTCATCAACTGGAAAAAGCCTTGGACAATTCCGAGCATCTTAAAAGAAACAAGCATTAGACAAAAAGAAATGGAACATATGGGTGCCGCCTATATGGCCGAGGGTATTGTCACTTTAGCTGGAACTCGACTTTATACAAATGCCGCTTATACCGAAGAGATGATTGATGAAGTCTTAACGCGCTTTGAACGCGTGTTTGCTAAATGCGGAAAGCTTGGAGAATAAGCCATTTATGGATCAAAACATTCAAAGAGCCAGACAGTTAGTTGTTGAAGCTGGTTTAAAGCTCGTCAAGTCTGGATTAATTGCTAGGACTTGGGGAAATATTTCTGCGCGTGTTTCTGACACGCAATTCGTGGTTACACCCAAAGGGCGAGGCTATGAAACTTTAAAACCCGAAGACATTGTTTTGCTTAATATTGAAGATTGTTCTTATAAAGGCGATATTAAGCCATCAAGTGAAAAAGGTATTCACGCAGCCGTTTATAAGCTTCGCAAAGACATTAACTTTGTTATTCACACCCATCAATTAAATGCCTCGGTTTTAAGCGTTCTTGGGCAGGGTATAAAAGTTACTAAAAGCGATCAAGATTTGCTTGGCGATTATGTTCCTAATGCCGCCTATGGCATTTCTTCGACCAAGAAGCTTGCTAAGAATGCCGCAAAGGCTATTAAAGACAATCCTAAGAGTGTTGTCTTTTTGCTTAGATCCCATGGAGCGTTTAGTCTTGGAGGCACAATAGAAGAAGCTTTTGACCGGGTCTTTGCTTTAGAACAAGCCGCCGAAAAAGAAATTTATCGCTTAACGGATGTTTCTTCTTTAGAAGAGTTAAGAAATAAATACATTCGACAATTCGTTAATGAAGTAAACTTTACTCCTAAATCATTTAAGAATATTCGTATTCCTGATGATATTGTCAAATTTAGTAAAACCAATCATATAATTTATGACGATAATCCCGATGTCAGCGCGGTAAGTGCGAACGGAAAAACATTCTATCCATATATCGATGATGTCGCTCAGATAATTGGCGTCTCGATTCGTAACGGTAAAATAGAAGATGCACTTAATAATCTTAAAGGTCGAAGCGCAGTGCTTATTCAAGGCGCCGGTGCGCTTTGTGTGGGCGTTAATGAATTTGAAGCCCAAGCCGTGGAGATGATTCTCCGCAAACAATGCTTATGCGCGATGCTTGTTGCCTTAACTAACATCGATAAGCCTTTAGGCACGATTGATTCATGGTTACAAAGACTCGTCTATACTCATAAATACTCAAAAATGAAAGGATAGTAATTACTATGCTAGCAAAACTGACCAAAGAGAAACTCGACGATATTTTGGAAACGGGAATCAATGAATTCGCGGAGTTTGGTTTAGACCGTGCGAATATTAATGTCATTGCTAAGAAAGCCGGTATTAGTGTTGGTGTGCTTTATAAGTACTACAAAGATAAAGAAGTATTCTTTCTGGCATGTCTTAATAAGAGCTTAAAAGTTTTAGAGTCGGTTGTCAGTGATGTTTTAGAAGGCGAAGAAAAACTTCTTAAACGCACCGAAAAGATTATACGCGCCGTGCAACACTATTCTAGAAAACACGTTAATTACACCAAGATGTATAACTCAATTACGGTCGGAAGCAATAAACGTTTCGCCCCGGAACTCGCTAAAAGAATCGAAGGCATAACCGCGAAGGTTTATAGTGAGTTCATCGCTAATGCAATGGTAGATGGTGATGTCCGCCAGGATATCGATCCCAGAATGTTTGCTTTCTTTTTTGATAGTTTATTAATGATGATGCAGTTTTCCTATAGCTGCGAATATTATATGGAACGCTACAAGATTTATTGTGGCGCTGACGTTTTAAAAGAAGACGAAAGAGTCGTCCAGGAGTTTTTAAAGTTTATCGAATCAGCCTTTACGTTCGAACGTAGCAAAATCACCCATCAATCATAAAAGCAAAAGGAGTAACCTAACATGAAATATGTCATTGCTTATGATATCGGTACGACTGGCGTAAAAACGTGTCTATTTGCCATTGATAAGACGATTACTCTCCTAACAAGCGCTCATCAGGGCTATGGTCTTTACTTACTTGATAACGGTGGGGCCGAACAAGATGTTGATGAGTGGTGGCAGGCGATGGCCGACACAACCCATCAACTCTTTACAAAAAGCGACGTTAAGCCAAGTGATATTGCCGGAATTTCTTTTTGCTCACAAATGCAAGGACTAGTCTTAGTCGATAAGGAAGGCAATGCCTTACGTCCGGCGATGAGCTATATGGATCAAAGATCTAAACAAGAACTGAAAGATGGAATGGGTGGAGGTTTAGAAATCGAAGGCGCGAACATTTTTAAATTACTAAAAAGTCTCCGCATTACCAAAGCTGCCTCACTGAGTGTTAAAGATCCTTTATGGAAATATAAATGGGTTGAAAATAATGAACCCGAAATCTTTAAAAAAATTCATAAATGGTTAGATGTTAAAGAATATTTAATTGCTCGCTTAACAGGTCGTTTTATCATGACACCCGATTCAGCATATTCGACCTTTCTATATGACACCCGGAAAGGCCATGAAGGTTGGAGTAAATCCTTATGCCGCACCTTTGGTGTCAACATGGACCATCTTCCCGAAATAATCAAAGCCACCGATATCGTTGGCGGATTAACTTCAAAAGCTGCTAAGGATTTAGGTCTAACTGATGGCACGCCCGTCTTTGGGGGTGGGGGTGATGCGACTTTAATCGGTCTCGGTGCGGGAGCGGTCAATGTCGGCGAGACGCACATTTACTCTGGAACATCGGGGTGGGTTTCGACCATCCTTGATAAACAAGTCGTCGATGTTAGTTCAATGATTGCCTCGATTGTGGCCGTCGAAGAAAAACGTTTTAATTATTTCGCTGAGATGGAAACTGCTGGTAAGAGCCTCGAATGGGTCAAAGACCATTTAGCCTTAGATGAAATCGGTATCTATCTTGAAAAGAAAGATATTACCTTCGACAAAGAAACGATTTATGCGAGTCTATATGACTATCTCACCGAGACAGTAAAGAAAGCCGAACCTGGTTCAGGTGGTGTTATTTTTACTCCCTGGTTGCACGGAAATCGCTGCCCGTTTGAAGATCCCAATGCCGCGGGAATGTTTTTTAATATTCGCTTAGAAACCGGTAAAACTGAACTAATTAGGGCTGTTTTAGAGGGAATTTGTTTTCATCTACGATGGATGCTCGAATGTCAGGATAAAAAAATCAAGACCTCACAAACGATTCGTTTTGTCGGAGGCGGCGCCCTTTCAAAAGTTACCAATCAGATGCTTGCCGATATTACCGGAAGAACGATCGAGGTCGTCGAAAATCCCCAAAATGTCGGAGCGGTTGGAGCGGCTGCTGTCATCGGTGTCGGCTTAGGAGTTATCGAAGATATTAAACAAATCAAAGATTATATTCCCATAAACGATACTTATATTTCGAATCCTCAACATAAAGAAGCGTATGATAAGAATTACTTTGTTTTCAAGAAAATTTACAAATCAAATAAAAACCTATTTATGGAGTTAAATGGTATGAAAGAAAAGAAACCCGTCGATCAAGAAGAGCGCAAAAAAGATTTGATTCGTGCCTTTAAGTTTTTCCTTTTCTCGGTGTCGGCTGGAATAATTGAATTTGGCTCCTTTACGGTGCTGGATTTAACTCTTGGCGGTGTGTGGGGCTGGTGGCCCTCATATTTAATTGCCCTCGTATTATCGGTTTTGTGGAACTTTACTTTCAATCGGCGTTTTACGTTCCAGTCAGCCGCTAACATTCCGTTTGCGATGTTCCTCGTTTTTCTTTTCTACGCCGTCTTTGCCCCGACATCAACCCTCTTAGGCAATCATTTGGAAGACACACTCAAATGGAATGGCTTCCTCGTATTAGCAATAGTCATGGTACTCAATTTTGTCTTGGAATTCTTGTATCAAAGATTTGTCGTCTTCAGAAAATCGCTTGATACGAATAAACAGGCAAAAGCTAAGTTGGCTAAAGAAGCCGAGCAAGATAATCACGAGCTTAAAGAATAGTCTATTTAGCGACGACAATTAATTTTGTGCTGGGCTCAATAATTAAATAAACTTTGACGTCCATATTTTCGCTGAACAGTTTGACGTTATACTCTGAAGACTCACCTTTTGTTTCATTAACGATACCAATGACAATATATGGGTCATTTGGATTTTGTTCATAAAATGAACGGACAAGATGAGAAGGTGTTTCGAAAACATATTGAGAGCGCTCTTTAAACGAGATGAGTTCTTGTGCGTCATGGATATATATTTCATAGGATTCTTCGTTTGATGATTCTTCGTCATAAGTAAAGAGGTCTTCGATAAACGGATAGAAGGTTGGGTTTTTGCTTGTCTGCGAAATGATGCGGCTGATGTAGCGATTGGTGAGAATCGAATACTTGATGCCATATCGCGTCGTGATTTGGGCGTTACGAGGATTCACTAATTCAATAATTAAGGAAGTATCGCTTTCTTTCGCGACTTGCGAGATTTTTAAAAGACTCGTTATTGCCTGCGAATCAGGATCGCCAGATAATCCGCTTTCGTTTGAGGCCAGAAGAATCACCTTGCTGTAACGGCCATCATGAATTTCTTTAATAATTGATTCGTTGATATCAGATTTCTGTTCGACGCGTATTTTATTGCCACTATCGAGGGTGTATTTGTTTAGGCTATCGATGATAAAGAAACTTTTTGCATTACCGCCGACGATTAAGACATCGCGGTGGGCAATTGGTGTTTGTCTTTCTTCAAAACTAAGTTTTACTAAACCAGGAAGAGAGATATCTGCCTCTCTTTTTTTGTCGAGGTCTTTTTTGTTATCGGCCATCACCAGTAAGTAGTTTTGGCCATCAACATTTTTTTGGAAAACCGGTAAGGAATGCGAATGTATCTTCAGATACTCAGGAATGGAACCAGCGTATTTTTCGGTGTAAAAATCCGCACCTCCGAAACCGAGCAGTTCGCCATAAATATCGCTTAGATAAGGAGACACCATTGTCTGTGCGATGATAAAGCCCATAATGGCAGTTTGATTAATAAAGACGATTTTGCCATTTTTATGATGATTGTTATTGGCAAAACCGGACTTAATTAATTCATCGGTCTTGGCGTCTGATACTTCGACGACGACCGTTTGCGCTTTACTCGGTTTAAGAAGCATCAAAATCTTTAAGACATCAATGTCATTATCGCCGGGCGAGTCATACTTATTAGCGTTTAAGATGATTATACTATTGGCTTTATAAACTTTTGCCCAATCCAAATCAGCACTTGATAAAGGATCGCCTTGTAAAACAAAATAGCGAAGTTTTCGACCTGGATTCTTTATATCGTTACTAAAGAAACTTTCTTTAATGGCTTTTTCGGCCTCTGAACGGGGTTTATCAGACAAAATAACGACTGTTGTCGGGGCGACGTCATGATAATAACTGACAAGAATTTCGCCGACCTCACTGCTCCAGTTAAGAATTAATACATGGTTGTTCACTCGGAGTTTACCCGCGCCGCTTCTAATCGTATCTAAGAAGTCCATCAGCAAAGCTGAGAAGAAGGCGATGATACCGCCATTAACGCTGACCATAGCGGTCAGAACCACAATCATCGAAAGGATTTTTAATCCATTGCTTCCGTCATTCGTGTAAAACCCGGGATCAAGAAACCAAGTAATCGCCAGTTGAGAGAAAGCTTCCCAAAGATTGCTATACCCGCCGATGCCAAAGTAAACGATTAAAGTCGCGACAAGCATTAACAACAAGTTGAATGAGATTAGAATTAAGAGGAAAAAGAGACGTGGATGTTTATGGCGAAGATGGTTCAAATTATTCATAAAATGCCCTCGAGGTGGTTATTGATTAGTTTAATTGTAATACTGTCGCTTGGGACGTGTATATAAGACTTAATAAAAAAACACGACCAGTGATTAATATATCAAAGATCGTGTCGTATAAATGACATAAACAAGTTATTCTTTGACATGTCCAGCGTCAACTTTTATGATGCGTGAAGCAACGAGATTTGCAAATTCCATTTCATGGGTTACGATGACCATTGTCATGCCTTCGCTGGCTAGAAGTTTAATCGTATTTAAGACTTCTTTAGTCATTTCCGGATCAAGGGCACTGGTCGGTTCGTCAAATAGCATAATTTCCGGATTCATGCATAGAGCTCTGGCGATGGCCGCTCTTTGCTTTTGTCCGCCACTTAATTGTGGGACCTTAAAATATATGCGATCACCTAAGCCGACTTTATCAAGATTAAGTCGCGCGACTTCTTCAGCTTCTTTTCTTTTACGCTTTAGAACTTTCATTTGGGCGATGATGCAGTTTTCCAGAACATTGAAATGATTAAAAAGATTAAACGACTGAAAGACCATGCCAATTTTAGTTCTTAACTTATTGACATCATAATTTTTGTCGTTAATGTGAATGCCGTGAATGCTAATATGGCCGGAATCGGGATTTTCTAAAAGATTAAGACAGCGGAGTAAGGTTGACTTTCCGCCTCCGGAAGCCCCGATGATGGCAACGACCTCGCCTTTATAGATGGAAAAAGAAACGTCTTTAAGCACTTCGACGCCGTTAAAACTTTTGGTTACGTTTTCAACGCGGATAATTTCCTCAGCCATTGAGAACCTTTCTTAGCTTTGGCACGAAGGGCGCGTTGAGCTTCCTTTCCAGCATCTTAAGCAATTGAGAAAAGATTAAGGTTAAGGATAAAT
>Ga0172381_10006074_pt1 | contig 12157 bp, 22 predicted proteins | sample Leawel6488metaG_FD_119754 | JGI IMG/M metagenome (GOLD analysis project Ga0172381, IMG submission 119754) | Leachate microbial communities from a municipal landfill in Southern Ontario, Canada - Leachate well 64-88 metaG | ecosystem: Engineered > Solid waste > Landfill > Unclassified | place...
CTATTCCACCTTCACGCCCCTTTCTCGGCCATAAGTAAATCTTGACCATACGAGGACCGCTTGCCGATATCTCAACCCTTACGCATTCGTCGTGTGCCGCTATCACTAATCGCGTCAAAGTATCGAAATCAAAAGTGGCCAGGCCGCCAAAATGATTCGTTTCCCACGCTTCGAATTCACTGCCTTCATTGTGTTTCTTGATCTTTCCACAATGATGCAGGCCTCTGTATGTGGTGGATAGCACCCTTTCAGCCCTGACGGAAAAAGACTCTAAATCATCACCCCTGGAACCCGTGGCCCCTTGCCTGTCCCGGAACGATCTGTCCCGGGAAATCCTGGAACCCTCGCCTCCCACGCTACTCCTCATCTTTTCTCACCCTTTTCTTTGTTGTGATTACATATGGCCGGATCGGGTCGTCCGTGGAACCTCCGCAGAAATCCTCCGCCTCCCTCTTTCTGAGCGTGCCACGCACTTCAATCAAGTCTCCCGGCTCGGTTTCGTAGAAGGCCATGACATCGAGGAGCCAGACTGCGAGCTGTGATGCCTTGTCGATGTCCTTCCGTTTCTGTACCACTTCTAGGGTAAGCAGCGCCTCTCCGTCCACCAGCTCCTTTTTCAGGAGGTCTCCGACGAGAATGAATGCTGCCCTGGGAAGATCCTCCGGTTTTACTTTCTGAAAATCATAAAAGAAGTAGGACGAATAACGAGTGCCGCGATCTTCATACTGGTCATAGAACCCTTTGAGGCGGACCAGGTCGTTCTTGTGCGCTTTCAGGTGTTCGAGGAATGCCGCGATCTTCTCCTTTCCCCACATCCTTCCCCAGGCCCGGACGCTGCCCTGGTCAGGGTTCTTGCACTCTATTTCGAGGTTGAGAAAGGGAGTGCCTTTACCTTCACTTTTCTTCTCTTCGCATTTCGTGACGATACCCCAGACATTCCCTGCATTGAAATGACTGCTCATGCCGCTTCCTCCATATCTTTCTTTTCTTGAAGGGCCTGAATTTCTCGGGAGACAGCCCCGAGAAATAACCAATCCTCGTAATTGGCGGTCTTGGGATCGTTAAGATCAACATCGCATTTCGAGAAAACCATCCTACCGGAATCACTCCGACCAAACGTGATGCAGGCAAAACGCCCGTCATCGCCTTCGACGGCATATTCCTCGACTGTTTTCCGGACATGAATAGAGAGGCTGTTTCCAAGGACCTTGTCCCTATATTGTTTGAGAGCATCTGTGGCTTTTTCAAGGATATTAACGGCGATTTCATCCTGCTTTGGAACCGGATCCTGCTCCTCGTATGGCTTATAGCCGTCATCTGCTTCGGGCGTTTCGGGGGGCCTCTCTTCCATCAGCATAGTTCCCCCTGCTTCTCCCACCCTCAGCCATTCCGGGTTGACTTCCGGCCATTTTTCTATAATGGTGTGATAGATTTCCTGTATGGCAGGCTCACCCGCGGTACCCTTGAAGAGCCTGTAAAACGTTGCTTCATGAATGCCGATGAGGGCAGCGAAACTCTTTTTCTTCTTGAGACCGGTACCCTTGTATATCAGCTCAACTCTGTGAATGAAACCTTCCGCAATGTCTACCGGATCCTTGCGTGCTCCATTTCTTCCCCTTAACATAACGTCCTCCTTTTCTCTCTCCGCTTCGTCCCTCGTCGCCTGTCCTCGCGGAGCGGGGGCTCGTCCATCGTCCATCGGATCTTTAACTATTCTCCATGCCCCGCTGTTCCATTCTTCCGTCCACCTGGTGCACTGCGTACATCCCACTCCCATGATCCGTCCCCGAATCATATTCTCAGCAGGAGCGCCACAGGCTTTACAGACCAGGGGCATATCAGGACAAACCCCGCTCTTTCCCCATCAATCCTACTGCCCTGTCGAAGATCTTCTTTATCCGTTCCATGGCCGCGTCCATCCGTTCCTTCTTTTCCTCAAAATAGGCGTGCTCCATCTCCGCGATCTGGTCCCTGATGGCCTGATAGAACTTTGGCTGTCCGTGGATGATGTCGGACATGGTCACCCCGGTGCTATTTCCCCGGATGCATAACCAGCCCCAAAGCTCCTGAAACTTTTCGGAGTGCGGATGTTTTGAGGGGTCCTGTTCCATCAGCACACACTAAAAGGGATCGACATCGCGCCTTTCTCGGTTTCGATCCCTCTCTTCTCGGCCTCGTCGACCAGGACGTAATAGTCTCTCGTGTATTCCTTGTTCTTTCGCTTCAGGAGGTTGATTGCATTGATCAGGTGATCCCGGTTCATATCCCGGATCGGTATCCATTTCCCCGGCTTCATCCGCCACCAGTAACCCTGTGATCCGTTAGCGAGCATCTTCGCCTCCTCGGTTATATCCCTGCCACCTTCTGCATCTCTTCCTTGGTGGGTTGTGTGTACACCATGGTGCTGTTCAATGATTTGTGCCGGAGTTGCCTGTTCGCGAAAAGGAGCGCCTTCTTGCGCTCGTCATCACTCAAATACCTCACGTCGCTCATGATCCTTTGCGCTTTTGTATGCCGGAGCGCATGAGGAGTGTATCGAGGAACCCCCGACAGACCGCACCACTTGTCCATAATATCGTTGAAGGAGCGCAGGGATAGCCTTCCGCCCTTCCTGCTTATGAAGAGAGGGGCATCGTCCTCAAGGGACTCATGCCAATCTCTCTTAAATCGCATAAAGCGTTTAACCATGTCCTGGACGTCCACCGGCAGATAGACTTCCCCGATCGCTCCCTTTTCAGCAATTCGTTCGTTGATAGTTATGCGGTCTTTCCCGAGTATGTCCCCTACGTTGAGCGCCAGGGCCTCGCCCCTGCGGAGCCCCGTGGACCGGCACAGCTTGAGCAGCATGTAATCACGCTCTGCCTGTTTGTCCTTGCGATTTTTCAGGAAACTGAAAAGCATTCTCTCTTCCTTCTCCGTAAAATAGTTGGTGCCTGCCTTTGACCGTAAACCGTTGTTCGTGTCCATGACTGCCTCCTCGTCATTTATTTGCCTCATTTATGATACCCGGCGGGACGGCCTGAGGCGGGGCTCTTCGGGAGCTACCCTATCCCGCCGGGTTGAAGGGGCTTTATTCCTCGTCCTCCTGTCTGCTGCCAGTATCTTCGAGAAGGGAAATCAACTCTACATTTCCCGTGCCTTGCTGTTTGGACAACTTCATATCCAGATGGACCGTGATTATGACAAGGATAAGGGCCAGGGCTACAACCCAGAGGACTTTCTCCAGGCCGTTGAGATCATTATCCGTGTTGCGCCTGCGGTATCTTTTAACCACAATATGGATCTCTCTTCTTTTCATGACTTTGACCTCCCGGGTCTTCTTCCTCTTCTCATGGCCTCAATCTGGTCCGGAGAAGCCATGACCGGCTTGTATTTCAACAGGTAATCGTACAGAGGTTTATTATTGCCCGCCCGGGCCTCCTTGAGGGCCGCATAGTAGAGTGGCGGCTCAGGCGCGAGCAATTCGGGGGTTGCGGGATCCGCGCCGCTTTCTCCATGGAGTCCGGGTACTTCGTGCATGAATAATTTTCGGTAGATATCCCGGAGGATCATCTCCATATTTGCGAGCCTGAGCCCAAGATCATCTGGGGAAGGCGGCGAGGAGGTGGCGCCGCCTTCCGTGTCCGGATGAAATGATGATGAAGCCTTTATGGAAGCCGCCCGGTCGGTCATTTCACTGACTCCTTAGCCTTCTGTATAAACGCACTTACGTGTCGGAGGAGGTCGTTGCCCTCTGCCTCGATCCGAGCGGCTTCGTCTCTCGATATCCATCCATCAGCCATTGCTTCAGACGCCGCAGACGCCAGATGGCCGAATTCCTTTATCGTCTCCATTAACTCGCCGTGAAGATCCTTAAGACAATCACACTGCGGAACCGGAATCACCACCAAGCCGAACCGCTCCGCCAAAAAATAGATGGGGGCAAAGGCCTTGTCGTCTGTACGGCCCCTTTGGAGCGCAGTCTCGATAATTGTCTCTATCCTATCCAGGGGGTTGAACGCCCCAGAGTCAGACCAATCCGTGGTAGGCTCTTGCCATTTGTTCAGCATAACGCTCGAAAGCCCGAGCCGTTTTGCAAATTCTACGGTCTTCCCGCCTATGGCCTTATGAAGTGCTTCGTGGGATTTCATGACCCGCGCCCCCTACTCGGTTGCTGCGGGCTTGGGCGCCAGGAAATTGAGCAGATCCTGCTTCGGTTTGTCGTACGGCTTGCCGGAGAGCCTTTCAAGGGCCTCGATGGCAGCCAGCTTGTAATATCCGTCCTTCATCTTGCCCACCCTGTCGATGAGCATGATTTCATCCTTGATGGCTTTCAGCCTGGTGGATTCTTCCTTCTCTCCCCCAACGCCGATCCGGAACGCCCGTTCCGCCTCGAGGAGATACATCTTTATCCGGTCCGCTTTTTCTCCCCTGCCGCACATGCCGCAGACGAGAATGGTGTCCCAGGTAACGAAGACGGCGTGACCGTCTTTCGGCGAAAGATTGAAGATTTCACGTGCTCTGTTTCGCAGTTCCACTGCGAAACAGCCTATTTCTGAAGTCATTAACTGGTACTTTTCCGTCAGGAAACGTATCCCCGACTCGGTGTTGTACCCTAAAATCTGACCGATCATCGCCCTGTGCGTCCAGGTCCTTCCCTGAAAATCGATGGTCTTGAAGCCGAATTTACCACCAACTTCCTTCATCATTCCGTTTGCCGTCTTCCGGTCGATCTCCGACACGTAATCAGCTACGCTTTCCGAATCATCCTTCAAAATCGCCAATTCCAGACTTGCAAGATTCTTCATTATAGCCCTCCTTCAAGGTTATACTTGCATAACCTTGTTATACACAGTATAACCCGATAAACAGATTGTCAAGAAAAAAGTTATAGAGTATATTCTTGTATGCGCAAAAAGAGCGACATTAAGACCACGACGGTGGCCGTGCGGGTTCCCACAGATATCAAGGACATGCTGGAAATTATCGCATGTAAAGAAGAACGCACCTTTTCTCAGCAGGTGATTTTTTATCTCAAAAAGGGTATCCGTGAATGGGAAGACCAGCATCCGCCTAAAGTTCCTTATGTAGGGTAATTTGCTGCCTTAACATATAAATGATTTGATGAGAGAGATCCCTGCTCTCCGTCTCGGCTATCTTTACCAATTGTTCCTTCAGGGATATCGGTATCCTTAGCGCCACAGACACCTTTTCTTCCTTTTGACCGCTCGCGTTGGTCATTATAGTTCCCCCTTGAAATTATAATTTTCGTTTCCGCTGAAGACAGATATGCTCATATATGAAGAAAACCGTTGACAAAAGTGCGGTAAGACGAAAGAATAGAGGCAAGGGACGTCGAGTTGTGAGCACGATGAGCCATAACCGTTTTGTGCGGAGATGGTTGTCCCTTGCCTATTTTTGTCATGGAGGAGTTCATTGCCGGACGACAGACCGCTAAATGAAATACCGGATAAGTGTCCGAGATGCGGGGCTTCGCTGCACGGAACACTTATACAATCAGGATTCAGGGTCCGGTGCAAATCATGTAAGCGATTCAGCATTGTCTATCCCCTTGAGATGGCACAGAAGGCTGGTCGCCTGACTGAGTGGTTGGCGAATTATGGTGAACTTCTGAAGGAGTATGAAGTGGAAATTCGAAAGAAGGGGCCTTAATTTTATGTTTCCTGCAAAACTGCTTTATCCTGGTAAAGCACTGACCGAGGTGCAACACGTCGGTATTTACCCTTGGCTCTCCATCCACGATCATGATGGTGCCGTTCTCGACAATTCGGCTCACGCACGCCCTGACTTCCTTGAGCAGCGCGACCAGGGCACATGCAGTTTCCTTTATTTCTTTTTCCGGGAGGTTGTTTTTATGATTCATCATGCTACCGGAGGTCTTGAGGGATGAATTTGAATCCAATAATGGCATTACTTGCCTCCTTTGAACGTCTCATCGACGAACACGCTTCGGCTGCTGTCCTCAGAGAGCATGTCTCGTTGCTGAAAACGCATGTCGCGCTGCTCAGCGAGGAGGTCGCGAGACTGACGAAGGAGAACACTCTGTTGACGCAGAAGGCGCAGTCTATGGAGACGACCAATCATGAGCTTGAGGCGGAGAACGCAAATCTGAAGGCGCAGATACAGGAGATAAAACGGCAGCACGGTGTAGAAGAAGACTATGCAGGCGGCGTACTGATATCCTGACATTGAGTTACGAAGTTCGGCCTTTGTATTTTGGAACTTGATTTTTCTTTCGGAGGGTTGGTCTTTATGATTCATCATGCTCACAAGGATAGAATATGTGTTTAAGCACAATTCTGTCAACATTAAAATGTGTTTTAATGCAATTATTTTATGAAACATAATAAACTTAAAGAGTTATATGAAGCGTTAAAATTCAATCAGAATCAATTCGCCAAAGCAATTGGTTATAAGCATACTACCATTATGCGAATAGAAGACGGGACGATTGCCTCCCTTTCCCCAAAGCTCTGCAAGGCCATATACTCCGCCTTTCCACAGGTTAATCCGGTGTGGCTCGAACACAACGAAGGAAACATTTTTATTGATGCGCGAAGCGGAGAGACGGTTAACAAACACGCTATCCCTTATTCGTCTCTCCCTGGGGAACTCAAAGAGCTTATGCCTGAGTTAATTGAAATCATGCGATCCGAGGATAAAGGAACCAAAAAAGCGCTTACGGAAAATATTCATATGTTCCACGAGAAGGTTCAGGAACGCAAACGAATCGAAAAGCTTGAGCGGGAGGTAGACACCCTCAAGAAGGCTTTGGGATTACGCGACCCGCCAGGCGCTATGAGCAAGGCGGGACCAACGAAGGGAACTCGGTAGTAATCCATGTGGATTTTGGAAGGAAGCCCGATGCAAGACGGATGACAAGATCAAGAAACTAATGGGACGGACACAAAATGGGCATTATTGACTATCTAAAAGGGCTGATAAGTCCGACCGAGACACCAGTGCGCTCTCCTGCTCCGGATCTCTCACTTGACCCGCGATCACAGGCTGTGGAAGTTTTCAACATTGAGGCTCCTCGTCTCTATAGTATTATCTATGACAGTGTCAATATCATTAACCAGACCCAAAATAAAGATACCGCGGCGCACAGATTTGATTTGATAAAAAAGACTGCGCAACATTTATTAGAGATAGGTGAGAAAGCAAGTAAGAATGTGGTCATTAATATAAACGGGAAACAGATGCGGACAGCAGGCGACCTTCATCTTATTGATGATGAACAATCAAAGTGGACTCCGGAACCTCTTATCAAAAAAACAGAGAATAGGGAAAGAAGTATCGCGGATCAACCATTGGATGAAGTGAGGAAAGCTATTGCCGAAGGAGATATAGACAAAGCAGCCAGATTGGCATTTGAGGAAGCAAAAAGCACGGCGGCAATTCACGGATATGAATTTGATGAAACCTCCCCATTTGGAAACCCTCTGCTGGCTTCCGCAAACGCTACGGCCATATTCAGCAAAAAAATATCCATAAGAGATTTCGATAATGATAAAATGAAGCTATTTCGCACAGAACTGGCATACGGAGTTCTAATGGGGGAATCAGTAGACACGATAGAACGAAACATTCGATATATCTTCTTTGAAGATTTCGATTGGCAGGAGTTCACCGTATGGTTTAATATTTTCAGGGACTCTGACAAATGGCCATGCCTTTGGGAGACAATAGGCAATTATGTACATATCCAAAATTATTCACTTCCTGATCTTCTCCAGGAACTAAAAAAAGATAATCTGATGGCCTTGGCCGAGGCACATCAGATTAAGATAATGAAAAGCTGGACCAAAGTAAAAATGATCGGGGTTCTTGCCGGGTCCTTGTCAGAACGGGCCATCAAAGAAGAAATATTGATCTTAGTCAACAAAATATGGTATCCGCGATATCTGAGAGAAAAAAGAATGCTGCTGATTCATACGGAAATATCCAGTTCTATGGAAGACAACAGAATCGGATATTGGCAGCATAACGGGGAGAAGGCAATAGAATTAATAAATACGGATGACTGTATCTTCTGCACATCGCTTAAGAAGGTATATCCGATCGATAGCGTGCCCCGGATTAGTCATGAAAGACATCCAGGATGCCGGTGCAGCTTGCTGCCGCGAGGGTGATTGATGTCCATCCGATGGGATGAAACATGAAACCGATTAAAATACGTGATATTATAAAGATATTGGAGGACGATGGTTGGTATCATGTAATTACCAGGGGAAGCCACCGGCAATATAAACATCCGACAAAACCGGGACGAGTCACTATAGCGGGGCACCCCGGAGATGAGTTAGCCCCCGGTACGCTTCGAAGCGTCCTCTCCCAAGCCAGATTGAAGGAGGAAATAACATAATGCACCGATTCTTGATTGTCGTTGAAAAGGCGGGAAGCAATTACTCGGCCTATGCCCCCGATCTTCCGGGATGCGTTGCCACAGGAAAAACTGTGGCGGAAACCGAAACAAACATGCATATCGCGCTCCAGATGCATATACAGGGTATTCTGGATGACAACCTCCCGGTGCCTGAACAGTATGCCGTAGCCGAGTATATGGCGGTATAGGAGCTAAATTTCGATACCGGGTGAATAAGGAATATGGCCGTCCGATGGGATGCAAAGCGAAAGCGTTATATTGTCGATTACTACCCAGACGGAAGGAAAGGGCCCCGCCCTAGAATAACACTTCCGCCCACCGTGAAGGACGAGGCTACCGCTCTATCTATTGAGCACGAGTATCGCTACCCTTCGGAAAACTCAGAGATTCATGCAGACGATGGTTCCACCGTGAAGGATTTGTTCCCCACGTATCTCGCGTACTGCAAGATGCACAAAGAGATTAGCACATACGACAACATCAAGTGGACCTGGGAAAAACAATTGTCCCGGCACCTCGGTCCGTTCCGGATCTCGCAGTTGGACAAAGGCCACACGACAAATTACAAACGGCTTCGGCTTCTCGACGGGGTGAAAAATCGCACTGTCAATAAGGAGATGGCCTATTTCATGGGCTTTCTGAAGTGGTGCAGAGTCGACCACAAAATATCCGTCAAGGACTTCAAATACGAACGCCTCAAAGAAGACAAACCAATCAGGATCATTCTATCTATCCAGGAAACCGTAGCCCTGATCCGCAACGCCGAACTTCTCTATCGTGTATTCTTTCTCGCCCTCTACGCCCTGGGTCTAAGATTCACGGAATGCACCGGCCTCAAGTGGGAAGACCTTGACGAGGGCAACAAGACCATCATTGCCAGAGGAAAGGGGAGCAAGGAACGCCTCCTTCCTGTTGCGGACTGGCTCATGTATGCCCTCAATGCAATCAAGCCCAAGTCGCCAACCGGGTTCATCTTCCGTAGCCGAAGAACCGGGGGAAGGATAATCCACGTCACCAAGGCCATCGATAGGGCCTGCAAAAAAGCAGGCATAACTAAGCATGTCTACCCTCACCTGCTCCGCCACTCCCTGGCAACGCACTTCATGGGATGGAAAATAAGCACAAGGGTAGTGCAGGAATGGCTCGGGCATGCCCGGGAAGACACCACTGCCAACATATATATGCACGCTGAGATAGAACATCTCAGAAATGCTCAGTACGCCCTTGACGGGCAGCTGGAAAACCACTTCTCCAAAGAGGATTTTGTCCCCGAATCGGTGGTTGAAAAGCGCAAGCGAAAATACACCCTCTCAGCGATCGCCCTCGAGCAACGGCGCAAGTTCGCCCCAAAGGCGAGAGCCAGCAAGGGCGCGTCTATTGATAAACCACGCAAAAAGCCACTTTCGTGACTACATTTTTGTTATAACATATTGATATTATTATAGTGGAATTTGGACTACGAATCCAAAGGTTGCAAGTTCGATTCTTGCTGGGCGCATTTAAAATTAAAGGGTTTTTTATCACTCTCCCAAATACCTTCATGACTACATTGTGACTACATTTTCTTAAGGACTACGCTTCCCAGCACCCTTTTTGCCACGCCGTGGCCGTCCGCATGTTTTGCGTGACCGAGCCAGGAAGCAATGACAGCATGGATTTCCTTAAGCGTCTTCTGGTTCATTGCATAAAGCTTTGCAAGATATTTCAGCTTTCTCTTCATGCCGATAATGCTCCTCTTTCGCAACAGCCTGTGGGTTACCCATGTCCGGTATCCCAAGAAGTCCACGCCCTGGGTTATGGGGAAAATAGAGGTCTTGGCGTTGAAAGAAAGGAACAGTCTGTTGTTCAGAAGTTGCTCTATTTCCCCCCTCCACATTCTGAGACGTACCTTATCCGGATCGAGAAGGACAAAATCATCGAGATACCGTATGTAGAGCTGCACTTTCAAATGCTCTTTAATAAAATGATCCAGCTCATTGAGATAGACGTTCGCGAATAACTGACTGGTCAAGTTTCCGATCGGCAGGCCCTTACCTCCTCCGGTGCTGTCGATAATTTCATCCAGAAGACGCACGGTGTTCCGACATCGTATAGTCCTTCGTATGATTTCCTTTAAGACTTGGTGGTCTACCGAATAGAAGAACTTGGAAATGTCCGCCTGCAGACAGTAGACTCTGCCCCATGTCCTCTTCGCTCTCCGGAGGAATTCCATGAGCCTGTCGGACCCTGCATGGGTGCCCTTTCTTACCCTGCACGCATAGGAGTCTTTAATGAACTTCTTTTCAAAGAGAGGCTCGATGACACGGCAGATTGCGTGATGGACCACCCTGTCACGAAAGGGCAATGCCGATATTTCCCTCTTTTTTGGCTCATATACCTTAAAGTTTCTATACGCGCCTGTTCTGTACGTGTCCGTTGTCAACTCCTCTTGGAGAATGAGCAATTCTTCCTCCAGGTTGGCGCTGAACTTGAGCACCTCCTTAGTGTATCTCTTACATTTCCTGGCCTTGAGATACGCCTCGTAAATATTCTCGAAGGTGCATATTTCCCCTATAAGGTTATTGTATGTCTTCGGCATCAGTCACCTTTTCTTCTTTTTGTTTCGGGTTTAATAGATCTCCGGGGAGTTATCAGCTAACCGAGGGTGAAGCTACTTGTATTTCCTTTTTACAGATACATCCAGATCCGTGATACCCCCTTGATTCAGGTTGATCTCAAGGACCAGCTTGCCGGTGAGGTCATTCAGATCATGCTGAATAACCCCCTGGGTAGCCAGATCACCAAGACACTTTAAAAGAGTCGTCTTCCATTCCTTCTCGTCACCTATCTTTTTCGTCATTCAGACTCCCTCCAAAAATAAAAGGCCCGAGGTCTAATACCGCAAAAGGGTCTTAGATTCGGGCCTCACAGGTCTCCTTTCGGAGTTGTAAGTTAACCGCTAAAACCATTTACAGCATTAGACTTCGGGCTTAATAGCTCTCCGGAAGGAGTTATTAATTAGCCGAATTTACCACTACGGCTTTGTGCGCCGATACGTTTTGCGGCCAGTGCGGTTTTGGGGAAGTTCCTTACTCATCGCGCCTGACCTGTTTAATTTTTGCCCCATAACTATGAGGCAGGGATTAAGGGCCTGACTGTATTTAATAGTCACTGGTGGTATTCCTTGGAATTACCATCTCTAAAAGACACAATACACTCACAGGCAAACCGGGAGCCGATGTTCGTATTCACGTTCCACGGGTAGTTGTTCAAGTTCACGTAACGAGAACCAGCGATCGCGCCATTACTCCAGTTGCCACCTGCGCCCTCAACCCACACTTTTGATCCAACCTCCTAATAATCTTCCAATCTCTGCAACTAATCTACCGCTGTGTTCATAGCTTTTGTGGGACAGATATTTCCTGTCGTGCGATAGCCTCAACAGAAACTTAACCTCTTCTATCCTCACGTCGACCTCATGAAGCAGTGGTCTTTTATCCCTGCTCTTGTTCGCCCTGATAATGAGCCTTGCCAGATCAAGGACGCAGTCCTTAACGTGAGTGCTAAGGGCGAATTTCTCATGCTTCGGGAATTTGTCGACGATGGGGAAGAGATACAACGAGAAATCGTACACCTTCTGATATATGACCAGATTGTCCATTTGCTCATTATAGTATATCTACCCCCTTCGTCACCAAAAAAAGTGTGACCGGCTTACGCCGGAATCAATCAGATAACCAGACCACAGATTACAGAGAGTCACAGGCAAACCGGGAGCCGAAGCCCGGA
>Ga0172381_10006075_pt1 | contig 12156 bp, 17 predicted proteins | sample Leawel6488metaG_FD_119754 | JGI IMG/M metagenome (GOLD analysis project Ga0172381, IMG submission 119754) | Leachate microbial communities from a municipal landfill in Southern Ontario, Canada - Leachate well 64-88 metaG | ecosystem: Engineered > Solid waste > Landfill > Unclassified | place...
ACAATTTCATCTCCACGTCTTACGTTATATGCCGTAAAACCTTTGATGTCTGGTGGTTCTGGAACATTCATTATATTACCTCCCTTTCAAAACTATTTGGTGGTCTAAGTCAGTGCTCCTTCTATTAAAAAGAGCAGACACCTACAGCCCTAGCAGCAGTTATCGGATTCACAATGTTACGAGGCACACGAGAGACCCCGGCTAGATTCCCCTGACTTAGATCACCTTAGCTGGATAGGCGCAACAATTCAAATGTTACGGACAACCATAATACCGGAAATAGCTGCCTTTACCGTTAAGGATATCGAGGTTCAATAATATGCCAATCCCCCGTCCGGTCAATTCGATAACCTATACCAACTAATGCTCTTATAGAACTGGTCAAACTCCCTAATTCCACAGCGATATCGAGCTATCTGTAGAAAAGGCCTCGAATTTTAGAATGACCAGTTCTATAAGAGCACTAGGCTCTTACATACTCATTGTATCTCATGGATGGGTTCGCCACAACTGGTACAATTACCAGTTTTTTGATAATGCTCATATTTCCAGTAAGCTTTATAACCACCTTTTGGAGCTTCAGTAGTTATAGCTTTTTCAGGATTCCAACCACTATTGAGTCTCCTATAAAGAGTTGAATAGGCAACTACACATCTTGAATCATTAGCCCATTCACTACAAAGCTTTTGTTCTCCAAAGGCACCTATAAGTTTTACAGTATCCTTATTCATTAAGTTATCTTGTATAGTTACCCACCTACAATTTTCTGGGCTGTAGTTTAAGGAGCCATTAATTCGATCAATAGTTAGATTAGCCATATATCCAGCTTGTAAAGCCCAAATCTTAAATGGTTCATAGGTAAGCCACTCTTTACAAACCTTAATACCCTTGGCACCATAATTTTCATAACCTGTAGATGACTTTGTATAGCATCTTTTTTTCATTCCATTCCAGATATTATATAAACGTGTTCTACAGTTATTATGCTTTGTATTACCACAGGTAACACAGCGAGTTGTGCTGCCACTCAATAGGGAGCTTACCTGTAGTAGCTTTTCACTACCACAGGTACAACGAGCTAGACATTTATATCTGGTGTATCCTGATTTATCCTTAAATGGTGTTATCTCAGATATTGTAGTCCATTCTCCAAAAATTGTACCAATAGCTATACTTTTCATACTGTATGCTTTCTAAATATATAAAGATCAATAAAAAAGAATATGGCCCCTCCAATTAAGTTTGCAAGGGCTGTTGCTCCCATCGTTCCAAGACTGGGAGCAAAGTATTTTACACAAGGAGCTAAAATAGGTGTTGACATCTGCCAACGTAAAAGATATAGCAAGTAACGTTTTGTTAGCTCCTTATTCACCAGACACTACTCCATAACCTAGCTACAGACTTCCAGGAATAGGTCTCCTTGGCCCAGGACATCATCTCGGCCCTCTCTGCCTCTAAATCCCCTGCTATGCTCATCCTGAGAGCACTGATGAGTTCCTGAGCAAACATTCCCTGGGAACACTTGACTCCAAACTTAACAGTATCTACCATTCCACCCTGCATAACTACGACCGGGACAGCTCCACCCATCTGGGCTTTGATCGTTGTTGCTGGTGATATCTCAGGAGCAAAGACACATGGATATCCAAAGATGCCAGCTTTAAGACATTCAGCAGCAACTTCCCGATAACCTAAGCTACTCATAGGAAGAATGTTCAGTCCTGAATTATATGATCGTAGATGCTCAGGTTCCCACCAGAATGATGCCAGGGAAGCTTCAGGCACAGCACTATGGACTTGAGGCCATATTTCTCTTAAACGGTCAAGCCCTCTACCAGGATGACTGAAATAAAGAACTCTTACCGGGTCACGTTCTACCTCGATATCATATAACTCTGTGGCTACACCAATGGGAGCAACAAATGTGTAGTCTATTGGGATTCCTGCATCTACATAGATTCCCTGGTGATAGTTGTTTAGAACTACAAACTTATCTATCCAGTTGAGAGCACCATCGGCTACTTCTTGTCGAGTAGGACAATGAACTCCCTGTGGAATATCATGACACCATACCCATCTGAACTTTTCATATCGGCCCACACATAAATGCCAGTTTCGCCATGCGATATAAACTTCCCCAGTTGGAATCTCTTCTGTGTTGGGTATATAAGTTACCCCATTATACTCTCCAGCTTTATCCCCACAGTTATTATAGACCTGAACTGAATGGCCCATAGCTGCAAGTGCTCTGGCAAGTAGAATAACACACTCCTCAGAGCCTCCAATACCCTTTTCTACGTCCGGGTCTGCCCAATGGTAAAGAGGCCCACCTGTTGAACAATTGAATACTACATTCATAATGGAATCTCTACCTTTCTTTTATAGGTGTTGTTAATGCTTTTTCAACAGACCAACCACCACGAACAATTCTATTTCTCAGAGTAGTTCGACTAATACTAAGTGCTTCAGCCCATTGAGCTATAGTTTTTGTAGTACCTTTATATTCAATTAAATGATTATTTCTTTTGTTATTACTTTGAGTTTTAGGGGTTGCCCATCTACAATTTTCTGGACAGTAATCTCCATTATTATCTATACGATCAATAGAATGTTTGGGTGAGGGTCTTTGGCCCATGTCCTCAAAGAATAGTTCAAAAGAGTCCCATCGGGCACATATTTTTATACCTCGGCCTCCATAATCAGGGTATGACTTATTAGTAGCTATTAGACATCTACTTCTTATGTGTAACCAAGATTGGTATTCAGGAGTTTTATCAGCTTGTCCATGAACTAAGAATGCTTGACTTGTTAGCTCTTTACGTAAACAACCACAGGAGTTTACCTTATTTGAAGTAAGATTACTAACATATATAGACTTACTACAACCACAGACACATCTACATATAACATATCTATCGCGTGTTCCTGGTCTAGGCTTATCATTTTCAATTACTGTTAGCCTACCAAATACATCTCCGGGAGATACTTTCATTGTTTTCTGTGCCATTGCCAAGCAGTTTCAATAATGGTTTCCAGGTCAGTATATTCTGGAGACCATCCAAGATCATGTTTTATACTATCATTACTGGCTACAAGAACTCCAGGGTCACCTGCCCGTCTACCAGTAAACTTATAATCTACTTTTTTGCCAGTAACCACTTCAACAGCTTCGATAAGCTGCAGAATAGAATACCCAGACCCAGACCCAATATTATAGACTTTCCCAAAGTTACCCTCCCTTAGTGATTTCAAAGCTAAGACATGTGCCTGAGCAATATCATTTACATGCACAAAATCTCTAATACATGTACCATCCGGGGTATTCCAATCATTTCCATATATCTCAACTGGAGCATCCCGGAGCAATAGTGGAATTATATGGTGCTCCGGGTCATGTGCTTCACCTATCTTACCACCTTGGTCAGCTCCCGATGCATTAAAATACCGGAATGAGACAGATCGAAACTTATAAGATTCCCGATATGTTTCCAGGATATCCTCCAACATAAGTTTTGAAGCTCCATAAGGATTTACAGGTTGCTTATGATGATTCTCACACATTGGAATTGTCTGAGGGTCACCATAAACTGCTGCCGATGATGAGAATATGAACTTGTTACAGTCAAAGTCCATCATTACTTCAATCAGGGCAAGACTCTTTGCTACATTGTTTACATAATACTTATGTGGGTTGTAAATAGAGTCCTCAATATCAGCATATGCTGCCAAGTGAATTACTGCTTCGATCTGATACTCATTGAATATATCCCGAAGTCGAGACTTTGCACATATATCAAGCTTGAAAGTCTCACAACCACTGGATGCCCAGAGCTTTTGATCTGCAAAGTCAACAATTATGACCTCTTCACCCTGTTCTTTGAGCATCTTTACAACATGTGAACCTATATAACCGAGGCCCCCGGTCACAAGAATTGCCATTAATTTTCCACCAGGATAAATGTATTATCTATCCACCATCCACTGACATCCCCAGTAAGTCTTTGAGGGGTAAATGTCTGAGCAAACTCTTTGAACTCCTGCTGGAGTGCCCAGTCAACCAGATAGTTATGCCTTTCAGCAAACTTCTTTAGCCAATACTCATGAGGTTGTTCATTCATATGGTAAGTTCCACCTTGACCGGGAACTGCCCCACTGAATATAACAGTTTCAGCACAATCTGAAAGGGTATCTACCAGTCTATCTGCATAGTGTTCTGGCAAATGCTCTGCTACTTCAAAGCAGATAGCTAGATCAAACTTCTTCTCAGGAACATAGGGAAATCTTAGGTCTACCCGTTTGAACTCAGAGGACTTTAGCAATCTACCCCCACCATCTTTACGGGGACAAGCATCAATTCCATAGACCTTAATCCCTGCCTCTTTGAATGGCAGCAGGTAAAGTCCCGGCCCACATCCTACATCGATAACACTCTCTGGTGCCAGTTTATCGATAAGCCACTCACCCTGAGCTTTGGCTTGAATAGACTCTACCCGGATAATAAAGTCCATCATCTCTTTGTATTCACCATCCGGGTCATATCCATCAAAAGGAAACTTAGGTTCTATCATTATACAAATACCAATCCTATTCCAGCATCTGCGCTATCATCATATGGGTCAGCAACAATCTGCTGAGTAACATATCCAGCATTTCTAATTTCATCCCAAAGCTGATAAGTTCCCATACTTTTGGGTCTAATATCATGTATACCGATAACTCCACCAGGAACTACCAGATCACCATAGTTTTCAAAGTCTGCTCTTACATCCTCATAGCTATGGTTTGCATCAATAAAAAGCCAATCAAGGCCAAGAGGGAAGAATACCTTAACTTGCTCAATGATCTCTGGGTCATGAGTATTGCCCTCAAAGAATTTGAACTTTATTTCAGCTTCCTTAGCCCACTGTTCCCAGTCACTTGGAGTAGCATACCTTGGGCCTAATAGTTCATCGAAGAAGTCTACTGCTCCTACCCGTATGTTAGTATAGGAGTTCTTGATGAAGTTCCATAGAGTTCCACCATGATAAGGCCCCAACTCTAAGACATTAGCTGGTTGAGTATTACAATAGACTTCTATCATTTGAGCGAGTTCCCAGGGATTCTGGTAAGCAGGAGCACCTTGAACAGCCACATCGAAATGATCTGTTTTTACCTTACTTACAGTCCAATCCCTGGTTATATCTCTGGAAGTTATGTCATGAATACCCTTAAACATTACTTTCTGGCCTTTCTAAATACAACTGCAAAAGACCAGGTTTCATGTCCCCTAATCCTAAAAAACTCTGGATGGAATATCCTATCAACGGTTAGTGGCAATTTTAGCCTATTAACCATATCAATAAGGGTTGATTCCCACCAGTCCATTTTATGAGACCCATTAGCTTCTGGAGTCCCTGCCTTTGGGTAATAGTCTCCATGTGGTAATACCAAAATAAGTTTACCATTAGGCTTAATTACCCGACACCATTCAATCAGCTTCAAATCAGGGTCAACAAAGTCCTCCAAGACGTGACTGGAATACACATAATCCAGCTCATCATCTTTGAACATTGGGAGACCATTATTAAGATCATGCCCAAAGTAGTTCTCCCCAGAATACAACTGTGCCTGTTCTGGTTGATTGTAGAATGAGTCTTCTACTCCGATAGCAGTGTCAACAATCTTGGCTTTTCCACAACCAAGATCAGCTCCCCGGCCTTTTGCATACCGGGCAAGCCAACGTCTTAGATTGGTGGTTTCATCTGAAACTGTCATGGATATAACTCCTTCATTGCAACATCCCAGTTGCCTGAACATAGCTGCCATTGATCTGTGTCTGGCATTTCTTGAGTCCATGCTCCCAGAGGATTATACTCATTTTCTAAATGCCACTGGGCACTGGGAGTATGCTCTGCATTCTCCCCTCCAACGGATTGAGTCCTCGGAAGTCTTGGGAATATACAGTAGTTATCTGGAAACTTCTCCATACTCCAAGTAACCCAGAAATCAAAACGACCATTTGGGTTATCCACATTAGGAATATAGTTCTCCCCTTCATTACCATAGAGTCTAAGAAACCTATCCTTCCAGGTTGCCCATCCCCATATGCAGAATGTCTGCATCTTTTTCAAAACTACATGAGCTTGATACTTCAACACAAGATCATGATATTCCTCAGAATAGTATCGATCATAAGAGGATACTGCTATACAGTCTGGGTCACTCCCAAATTGTCTGCAGAACTCAAAGTATCGAAGTGTATCTGGAGCTGGAATAGTGTCATCCTCATAAAAAATGACATAATCCGATAGCTCAAAAGCCTTTGCAAGAATGAATATTTTGTTTATGTCAATACCCAGTCTAGGGTTATTAACATAAACAAGGGTATTCTCATGCCACTTACTGAACTCATCAGCCATTGCCTGAACTTCCAGACAACCATCCTGAAATCTATCATCATGATCACAGGATATAAGAATTGTGTAGTCCTTAACCCCATAGCAGTTTTTCAGTGCATCGAAAAGCTGCTTAGTATAGTTAGGTCTTCGATATAGTGTTATTGCAAGAACTTTATCCATTATAAATTATGGTACTCCCCTCTGCTTCATTTATTGATAGACAAGTCAAACCTATCTCAGCTTTGATCTTATCGTGTAACTCTGGTTTAGCATGGGCTACTATGTAACCACTACCTCCAGAACCACAAAGTTTTGCCCCGGTTGCTCCTGCTGCAAGTATCTTTTCAATCCACTCATCTACTGTGTTGTTACTGATATCGGGTACCAGGGACTTCTTTATATTCCATCCTGACTTTAGAGCTTCAGGAACAAATATCTCTCCCTTTGCCAGGTCTTCAGTAAGAAACTTCATCTCATTAAGAGCTTGAGTATTCTTAAAAGTGCTCTCACCTGTCTTTTCACAGATTATATCTGCAGATCGAAAGTCCCCACACTTGAACAATAATAGTTTACTTACATCAATGGGAACCGGGTAGTGAACACAATCCTCATTTGGATAAAACCTGAAGTAGTTTGACCCACCAATGGCACATGGCCATGCATCCTGTAGTCCTATTGGTTTACGTAATATTTTTTGCTCAATATATGTTGCTGACAGTGCTAACTCTGCAGGGTTACTTACATAAGTTCCCCGATAAGCATGTAGAGCATTCAGGACTCCTACAAGAACAGCAGAGCTACTTCCTAGACCACATCCTCTACTATCGATATCAGCAATTGTGGCAATCTCCACTCCTCCGGGAATATTGAGCAGTTTCATAGCTTCCCGGATTAACTCATGTTGAATCTCATCTACTGCAGTTACCCTTTCCGGTCTTGACCAGTGAATAGCTATATCAGTATCCCGTCTATCTTTCACCAGGACATGGACATAGACATCAATGGCACAACTTACTACACATCCATAATGATTTTTCTTGTAATACTGCGGATAGTCAGTACCACCACCTATGATACTGACTCTCATTGGGGTTTTAGTTATAACCATTTAGCTTTCTTACAGCAGTAGATGCTGCATACAACCCTTCAAACGTTCCAATATCGTAAACCTCTTTAACCGTTTCACCGATATGTAATTGTCCTTTTGAATTGTAGATTTGGCATAGGTCAACCATATTTAATTCGGGTCTTGGCTTAACCATCTTGGCATAGTTACTAATATGCTTATCGAATATATGAACTCCTCCAAGACACCAGGGAGATACAGGAGGGTCAGCTTTTTCGACCAAAGATGCTACCCCTCCTGCGTCTATGACTATCTGACCACAGTCTGTGTTGTTTTGCTTAAAGTATGGAAACGTAGTACAACCCTGGTCAGATAGTCTATCTTTGATATAAAGAGGAAGTACCGGGTCAAGGTTTATGTTGTCAACATATTGCACCAGGCACCCCTCCTTATTCAGCCAGCTCTCAGCATACTGTATAGCTGCAACTGGCCCTTCACCATCTTTCTGGATGATAAGATGAATCTCCATATCCCTATATGTTTCTTCAAGCTCACTCCAGAATATATCGAATGTGGAATATCCGCAGGTTATACCTACAGACTTCATACCAACTTCAGCAGCAAGATCAAGAGCATAATAAATTGCCAGCTTATTGTAAACTGGCAACATACCCTTATTCCATCCACCTAGTCGGGAACCTGCCCCACTTGCCAAGATCAATGATTTAGTTACCATTGTTGAACTCCTCCATGAGGTCAAGGCACAACATATGACTAAGTATAAGGTGCATGTCCTCAATCATCTGGCAAGAATCCGATGATATCATAACTCCAACATCTGAATCTCTCCAAAGTGAATCTCCACCAGTAAAACTTAGAACACTAACACCATGCTCTTTGGCCCAGGAAACTGCGTGAAGTATGTTGGATGATATCCCGGAACACGAAAATGCTATTACCAGGTCTCCAGACACTGCCCAATTTTCTAGCTGATGCTGGAATATATAAGCATAGTCCATATCATTGGCAACTGCTGTAAGTGTCGATACCTCAGAAGTTAAACACATGGCCTTGACCGGATGTTTAATATTCTTGGCAACCAGCTTACTAAGGTCATTAGCCATATGCATAGCCATAGCTGCAGACCCACCATTGCCAATCAAGAATACCTTAAAGTTCTGGTCAATAGTCTTATGAATAAGTTTTAATGCTCTGCGGTATTCATCAGTGCTGATGTCATCCATAAGACTCTGTAGTCTAGGCATATAGTAATTGGCTAACATAGTTATTTACCTACCACTATGATCGGACTTGGCTCTTCCTTTTTTTCATGCATCATGTTCACATCATTAGTGAACCAGAACATGAGCTTTTCCAAGTCATACTTAGTCAAAGTCTTTCCTGCTTCCAGGTCAGCTTTAATACCATCGATCATCTTTTTAGTCCATAAGGACATATGCTCAGTTCCCAGGACTCCCTCTACAATGACAATAGCTTTATACATTGCTTCAGGGGTTACCCCATCTGACTTATAGAGACCAAGACGTTTGGCTTCAGACCTTGCTAATGTTACCTGTTCTCTGGAAAAGTGTCCTACTGATACAGGAGGAATTACAACTCCTTTACGCTTACAGATATCACAGACATCCTCTGATTGAACAATATCTTGAGCAATAAGAGTCTGCTTCCCAGTAAGTCCTACACAATCCCAGCAGATTTTGTTTGGATATGTATGCTTAGGCATCTTTAGGTCTCCTGTAATTTCCGTCTATTAAGTCCTGCATGACTTCCCGGATATCTCTTTTATCGATCTCCCAACCCAACTTAACCCATCCTGGAACTCGGGCCGGGGGACGTGCAAACAGTTCAAGTGCCGGTACACCACCAGTGAGCGCATTTATTCTTTCCCGGACTTCTTCAGGTTTAGCACTGTGTTCCTTGATAGGAGTCATAATGCACTCACCCTCCCAACCAATACGGTTGGCTACATCGTCACAGAACACTACCTGCTTTACAGATCGATTGGCCCGGAGTTCTCCGGTTTTACCCTTGGTTCCCAGCAAACATATCTCTGCATTTGCATTGGTATAGTAGCCTTGCCCAGATCGAACACCACCTTTGAGAATGACATCTTTGGGTGTTATTCGGAATCCATCATTCTTTCCCGGAGTGTTAAATGTACTCATATTTGATAGTGGAGAGTACACCTCACCATTGGGATTTAGCTTAATCCAGTCAAATGCAGTTGTACAATATTTGTAATTCCAAGCTGCCATAACTTGTAGAGCTTCAACCAACTTAGGAAATGTAGCCCACATAAACAGTATACTATCTTTTGAAACTACCTGATTTACCAGATCAGACATCTGGCACAAGTCTGCCAACTTCATCTGGCTATAAGGTGTCCCCCCTCTTGCTGGGTCAAAATCTTGGGGATTGGAGTATTCCCATGGACAATCGCAATACAAAACTTGAAATCCTTCTCCAATATCTATTCCCATTACTTAGTGCCTCTTCTGTAAAGCCACTGTCCGATAAACACAGTCCAATAGGAAGGCCAACAAAGTCCCTGGAAGAACACATTCACATAGTTAATCTGAATGTATTGGGGTTGAACTTCACCCTTTTCAATCCGAGCTTTGATCTCAGCAAGTTCTCTGCCACTTATCAGCCCGGCATATAGCCATGTAACAATGACTATTATCAGGTATATCATCATAATCAACATTAAATCACTCTCCGTATGTATGTTTCAAACAGATCATTGAGCATTCTTCCAAGAATCTGAATACCCGTAAGTGCATCACTCTCAGCATCATGATGATTACTGTTATCAATATCGTAGTAACAAGCAATATCTTTCAGATGAGTTTTAGCTACATTATGAATCCCTAAGAATCGAAGTGTAGCCCAGAGCTTTTTGGTACAAGACCAGTTGCATCTGTCCCCAAAGTAGTCCATGAAGTTAGGACTCTTAACCCGGAGTTCCATAGCTCTGAGGAATCCATGGTCAAACTCAGCAGAATGTGCCCAGATTCTACCATTCCAGTTGGATGGGTCAGTCCCCAGATACTTCTTAATAAACTCTATCAGGTTATCGTATACAATGGATTCTCCCGGAGCATCATTCAGTTGCCCCAGAGTGACACCCTGTAGCTTCATAGACTCAATACTAATGCCCATCCAGGGTGCTGGGTGAACCCAGGTCTTAAAGACTCCCAGGATGCTTGCAGTGCCGTCTGCAGCAACTATTCCCAGTAACTGTTCCTGCTCATCTTTGCATATATCGAAAGCAACTGCGGATACCTGTGTAATTGCATGGGAATTAGGGTCAAGACCCCCGGTTTCAACATCAATGTAAACCCCGGTCATAGTATTCTCCTCTTCGGAACTGCGGTTCCTTTGCAGCTAACTACTTCACCAGCAGCACTGACTGCAGCAACAATTGTATCTGGGTCTGAGTTACCAAGAACAGCTATAACTGCTGCGAACGTATCCCCGGCCCCGGAAACATCAGCTACTTCAACCTTTGAAGCTTCGTAGTAGTAGGTATCTCCATGGCTATAGACTACAACGGGGTCTGAACCACAGGTCATTATCAATGTGGCATCATAAAACCCTTTAGCCATTCGTTTCATTATCTCACCAGGATGAATAGGTAGTGGTTCCGGGTAGTTGTTTTTGAATACCTGTTCCCATTCAGCCTTGTTCATCGTGACCACATTAGCTTCTCGATATTGAGATATATTCTGTGGTTTACCATTGACTACTACAAACTTTTTGTTCTCTCTGAACGATGAAATAGCTTGCATGGTAACACCCTGCAGAGTCCCCTTACCATAATCACTTAAAAGCAAACTATTCGCAGTTAGCTTTGCAGTTTGTATGTATTGGTGAAGCATTGCTCTGGAATCCAGGTGAATAAATGGTTCAGGATTTTCATAATCAACCCGGACAAACTGATGCCCGGACTCATCAACTATTCGGACTTTACGAATGGTATCCCAGCTTGGAGCTTCAACCACACAATCCTTAATAAGGTGATGACCCATTAGAGCTTTAATGGTTTCAGCAGAGTTATCCTTACCAATATAACCAGCGAGGAATGAATGAGCACCTAAAGCAGCACAGTTTGCTGCTGCATTTGCAGCTCCACCAGGTACATAGATAGTCTTATTATATCTACCTACTGCAATTGGAGCTTCCTGGGAAAGTTTGGTGGGAGTGACATATACATACTCATCGAGCATGATATCACCCAGTACAAAGACTATCATTTGTGGTTTTGCCTCCGTTAATACTATACATGTACGGGCCAGAAAATACAATGCTCTGGCCCGTTTATATTTACTTTTTCTATATTAGGTCTTTATTTACAATTTCATGGAGAACGGTGTAAGTGTAACCGACCATCCATATCCTGCCGATAGGTAACCGACCCCGACATCTACACCAATATATTTTGCACTTCCAAGACTGAACCCCAAGCCGATGGCATCATGGTTACCACCTTCTGCTTCAACTGCAAACAAGTCTCCGTTTATGTCCAACGACTTTGATTCATTTAGGTCTATGGTATAAATAGTTCGAGATGCTTTCAGGACTATACCCTGTAGCTCTGGATATTCAAAGCTGCGAACAACTCCAGCTTTCCAATCAAGGCCATTAAGGAATCCCTGAATAACTATATCCCCAAAGGGCTTGGCTGTATCT
>Ga0172381_10006076_pt1 | contig 12156 bp, 26 predicted proteins | sample Leawel6488metaG_FD_119754 | JGI IMG/M metagenome (GOLD analysis project Ga0172381, IMG submission 119754) | Leachate microbial communities from a municipal landfill in Southern Ontario, Canada - Leachate well 64-88 metaG | ecosystem: Engineered > Solid waste > Landfill > Unclassified | place...
ATTTCCAAGAGAACATCTTGATTGTATTGTTAATACACTAGGCGGAGAAGAAGCACTACAAGGTCAAGCAAGTGAGGGTTATTTAAAAAAATATGCAAAATGGTTTAGAAAACTAGCACACCTTAAACCAATAGAAAATATAAATAAGGAAACATTGAAATTACCTATAAATAGCGAACACGTAGAAATTATTGGATTAGGAATAAAAGATGACAAGGATTTTGATGATGGAACAGAATACATTTAAATTTCTAAAGTTCGCTTTACATAAAAGATATTTTGATACTGGTTTCTCCGTTACTAATTATTTAAAATACCCTCTTGTGCTTTTGGGCTTTGCAATTCCACAACCAAAAGCAATTATTATTGTTGCAACATTATACGCAAGTTTCTGTTATCTTTTAGGTTGGTGGTGGTTAAACTATGGAATGACCGAAGCTGAGACAGAGATCTCAAACAGATATAATCCATTTGTTCAGGAAATGCGCAAGTTAATCGTTAAACCGAATAAGAGAAAGATTTAAATATAAGTTATTTCTATAGATAGCATGGCAAACGAAGCAGTATGCATTATTGAACCAAAAAATATTATAACAAGAAACTGTTATGATGGTGTTGCTATTGCTAAAGGAACAATTCTAAAATTATCAGGAACAAATTTTGTTTATCCATCTACCACTACTGGAGAAGTTTTTGGCGGAATAGCTATTGAAGAAAAAGTTGCAAGTGATACAGTTACAACAATAGGTGTTGCTTATAACGACGGTGTTTTTGATATTAAAAATTCTAGCACTGCAACAAATGCAGTTGGAACAATAATTTGTCTTTCAGGTGCAAATCTTTATAGGGCTTGTGCAGCAGGAGATCTATTAACAGGTGCTACTATAGGTAAATTAGAAGAAGTTGGAACATCAACTGGTGTTGACAGAGTGAGGTTAACTGCATAAAATGGTTGATACATTTTCAGAAGCAGATACACGAAAGCAAACATGGGAAAGAGATATTAAAGGTTTTGCTAAAAAAAGATATGTTATGAAAGAACTTATTATGTCTACAAGTTCATCAGCATGGACTAATTCATTCTATCAAAAAACTGCAACATCTTTAACTGCAGGAACAGGATCATCTGTTGGAACAATACCAAGAGGTGGAGAATTTCCGCATTTAGAAAGAGGAGTTACTCTTAAAAATGCAGTTATAACTCAACATGGTGGTCAAGGTGTTATCTACTGGCAGGATATTTTAACAAGTAATTTGGCAATAGAAACTGAAACTATCTCTGATGTTACCGACGCTGTTGTTTATTCTGTTGATAATAAAATATATACTGTTTTGTCTGAGAGTGATACTCCAACAACAATAAACACAGTTGCAATTACTGCAGGTTATGAATGGGATAGTGCAACAATTGCTAATAGAGATCCTATTTTTGACTTATTAAGATGTATTGAAGCAATATCTACTGATAGATACCCAATATTATCATCAGGAAATGGATTTATCGCAATGAATGAAGCAACATATACTTATTTATTATCTAACTCTAAAGTAGTTAATCACCCAACTTTCCAAATATCTCAAAATTCAGAAAATGGTCTAGTTGGTTCTGTTTTAAGATGTGGAATTTATGTTACTCCAGTTGTTACAAATGATAAAGTTCTTGTTGGAGTTAAAAAAGTTTGTGCAACATGGTATGAAACACAACCTTTAACTGTTGATGTTATAATTGATCCACAATCTAAATATACAATAAGAGCAAGTCAAATTGGAGTTTGCGCTTTAACTGATCCTGAAAGTTTGTGCCTTTTAACAAACGTGAGGGCGTAAGATGGTTGATCTAATTGCGGATTTATGTATTCCTTCTTGTCTTGTAGTTCCATCTTTTGCGGGAACTGCTCAAGAACAAAAGATGTCTGGTGCAATATGGCTTTCTGGAACTAAATTATACTTCTGGGCTGGATCTGCTAAGCTCATAACATCAGCATAAAATGGCAGCTGGAGATGTTGAGGTTAGAATTGTTAATGCTGTTGTTGCGGATATAGACACTGCTATAACTGCTATGAGGCTCACAGCAGGAGCAAATGGCAAGTTTATGATCACTTCTATAGGGCCTGAGGCTCAACAAGTTGTAGTTGTAGCAATTACAGAGGCTTAAAATGGCAGACGGTGACGTTGATGCAAAGATCACAACAACCAGGGCTTTTCCTTGCAATGTTTTTGATGGTGTTGATGATTATGTTGAAGTTCCTCATGATGCTTCACAATTAGGGGCTAATCTTTCTAATGGATTTACAATAAGTGCGTGGATAAATCCGAGAAGTTTGGGAGAAAGTTCAGGAGTAATTTTAGATAAATCTACTGCAATTTCAGCAGAAAATGGTTTTTATTTTAAGTTAAATGATAGTGCTGGAGTTGTTAATCGTGCTCGTTTTAGAATTAATGTAGGAACAGACGCTAATACTGCTGTTAGTGGGGTATTATCCTCTCGGTGGCAACACGTTATAGTAACCGTCTCAAGCGGACAATTAGCCAACTTCTACATTAATGGGGTTTTAAGTGGAACAGCTGACCAAGATTTAGTGCAAACAATTTCTACAATCACAACAACAAATGCTCCAAGAATAGGAAACAGAAGCACTGCAACAGACAGAACTTTTGACGGCGGAATAAGAAGTGTGAAGATGTGGAATAGAGTTTTAAGCACAACTGAAATAACAGAAGAATATGCAGGGACAAATCACACAGAGGGTTTAATTCATAATTTCAAGTTAGGCGGAGACTACACAGATTATGGAAGTGTTGGAGTGACTGCGACTAATTCAGGAAGTTTGCCTCAGATTGTAGATGATGCTGTTGCAACAGTGATTAAAGATCAGAGAACAACAGCAACATTAAGCGGAACACATTTTATAACTAAATTAGGAAATAGTCAAATTTGCTCTATTGCAATAACAGAAACAATATGAAAATACTAATAAGATCTACCGACGGAGAAAATATAACAGAAAGAGAAGTATCTAAATTAGAAAGTGCAAATGTAGAATTAATGGAAAATGAGATCCTACATATTTGCAGACATGAGGAGGGACTACCATGCTCTCTATCAAAAAACAATTAGAACCTAAATCTTTTAAGGAAATTGAACTACATAAGTCTGCAGGAATACTTGACGATTATGCTGTTAGAAAAAATATTGATACAAGAGAGATCTCATCAACAAATGGCTATGCTATAATAATGATCGCAGGAGAAGATCTAATAAAAGGAAATATTGTTAGAGCATCAAGATCTACTGATGGCTATGTTTTAAAAACTGGTTTAAATGATGGAACAGATGGGAGAGATCAACCAATAGGTATATCCTATGAAACAGTATTAAGCGGATCATCTTTAAAAATAATAATCTCAGGTAAAGCACAGATATTTAACGACGGTGTTCAGAATGTTACAACAGGGGATTTTATTGCAACAAGTGCAACAGTTCCAGGTCAAGCATTATGCTCACAAGTTCCTGAAGTTCCTGCAACAGCAAATCATTTTAGAGAAGTTGGTCACGCTATATCATCGAGAATAGGTGCGGGTTTATTTTGGGGTGTTATACATTTTAATTAAAACGAAACATTTAAATACTTAGTATTATTAGTTTTCTTAGCTATAATTAACTCACCAAAAGATGGGGCAAGATTAATTTCTTGTTCCCACTTAATAATCACAAAAAAACATGACAAATGAATTTAATCTACAAACTGAAAGAAATAAGTGGTTTAATAAATGGATAGAAAAAAAGATTACCGCAAGATGTATTGCCGAATTAAAAGAAATGGATAATGAATTTATAAGACTTTTGAAAGAAAATCTACCAAATTATTTAGGGAGCACAGAAGAAGAAGAACATGACATATATAACGATATTGTTAAAGAAATAGATAAACTTGCAGGAGATAAACTAATATGACAACTGAATTTAATCTAAGCGAGAAAGCATTTATTTCTGTAAGATTTCCTAAAGCAGATGAAAGAATATTTAGAGAAAAAGATGTCAAAGAATTTATAAGACTTTTGAAAGAAGAAAATTGTTTTTGTTGGGCTTTTAATGATGACTATATCACTCCTAAAGTTTTATGTTTTTTTTGTGAAAGTTTGAATAAACTTGCAGGAGATAAACTAATATGAACACCGAACAAGCCCGAGAACTTTTGAAAGAGAATTTTGAGGAACTAAGAGTAGGTGAATTTTTAAATAAAAATACAATAGAATATTTATTAGTTAATTGTTCAGACGGGACATTATATTTCAAACCCAAAGAGAAGTTTCCAAAGGTTTTTGAAGATTTAATAAAAGAAATACTTATTTGGAGTAATCATTGGGCAGAGTGGGTAACAGAAGATGAAATAATAGAATACTGGCAAATAGGAAAAAACGGAGCAGATGAAATTAAAACTAAGTTATCACAAGAATTACGGGGGATGAAATGAAAAAACAAAATTTTTGTAGTGTATCACCTGATAAAATATTAGGTTATGATATTACTGATGCTTGTAGATTTCATGATGAAGCATACGCAAAAGGTGGAAGTGAAGATAAAAGAAAAATTGCTGATGTTTTGCTTAGATTAGATATTGCTGAAAGACTTCCAAAAATATTAAAACCTATTGCATGGATTTATTACTTTGCAGTAAGAACTTTTGGAGGAAAGTTTTTTAGATACAAATGAAATCAATATTATTATCTAGATGGAAATCTGAGGCAGATTGTATTAGATTAAAAAGATCTAAGATGTTAAAAGAATTTGAATTAAAAAGATCTCTAACATGGGAAGAATATATTTTATTACTATTGAAAGGGGGTTGTGCGAGCAAAAATGTTAAGTCAAAAATTAAATGTTAAATTAATTGATTTTGAGGCTAAGGTGGATAAATCAGGAAAGAAGCCATATGCAAGGTTTAAAACTGATAGTGGTTGGTATAGTGCTTTTGAGGCTGATGTTATAGATGAATTAAAGAAATGTATTGGAAGAACAATAAGCGTAAATGTTGCAGTTTCTGATCAAGGATTTAAGAATATAAAAAGTTTTAATGGAATTGTAAGAGATGAATTTGCAGGAGCAAATGTTGTATCTAGTTCTGATAATCCAATAGAAACTATTGAGGTTAAACCTGATCAAAGATCAACAACAATGTATGTTAGTTATGTTAAAGATCTAATTTGTATAGGAAAAACTTTTGAAGAAGCAGTTATTATAATTAAAAAAGCCCAAAAGGAATTTAGTTAAGAATAATTTTATTTTTTATTTTTTTTACAATTTGTTATAGTTTCATAAACTTTAACCATAGCAACGGTATTATTTTCTATTAATGATGATATTTTTTTGTTATAAATGTATCTTTCCATTAAAAGACTCATTGTCCATATCCCTAATACTCCATAATTTGCGAGTGCTTCTTCAATCATTGTTGTAACATCTCCTCTTGTAAAACTTTTGTTGGATCAGGATTTCTTATAGCTTCTCCTAGTAATCCTTGCATATAAGGCAATCTTCTTTTAAAAGCTTCTAATTCTTCATACTGAGCTAAACCTTTTGATAAAAATCTATCAAGATCACTATCTGTTAAATCTTTTAAATGTTCTTCAGCAATATAGAAATTTGCTAGTTCTTCATCCCATAATTCAGCTGCTTGAATATTTGACATTTTTCCTGAATTAACCTGATTTATTATAAATTTCATATTTCCTTTTGATCCACTAAATAGAGAATATGCCTCTTTTACATTATCTCTTTTTTTTGTTAATGCTGAAACATATAAAGCACCACCTACACCAATTGCAGTACCTGCAATTCCACCTATTAAAGTTCCTAACGGGCCCCCAACAGTTCCTGCAGCCGCTCCTAGCTTTGCACCAGTTGCAGCACCTGTAAGTGCTCCGCCTATTCCTGCACCTGCTGCCTTTCCACCTGTAAATAATTCTCCTGCAATTCCATCACTAGGTATATCTCTATTCATTTGTTCAGGTGTTAAAGTACCTAAACCTGCAACTAAATTTTCTTGAGTTTGTGCCTGTTCTTGTGTAATTGCAGGTGTTACTAATTGAGGAACTAATTCTCCTCTTGCCCTAGCCTCAGCTTGTTGTCTTAATGTTTCTCTAGGTTTATTCATTGTTAAATTAGGAGTACCTAGTTTTATCATTTGTCCGGGAGCATTTGGATCTTGAATAAATCCTGATGGTAATTTTTCAGGCTGTTCAATAGGTGGAGTTGTTATTGGGAATATATCTTTTTTTGTCTTTTCAGGATCAAAAGATTGTATTCCACTTTTTGTTAATCTTATTGCCATTATGCTTTAACATCTCCTTTTTGTATTTCTAATCCTTGAGGCATACCTGAAGCACTTTGATCTTTTGCTTCATCTGCCATTAGATTTTCTGCCATTGATACAGGTGATATTAAATTTATTCTTATACGTAATTGGTTCCATATTTGCTGTTCTAAATATCTTTGTTCATTTTCAAAAACCTGTTCATGAGCTAAATACTCCATCTTTCCACCGCTTTCTGTTGATCCACCACTTCCAAATATAATTAGAGGTAAACCGAGAGCCCTATAAAATCTATTAATTATATCTTGTCTCCATGCTAGAATTACAGCATTAACATTAACCTGAACAACTTCAGTTGTAATTGTTTTATCATCTGCAGGAATAAGTAAGTCTTCTCCAAGATTTCTTAATGTGTCTAATTTTGCTTTAAATTCCGCAAGTTTAGTAGGATTATCTTCGCTAATTCTAAATATAATAAATGGTTTAGCTTGTTGATGCATAACCTTTTTTAGATCATTAAAACTTTCTAACTCTGCTAATAATGTAGGTTCTAAACTTTCTATCTTAGATATTCCATGGATTTGATCTGCTAATCTATCACATGATAAATGAAATATTTGTTTAGGAGTAAATGTATGAATAGCTTCTTTTTTATTTCCTAATTTGCTTACCTGTTCATATCTTTCAATTGTTCCGCTTTCATTAACAACTATTCTTATAGAAGAAGGATCTAAAACTTTTAAATTTAATAAAATACCTGTTTTTTCATCTCTTATTATTTCTGCAAAACTATCTCTACCAATATGCCTACAGACATCCATGTTAAAAATAATATCTTGAAAATTATCTTTACCCATTCCTCTTATTCTTTCTAATATTATTGTTGTTCTAGGATCTGCAGTATAACCTTTTCCAACATTCCAAATTGATTTCATAAGTATTGCAGATTTTAACTCAGGGTGTGTATTAAAATATCCCCAATGATCCGCCCATTTTGTATTGGTATATGTTGTCTCTTTTCCCCCAGTAACTCCGTCGGTATGTAATGGTGTAACAGTTGTTGCTGTAAACGTATTAGTCATATCTGTACTTTCTGCTTTTGAAATGTTATATATTCCCATTATAGTTTTATTGGTAAGTTTATGAAAGATGCAGAGGTAATAAAACTTGCAGGAGTTGCTGAAGTATCTCTGCCTTTTGGATCATGCATAATTCTAACTGCACCGTTAGAAGATCCTATATTTAATCTTAATTTTTCTCCTGCACCTATTCTTGTATTTGGTAATGTTGCTTTTCCTGATAGGATATTAGTTGAATTATCAAAAGATTTTGTTATTGTTGTAGTAGATCCTATTTGAGTCTCTACTGATGCTGCATTAACTTTATAAAATTTTATTGTAAATGCAACATTTGCTGATGTTCCAGAATTTGCAGCAAATAAATTAAAAACACAATCACCATTAATTGTTATTGGAACAGCCATAGTTATGTCAAAATCCATATCTGTAGAAGCTGTATAACCAGTATCGCTATAAAATTGTGATATAGTTAATATTTTTGTATCTGTTGAGTCAATTATTGCATCTGCTAAATAAAAATTTTTATATCCTGTTCCAGTAAATAAATCATAAAAATCATAACTAGCAAGATTAACTTCAGATATATTTCTATATTTTTTTTGTATTGCCATTATTGATTTAGTCTTTTATTAGTATCAACTAATAATGTTTTAATTATCTTGTTATAATTATCATCAAGGACATCTAGCATTGTTTGAGCCTCACCTTTAAGATAACCTGATTGATCATAATTAATTAATTTTATAGCTATTGCACTAGAAACAGCGTCTGATATTGCAGCTTTTATATGAGTATCAATATTTGCATAATCTGTAACCCAATCTTTTCTTGTGTCTACACAAAAAGTATCTTCGGCCATATCACTTAATAAATTCATTTGAGTGCCACTTACTGCTATTGTACTATTAACATTAACACCTGCCTTAAATATTGCACCGCTTAATGTTGTTAATGTGAAACTCATTTTGAACATAACCTCAATTGTTCAAGTTTATTAATTAATTTCTCTATCATCTCACCAATTGCATAGGCATCTGATGATAATACAACTTTATCTTTTTCTGCAATAGCTGTTGTTGTATATTTATCTTTAAATTCCATGGTTTTTCTATGCAATACATAAATTTAAATGTTTGTCTTTTGATATTAACCACAAAGCTCTTATAATTCCCTCAATTATGTGTGTGTATGATCCATAAATTCTAAATTCTGTCGGTTCTTTTTCCTTAATAATAAATTCTCCCTGGACACTTCTTAAGGATAGTTTAATATTTTCATCATCAAGTAATTTTAAATAACCCATTTCCATATAACGAAGTGTTTCATTATACATATCTTCTTTTAATAATTTCTTTTGTTTTGGGTGTTCTCCTAGATCTAACTGCCTAGATGAATTATTTAGAGCTTCTGTTTTATATCTTGTTTTTGGATTAGACATTAAACCTGAAAATACACCAAAGCCTATTCCTTGATCGTCCACCCCAATTATCTTTGTTTTATCATAGACATCATGTAGTTGAATTATGTTTTCTGTTGTTGCTGTTGTTAATTGATCCTTTGTTGTTATATTTTCAACTTGTTCAATATTTTCTTTACTAATTTTATCTAATATTTCAAATGTGCTTTCACTTCCACCTAAACCACCAACATCACACCCTAGATAATAATTTCCTTTGATTATTTCAGATCTTCTTTTTAATGTGCATACTTTGTCTATTATAGCGTCGCTGAAAAATCTTTGTAGATCTTCCATAAATAATCCTAGGAACTCCTGACCGTATGCTTTTGCTGTCATCTCTTTTTTTCTTTCCATTAAAAAGTTTATTGCAGATTTTCTTTGATCTTCGGTCCATGCTTCACTTATTGGCCTATTAAAAATAACATCTTCACTTGATATGTGTATAACTTTCCAAAAGTTATTTTTATTTTGAAAGCACTCCCAAAAATAACCTTGTTTTCCAAATGGTGTTGATGCTCCCCATATTTCAGGATTACATGATGTTAATAATGTAGGCAAACCTGCGTCCCATACAAGCTGTGGCATCTTGCTCATTTCATCAGGTATAAAAACATCTCCTGTAAATCCCCTTAATGCATCTCCACTATTTCCAACAGGCCTTGCAAGAATTTGAGATCCATTTTTTAGGGTTATTTTATTTTGTGTTGGTTTATCTTTTCCTTTACAAATATATGATCTATAGTTTTCTTCAAGATATGTTAATGTCATAACAATAATTAATTTTGCCTGATCTTCTGTAAGTGAAGCAACAAGAATTTTTGTTTTCTTCTCAACCATGCGTTCAGCTGCCTTTCTAGATAAAATATATGTTTTTCCAACCTGTCGGCCTGTGCATAATAATAAGTTTCCCTTATGTGCTAATGCTTCCTCTTGCCAAGGATCTAAAACAACCTGTTTCATTACATCACCTCTATATTAATAATTGCTTTCTCCTCGGTAATTGATTGAACTTTTCTAATTGTTTGTTCAAATATATATTTGTCATCAATTCCCATTGCTTCAAAGATACTATCAATAAGAAACTTTTCTCTGTTGCAAATATCTTTTCTTGAAACGTCACCATTTTGATAAAACCAATCTTCATAGATATAAACATCTAATCTAAGTTTTAGATCATGACAATTTCCTGCAATTCCTTTAATTAAGCTGTCTGTATCATTAACAATCCATTTAATTTTTTCTTTTAATTCTCTTGCTTCTTTTTTCAAGATCATACGCCCTCGGAATGGAGAATAAAGTTTATTCACTGAGGGTGTTTTGAATGGGATTATTATTTGCATTATTTCCAAGGATACTCTCTATTTCTTTATTAATATCTGCTTGTAATTCTTTATTTTTAATTGATAATCCCTGTTCTGTTTCAATTATAAAATCTAGATCTAGTAGATCTTGAATATACTCATTTGCTTTTCTTCTTGTAACACCATTTTCATCACATATACCTGCTGTAAACTTCTTACGATCAATCATTATTCCTTTTGTTGCAGCCTCTATGAATGTATTTTTAATTTTAGTAATTAATTCAAATCTTTGTTTTTGTGCCCAATGCATGTTATAATAGATATATCACTTATATTTAAATGTTGTTGTGTATATAAAGAATTAGATCTTCAACATCACTGCGAAAATGATAAAAAAATCAAATAACAATGCACTGCCCACTGCCTGAAAGGCTTCATATATTGTTATGGTCACTCGCTTTTGTTAGTGCTAGAGACATACTAGCTTTTGTTGTATATACAACTCACCACACATTACTCAATATATATCAACGCTGATACTCTCAGCTTTTGGTGATAACACTCTATGTTGCATAGGTTGTTATTTAGTTGATTATGAATTGTCATGAAAGAATAGAGATTATAGATCTTTAAATAGATTATGTAATTACTAAGAAGTTACATTAGTTTTAAGTGCCGCATGGGGTCATGAAGAATAGTCTGTTTAAAGCAGTATAGCAATTCACCCCCCTAAGGATAGCCTCACTTCAGCAAAAGATATATCTTCTTTAATTAGTTTACTTTTTACTGCAGTAAAAAGTAAAGTAATCTGCATTAATATATCTTTGCGTTCGGGTATAGTTTACCCCCCCTCTTGCATACTGCTTTAAACCATGTGTATAATACATATTCCCTCGTAAGAAGTTCGCACAATGTTGATTATGCGAACGCGATACTTAAAGGGGGGGACTATAGGGGGGGTTAGATCCCACAAACAAATTTTTTAATTATTATACATACAAACACAACATTTATAAACTTAGAATATTAGAATATTGCATGACAGAAGAAATAAAACAAGAAGTTAAACCAGAAACGCAAAATCTTGTAGAGGAAGCAAAGCTATACGCTGCACAACTTAAAGAAGAAAGAGAAAAGATAGAAAAGATTAGAGATGAAATGAGAGATCTTGAAGCTAAAAGAATATTAGGGGGTAAATCCTATTCAGGCCAAACAGAACAGGCCCAGGAAACAGCAGACGAGAAATGGGCAAGAGAAGCAAAGATAAGATATGCAGGAACTGGTATGGATCCAACAAAATGATTTTAGAATATATTTTACTTGCTTTATCAATTTTTGGATTATTTTGGTTTTTAGATATTATAATAATTGGAATTTATAAAATTTTTAAAAAACTATGGAAATAACAAAACAAGATTGGATTAACGCAAAAATACAAAATGAAAATTTAATTAAAGGTAATTCTATACAGATAACTATGGCTGAGAAAGTTATTGAACTTTGCAATGAAAAAATTAAAGAGTTTCCCGAAGATAAAATACCTGATAATAATAATAATCCTATTATCGCTTAGTTTTGGTTTTGGTTTCGTAGTAGGTATTGATACAACAATAAATAGGGCTGTAAAATTAATTCCACACTTTACAAATATTTCTATAGATGAAAATGCTATACATGACGCTTTATTTAAATATAATTCCCAGGTTAGTTCCTGCTATGGGATAAAAACATAATGCACCTTTTTGCAATTTTCCGAGGAAGAAAAGATAATGTAACAAGAGCAATTAATGATCTTAATGGAAAGTATCTACCGTTTGATCATAAGACACTAGGAAAAGGGCATCTTAATGTTATGGCTAATCCTATTCAGCTTGTTGAAATAATATTTCCAAGAGAACATCTTGATTGTATTGTTAATACACTAGGCGGAGAAGAAGCACTACAAGGTCAAGCAAGTGAGGGTTATTTAAAAAAATATGCAAAATGGTTTAGAAAACTAGCA
>Ga0172381_10006077_pt1 | contig 12155 bp, 7 predicted proteins | sample Leawel6488metaG_FD_119754 | JGI IMG/M metagenome (GOLD analysis project Ga0172381, IMG submission 119754) | Leachate microbial communities from a municipal landfill in Southern Ontario, Canada - Leachate well 64-88 metaG | ecosystem: Engineered > Solid waste > Landfill > Unclassified | place...
CCGGGTTATATCTGATAGAGAGGCTAATATGTTCTTAGGCCCAATAACTCTTGAAGATCATCTAGCCTTAGCCCAGGCTGATATTGCTTCACTCAGGAGTACTATGACTCAATTGTTGAATTGTTTATCCTAAAGACAATAATGCCCGTAGCCTTATGATCAGGTTACGGGCATTATTGTCTTTAGGCTACATGTTTCTTAGGCCATCGAAACTCGGAAGGGAGTCCTTTCACATCTTTAAGAATGATTTGTTTATGCTTGGCAAATCGTTCCACTCGGCCTCCACGTGTGCTTTTATAACCAATACATTTAGCATAGTCAAATGCTCCTACTTTCATCGAAGCATCACATCCATAGAAAACAATCTTATTACTACCCAATGTTCTTGCTAAGGCAATGGCACATCGAACAGTTAATGTAGCCTCTTGTAGTCTTAATGCAAATGGTGAAAATACAAATAACCTGTCACCCAGTCCTTTGTTAGTATAAAAGTTCTTAGCCTGTGTAGATACTATCATCGTACCTCGTTTCGGTAGACAAGAATCTTTGATACCTACATCTTGCTGCATGACAAATAAGGGATTACTTATATTAAGTGTTTCGATCTTATGTATGGACTCATTTAAGCAAATGATTGGAGTCTCGGAATCAGGAAAATCGTCTTCAACTAATTCATCAAGTGATGGACCCTTACCAATAATATATACCTCTTTATGATTAAAGAAAGGCTTTAATATTATAAAGAATGAAGTTGCTTGCATAGGTATCCAACGAAATTGTTTACCAACTCTAATAAACTGTAAATCAAGAATTGCAGCAGTTTCTCTCTTGCACCTTGCTAAGAAGAATGAGCCATCAGCTAACCATCGAATCTTGACACCACCATAAGTTCCCTTTATCTCTTCTTTAGACACAGATTTCAAGGCCTCTTTACCATTTATAAGATTTTTAAATCTTCTACTTGCTTGATTCTGCTGTATATAAATATCGCTTGTATTATCATCCCTTCCTAACATCTTTACATAACCCAATGGAATATTATCAACCTTGAAACCTAATTCTTTAATAACTTGCTGTAAAACTTTTTGGTCCCATATACCAGGCGAAAGTTGTTGCCTATCAAGCCAAGCAAAAATCAATCTTCTAGTTTCATCTGTATTTTTGAGAAAAATAGTCCCAGATAATAATTCTTTACCTCTATATAAATGCACTCCAATATTACCCTCAAGCACATATTTTAATGGCTTAATAACCACGGCATCTGCGTCAAGATAAAGTAAATCTTCAGTTGGAAACTTGTCTAACATATCTCGAATAAATTCAGGCTTAATAGCACAATTTTCTACCCAAGAGCCTCGATTCTCCTTACCTTGAATAAAGTAAGGTATATCAAACTTAATTAGACTTGCTTCAAGATTCTTGACTTCTGATTCATAAGGTGTATCTTTAGTGTAAAAGGCTATGACTCTAAACATTCTTTGCACTCCAATCTTAGTACAACCTTATTTTTCTTCAGGCAAAAGTTCATTGGCTTTTTACAGCATAGATGACCTGTTGACTTATTGTTTTTGTTAATTAATCTTTGCTCTCTATGATTACAAGGGCTGAGAATCGGTTGAAGAATAAATGGATTATTATTATAAGGCTCATAACCTTCTCTAATTGGTGGATTACCTCTTACCGGATAATGAATTAGCCCTTCGGATGTTATGTGCATTTTTCCATTCCTTTCGGGCCCTTGCCAATAGGTAGCTTATTCTACTAGATAACTGATCTTCATAGCACTGATTCTGTAACCACCAATTCAGATACTTGTTTCTTGCTACCTGATTAATAGTTAATTCACTTGTGTCTAATTCATCTAACCTTGATATTTCGTTAAATATACCTTTTTTATTAAATCTCTCTATTCCCATGGCAAATACTTTGGCATTACCCAGTATTAATTCATTACTTATAGAAGAATTAACAATAATATTGTATTCAGCAAACTTCATAAGACTATGATTCTGTAGAGGTTGCCTCCTATCATGGTATATTACATCAGAATATTTTATTCTGCTAATACCGGCTGGGCCAACTTTAACAATTAACCTAAACGGTGTTTTAATTTGACTAATTAATTCATCCCAGCTTCCTTTGATTCTTGATAAATTAGTACCCCATTGTACCCAGAATACTACATAGGGTTCATTTATAATCCTTTCAGCCTTTGCTATGTTCTCTTGAAAAACTTGTGCATATTTCTTTAATCTTATATCCTGTTTACTCCAATCCAAGATTCCAGATACTTGTGGCCAGTCTTTATTAATAAGTTCATTACCATCCAAATCACGATACTCTAGTATGAAAGTATTATTATGATCCAAATACCCTCTATCAATATACATAGGTACCATTAAATGCTCATGGCACCAAGAATCCTGATCCTTAATCCTTCTTGTATAAAATAGACCACCATGTTCTTCCCAACGACAAGTAGCTGCAAACCCCTCTTCCATCTCACCATATTTAATAGACCAATCTTTTACCTTAAGTAACTGTCTCCCAGTTTTTGTAAACAAGATATTTCGATTCTGCGGTTCTTGGCATTCACAATTAATAGATCGACATTCACTTGATATGCGATTGGGATTTAGACACTTACCTTTGCTACAGCATTTCTTTTCTGAAGGTATGAACCAGTTACAGATTCTTTGATCGAATAACTTAATATATATTGGATGGAACCGTCTCGGGTCTATTTGATCCCTTATATATTCCTTAGGATGCTCCTTAGTATATACCTGAGAGATAAGATCACCATTTGGCATAGCTACTAGTTTCATATTTTATTTGTAAAATCCCATTCGACTACGGCGAAGATGACATCAATTTGGAAACCGCTACCACTACTGCGTCTTTCGCCGTCATATGTTTCAGTCGGGCTTGCTCCCCAAGATGGTGCAGTGTCAGCTAGTACAGTACCGGCCACGGTTGCATCACTGGTTTCTGCAAAGGTGCGAATGATGCCATACTCATTTTCGTCTGGGACGGATTGTCCGTTTTTCCCAAACACGCGCACGTCCTTAGTGGGGTCATACGTCCAGTTGACATATCCCGACCCGTTGGGATTTGGCGTCCAAGGCAACGCCATCACCGACTTGCCAACAATTTTGACGGTGTGTGCCACATCAGTTGTCAGCGCAGAGAGAGAGACGGACCCAGTGTATAGTTCCTCGCTGGCTGTATATTCTTTTAGTTCTTCCCCTCCATTGTCTCCCCAGACTATCGACAAACCCGTCGCGCTCTTGCAGTATCCCCAACTTGACCCCGTTGTAAAGTCAGCTAAAGCGTATTCTGTTTCAGCGGCGCTCTTAGCATTAGCAAGAGATGATTCATGGTGCCCACTTTCGCCGTGCTTCTGATCGCTTTGATCTGCAAATGCAACAGCGCGTCTAGTCATAGTCATAGCCCAAACTAATGCACATAGTTCATCTTCATCAGTCGCTGAATTAGCATATGTACTTGTTAACCAGGTAGGTTGACTTTCACCACCAGCATATGTATCATCAATAAAAGCACCAGAAGCACCTGTACAAAGTGCATTAACATATGCCTTTAATTGATCAAGTGTATATTCTGTACTTCCCGTTATATTTATAAATTTAGCTGTATTAGTTGGATCACCAGAGTCCCATGCAGTTGTAATTCCAAAAGCCTGTTGGCGTTCTTTAATATCCTTTAAACACATGTAATAAGGACTAGGAGTCGGAGTCGGAGTCGGAGTCGGAGTCGGAGTCGGAGGAATATGACAAGAAATGACCAGATGGCCATTAGCCTTCTTTAATAAATGACCTGTTGTATTTGCTTTTTTTATATGTGCCATTAGTCGCAGTCCTCAGGAATCTCGAGTTCGACCCTAGTCTCACCACTCAATTCAAGAAACTTACCTTCAGAATCAATCTTTAATGACCTAATAAAACCATACAATTTTGCATCACCCGCATCCCAATAACCGACTCTCGTCATGAAATGTAGTAGTAATCCCTTATCATCATCACCTATTCTTACACTACTACCATCTGCAGTTTCATTACCTTCAGTAGTAACCCCAATTACATTATAATTTTCCTCAGGATCATCAGCAATACTAATATCTCCCGAATAACCCTCTTTACCACTTACTGCATCATTCCCATAGATTTTATGTATAGTATCTGTAGTACCATTATCAATAGTTATCGTTCCTGACCAACCCCCAGATCCATCAGTATGCACATGTGTCGGGGAAATTGTGTCGGCAGCGTCTCCGCCGGTTAATACCAAATCAATTTGGGAGCTTACTGGTCCTGTCAAAACCACATTGAAAGCAACACCACGCTCTGCTGAGGTAGGACAAGATGTAAAATCAATACCATCCACAGTTACGATAGTGAATCCATTACTATTACCATCTTTATAAATTTCAGCATTCTCTATGGGTATAACACTAAAACTTCCTGTATCTTGGCCTGCTCCACCAGTTATTTGTACAGAAGTTGAAGACCAGAAGCCATCTACTAAATAAACAGTAGTCAAATTATCATTATCACTTGAGTCACTACTCTGGAAAATGATACTAGCACCTATCGACTTACTCTGTCTATGGCCAAATTCATCCTGTAATTCGATGACTAATCCAAAATTTACACCTCTTGTAACAGTACTCGCTGAAGTTCTAACTACAAGTCTATACCACTTAGTATCCTTTTCAACTTCGTCAATTGCTTCAATTTTATTGCAGTATACTGGTGTATAATCAATTTCATCAAGACCCACACTTGGGTCTGTTGGGCAATTATCTGAGCCTATCGAATAATATGTTGCATCTTGTGTTAATGCACCTGCTTGACAATTTAATTGACACACAAGATTAACTTCAGGTAAACTCAATCCAGCAGATAATACATCGCCCAGTAAATCATTAGTTAATATACCTGCGATATCAAATGTGATTGTGTCATATACTTCTAGTTTTAATGCGGAAAGAATACATTTACATGTTAATTTGCGCCAAATATGGCCATAACGATACCCCCAAAAATCAGATGAAATCTTTACAAGGGATTCAATGTTATAAATGAAAAAATCGTATTCTTGTTTCTTTTCTCCAAATCTATCAATAGAAGTCTGGTCCTTATAAACATACTCGCGTATAGTTTCATCATGCCCTGTATAATCTGATTTCCAGTTTGCTGTAAAATATGTTACAAGTTCTTCAATAGTTGTAAATCCCAAAGAAATAGATTTCAAAATAATGTTATCATTATTCAAAGTCAAGTCTGAACTGGGTGTGACAGACAAATACTTCAAGAAGACAATACCATTCCGTAAATACATAGCACATCTAGCTTGCCAAGCGATCTCACTACAAGTCTCAATAGCACTCTTCTTATCAAACAATGCAAAATTACAAGGATAATCTGGTACCAAGTTATGTACAACCAAAAATGAAGCTGCATCCACAGAATAATCAGTATAAGTCTCAATAAGGTATTGTATTATATCTGCTACATTCTGGCCTACTGAAGATACTACTGAAACATATAAGTCTGACTCAAACCCTAATGCTTCTAGTTTATCATCCAAAAATACAGTAAAATCAGCTATATCTACTTTATTGAATGTTATTGTTGTACAACTATTCCCCTCGATAGTTGTTGATAAATTAATAGTATACCAACTACTTGGAATTGGCATCAATTTACGATCAGATTTTTCACAGTCATCTAAAAAAGGTTCATCACGATAAGCCAATACTTCTAAAATATCTGTAGAATCCATCCCATTTACAACAAATACATCTGAATAGCCAGAATTATACAAAACTGAACAACCAATAATCCGTGACCAAGCATCCTTACCTATCAAGGAATATGAACTTATATCTATTACATTCCCTAATAAGTCAACTGAATAGATCATCGGCCGATAATAACCTTGACTCCAACTAGTTCTAGGAGCACCTGCTACTTCTTCGATATCAGAATCTTCATCAATTAGTACAGTAGTAACAGTGTTAATTCGTCTAAATGGTGTAGCAAAATGACAACGATCACCAACTTGCTTAGTACAATAATTCACATAATCATAAGTGCCATCATTAACCAAAACAAATTTCCCAACTAAGTCCTTAGTAGCATCATCGATCCATAATACTGAGGGGTTATATTGATAGTCTCCTACTTCTCTAGCTATACAGTTAATTGGTGCACCAAAATAATCATCATTTTTACTACTAAATGTAAATGTATTACCTGTAAAAGACCCAGTACACTTAATACCATTAATATATATTGTAATGGTTGTATCTTGTGGAAAATCTGATCCACCTTCAACAATCATAGTTGTTGATGCATATGTTACATTAGTCTGTAATTCTCCCTTAGTAGTTTTCCTTAGTCTTACAGCAGGCACACGTAATGGTTTGCCAAAGCATAAGGGCCACATTTTACCTATTGTATCTTTTGATATACCTGGTATATCCGTTTCACTAGGAGCAAATCCGATTTCACCATCCAATTGAGAGGATTCAATACTAAATGATAATGTTCGTTCACCCTCACTCCAAATTATATCACCAGATAATTTACCCTTCATAAGCACATTTGATTCATCAATATCCTCGGCTGTTGCATAACATTGATAGACTGTGCATACTGTTCCTTCTAATATAATAGAATCACTAAGTGTCTTAAGATCGCCAGTAGTATCATTTAGCGTAACACTGATATTAGAAACGTCACCTTGATTATTTTCTTTGTTTACATTTGATAAATTACTAATACTCAAAATATTCCCGACAACTGATTCCAATCCCCAACTAATAGTCCTTTCACCATAATATGCAATATTACTAACGTCCCAATCGACCTTCAAAACGATTATAGGCTCAGTAGCATACTGAGTAGTTACACTAGCACTAAGTGATCTCATGTAGCACTTCCCTCAAATTGAATCGTAACAGTATGTAATACTTGGTCAATTACACTAGACGTAGAAGGAGTCTGACCCGTTCTCAGGTTAGTTGTGGCAAGTTCATATGTTGACATTAATAACACTCCTGTAAAAGTCAAATCGTTAAGGCCAGTAATAACAACTTGTTCACTATCTGTGTCCTCAAGAAATTGTAAGAAATTACCGACGTCACTTGGTTCTAATTTACTAAATTTTAATAACAAACTTCTATAATTGGGCATTACTTTATAAGAGTAAGTTTTTCCACTCATGGTCATAGTATACTTTGTATTTAACTTAATCCTCTCTGAATCTCCGAAATCCATATTAGGCAAAGTAATGTTACCAGATGCACCAGTTATAGTAATACTCATTCTACATCCTCCATAAGTTCAATAGTAACCTCTACCCAATCTGTAGCAACTGTTACAAATTCAGGCTCATCAGTTACAAGAAAACCTTCTCTAGAAACACCGATATGGTCAATCCAAGTAATCTTAGTTCCTGCAGTTGTTATAAGTTTTTGTTTAAATGACTCAACTAAGGAACCTGTTGTACCAACCTGACAATCATGAATCAGAAACTTATAAAGGAATGTTTTGATAGTAGGCCATCCTGCACTTTTGTATATAGATAGAAATCGACCTGCTCGAATAATATTATTTAGACTAATACGCCTAGTATCTTCAAACTGAGGATTAGGCAAAGCTAAAGAAGAGTAAGTAAACATCTTTTAATGAAGGACGACTGTCCCTCTCCTTACTTCACGACGTAATAATTTACCAATTTTGACCACGTCGATATGCTCATTTCCAGAACTATTCATGGAAATATTAAAGTCACCATTGATGCTCGTTACTGGTCCACCTGATGCAAAGTGACGAGGACCAGCATTCATAGCTACTAATTGACTATAAAATCTTCTACTTGCATTTGCATTAACAACAAATTCACCGGGAGTTAGTAATGCTTTTACAGAATCTGTTCCATGTGTCATTCCACCAAAAGCTCGTGGACTAATAGTTGAAGCACTAGAATCAACAGGGAGTCTATTTTGTAATCCCGAGAGCCGGGAGTCCATGTTATTAAGTAATATATCCATTTCCTTTACCATTACCATGAACTTATCTAAAGCAGTATTGGCTGCATTTGCATATCTTGACTGAAGATCTCCAATACGCACCATATTTCTTTCTTCTCGTTTTATTTCATCTTCCATCGTTTCTTGATCTTTAAGATTTGTCATAAATCCACTTGAGAATATTTGTTTAATCTGTTTTAACTCTGACAAATAGTCTGACATTACCTTTAAAGCTTCTGGACTTACAGGAGCACCAGGTTCATTTAATTTGGATGTAATATTTTCAGTATCTGAGATTAATTGATTAACACGTGTTAATACATTAATTGAATCTTTACTTGAACTCGTTTTAGTAAATGTATCAATAGCGTCACCAAGCATTTTGGACTCTTCTGTGAATTGAGACATATAATCAAGTCCCATATTTACTAGATAATCGTATTTGTTTAAATATGTACTAGGTATACCACTCAAGGCTAATCTAGCTGTATTACCAAGAACTAGTTTGACTTCCTCATTTGATTGAGTTACTTGATTAAGAAGAGTAGTCATACCTTTTATTTTCGATTCTGACTCCTGACGATCCTGTTCAGTAGTCCGTAAGTTTTTCTGATCTTCTCTACTTCTCATTTCCTCAAGTAAAATATCATTGATACCTGTTTTCATCTTATCAGTTGTAACAGTCTTTCCTGAAAGTTCTTGGTATCTCTCAATAAGCCTAATTTGTTCTTCCAAGTCTTTTCTTACTGTTGCATCATCCTTCTCACCTAAAACAGATTTCAAGTTAAATTTCTTGATACTCTGGATAGTATTTTCAATGTCATTTTTCTTAAATTCAGCCTCTTGTGTCTTGGCTTCCAAAATAACATTATCTATTACTTGTACATTCTGAGCTTCTTTAAGTAACCTATTTTGTTCCTCATATGCTTTATTTACCCTTTTTACACAGTCTAGATATGTCAATACATGTTGTTCTTTGCGTTTTAACTTAATCTCAATTTCTTCTTCTTCTTGTTTGTGCTTGAGTACTAATTCATTGTATTGTCCACGTAATTTTATTTCATCCTCAGCAATTTTCCGAAGTTCTTTCTTGCCTGACTTACTATGCTTAAATTGTACATCTTCTTTTTCAGCCTGTAGTTGATACCATCTTGCTTCCATTGTCTGTTTATCGTTACGATACTCAGCTTCCTTATTAGCTCTGCGTCTTAATAAGTCTTCTGTAGCCCTAGCATTTCGTTCATTTTCTTTACGAATTTGTGTTGAATACTGGTAGACTTGTTTCTCGAATTCAATGATTTCATCACTTACTTCTAGTGCTCTATCAAGATTCTCAGAACTATATAATTCTACTTGTTCTGATTTCAATTCTTCAATATGCTCTAACAACACCTTTAATTTATCCTGTGGTGTTTCTTGTTCATTTGAGAACCAATCATACATCAATTTATCTTTGTTAATATCCGAACTAATCATCTTATTATCTAGCTTCTCAGCCATACTTTTAGCATCGCTTGCTCTCTTCTTTGTATCATTAATGCTTGCATTTAGCACAGTCATCATATTATCATGTTCAGTTTCAATTAATTTAAAACTTTCAAGGTAATTGTCAGTATACCCCTTTAACATTTTATTTGACTCTAAGGTTAACTCAGTAACTACATTATTAATTCTATTTGAATATTCAGCTAACCCACTACTGATTCCCAATGCCATCTTATTAACTTCTTCTGCATGTGCTTTAGACATGTCCTTAAAGGCTTCTTGCCAATTATCCGTAAACTCTTGTGCAGCCATTATGTTATATCTATTAAATTCCATAACTGTCTTATACATTGAGAATAATCCAGATAATATTATCGCAAATGGGTGCCCTTGAGCAAGACGATAAGCTGCAAAAGTACCCAATCCCGCCATTAAGGGAACTAGTCCTGCAACTGTAGTAGTTAACCCTTTTAATAGTCTATCAAGGCCACCAACCTGTTCTGATAAACTCACTACATAACCAAGTGCCTCTGACCCGAGTTCAGTACGAAAATAATTCTTTACTTTTTCAATCTCAATCTGGATCTTACGGCCTGAACTTTCCATAGCCAGACTAACAGCATTTCTATAGTACTCTGTGCCATGCCCGATATCATACCAACTTTGTTTATAAGTTTCTAATGCACTGCCTGTCAAAGCAACAGCACCTGCAATACCTCTTACACGAGGAATCAATGCACTTAACTCTGAAGAATAACCTTGGGTCCTAGTTCTCAAAGCTTCAAAAGTGCCAACAAGGCCATAAGACGCTAACATCTGTTCACCAGAAGCAACACCCATTTCCTTAAAGAATCTTGTCATTTCTTCAGTAGGTCTTAATAATGCAGTAAATATACCACGGATTTGTGTAAATGTCTCAGAAGCTTTCATACCACGAATAGTAAGAGTGGCAACTAATGCACCTAATTCCTCAAGCGTGATTCCCAACTGTTCAGCAGGAACAACTAATTGTCCCATATTTGCCATCTCTTCACCACGAATACGTCCAACTTCAATAGTCTTAAAGAATATCGAAGAAATTCTCTCAGAGTCCGCAACAGATAATCCATATGCATTAATAGCCGTAGAAAGTAAATTTACAGCATCCTTAGTAGTTGTAACAGCTGTTACAGCAAACTTACTAGCTTCTTCCATAAATTTAAAGGTTTCAGTACCTTTCACAACTTGATTTGATATAGCTTCATAACCACCTGCAATCTGATCTAATAAATCAATACCATATTTATTAGATACATTTGTAAATCCCTTCAGCCATTGAGGATTAGTTAATTGATCTGCCTGAGAAATAGTCCTAACTTCTGCTATTCTTTTCTGTACTTCAATAGCATATAAGGCACCCGCTTGTAATTCACGAATAAATGCAGAAATAGATTGATGTGCTAATTGCACAGCTACAAGTTTTAGTGCAAGCTGCCAGGAAACACTAAATTCCGTAATCTTCTTTTTTGCATCATTGGCACCTTTACCTATAATATCAAATGTTTTTGCAAAATTACTATCCATGCCTGCATATACAGAAGCGAGTTTCTGTAATTGTGTATATACTTCCTGTGTCTCTTTATTCATAGCTCCCATTGGCGATCTAGTCACCATAGACTTCCACATATTATTCAATTGAATCATACTAACACCATTATTAGTCATAGTCTGTGCAAGTTGGTTTTGTGCAACTTGCAATTTGGTATAATCAGCAAAACTTGATTTACCTATTACACTTTTATCAAAGCCTAATTCGGCCCCTATACCAACCATATTTGTTTGGGCCAACCGCTGTACAGCTAATTTCTTTTCATTTTCTATACGTAAGGATCTTTCTGCTAATATTTCTTCTCTAATCAAGCTAGCAGAGTGCTTAGATTTCTGTTCTTTTGCAGCTTCAGCTGATCTTATTGCAGCAGTGCCCAGTCGTATTTCATCAGCTAATCTTTTTTCATCATTAATTTCTTTTTCTTTATAAGCAGCATTCTTAGTACTATTTATATCCGTGTCCCTAGTTCTATACATCACATTTTCTTGTTCACGCTGACGTATTGCTGCATCATATGCATTATTGCGTATACTCTGAGCTTGATTCTGTATTTCAGCAGTCGCAGCTTTTTCTTTATTATTGATTGTATCCCAAGTTCTCACTACTTGTTGAAGAGCAGTATATACTTCTTTCACACCTTGATTCATTGGCCCCATAGCCGTATTACTAGACATACTTGCAAGCATACCACGTACATCATCCATATATATCTTATTTTTAGCCATAGACTGTGCAAGATTCTGAGAGGCCTGTTGATAGTTTCCAAAGTCTTGTGTATTTGCCCTTCCTAAGGTAGACTCATCTACGCCAATAAGACCACCCATCCGTGGAACATTACGTTGAAATCTCCTTTCCTCATTATGTAATTCAATTATTGCAGCTTTCAGTCTATTTGTTGCTGCTACATTAGAATCCATTACTGTTGAAACAGATAAATCACCTTTAACCATCTTAAATGTAGCTGATAATGTTTCCATATCCTGATTCATTACTTTAATAGTAGCAGATGCATCCGATACACGC
>Ga0172381_10006078_pt1 | contig 12154 bp, 25 predicted proteins | sample Leawel6488metaG_FD_119754 | JGI IMG/M metagenome (GOLD analysis project Ga0172381, IMG submission 119754) | Leachate microbial communities from a municipal landfill in Southern Ontario, Canada - Leachate well 64-88 metaG | ecosystem: Engineered > Solid waste > Landfill > Unclassified | place...
AAAATAAATGAATAAAATTAAAGCAATTAGACCTAAGCATATTCCAATTATTAGGATTATCTTATTAATTTTTTCCATCTTTTCTCCTTTTATCTGCTGTCAAAACTAAAATTACTATTGCTGTTATTATTACAAATCCTCCAATAAGTAACCACCATTTTAATTTTATTCCTCCAAGTTCTTCTTCTAAGTTTATTTCATTATCTACTACAATTGTTTCATTTAATAATGTTTCATTTGTTACATTTTCTTCTTCTGTTGTTCCACCTCCTCCACCACCTCCTCCTCCCCCTCCATCTCCAGATGATACTGAAACTATGTAATATACGCTTGTTATATTTAAATTATTCAATGTATCATTACAATAAAAAGTTGCATTATGATTTCCATTTATCATAGAACTATTTGTATAATTGTATATTTCATTTGTTGAATTTGACATGGTTATATTGCTTTCTCCATCTAATGATAATAAGCACATATCAATTCCAGAAGAATCATTTGCTGAAATATTAAAAATAATTGAAGCAATTAAATAAGTTTGATTTAATGGATAATTTATTACTAAATTTGGAGCATCTATGTCTAAAGTTCCATTAACTATAAATTGGGATTCATTATAGATTATTGAATAATTTGATGTATCATTTCTTAAAAAAGAAAAATTATAAGCACTAACAAGCAAACTTTGTTCTGAATTATTTGAAATTGTTGTTCCATTTCTTTTTAAAACAAAAGCAGAAGTGCAATTTGCCCATGCTTTAAATCTATTTGGATAATTTATTGGAGATGTTTCATTGAATAAAACCTCACAATTTTCTGGTGATTTATTAACAGTAAAGAATTGCGTGTTAACAATATTTGTGTAATTTGCTGTATCTGTTCTTTGAACTGTAAAGTTATAATATCCTGCTCCTGAATTTATAGTTGTTCCATTTGTTATTGCTGTTCCATTCTTGTATAATGAATATGCTGATGTGCAATTTGTATATACAATAAATGTTGATGGATAAGTTATTGGTGAAGTTGTATTGAAGTAAACTGAACAGGAAGATGAGTTTATTACTTCTGTTTCAATTGTTGTAAAACTAATTTTTGAATAAGTTGAATAATTTACTGAATTATCTGTATCATTTACATAAATTTTTGTTAAATTATATAATCCTATATAAGAAGTATTTGTAAATATTCCACTCCATTCATTTGTTGAACCAACTTGAGATAAAGTTATATTTTCTGAATTTCCTCCTGTTAAACCAAAATGGGCTTCATCAAAACTTCTATGTTCAGAATCAAATGCTACTCCCGTCATATTATCATGCCCAGAAAAATAAATATAATATTTATAATCAAAAGTAATTTCTTCATCTTCTATTATTACAACTTCTGGATTAGATACATGAGTTCCTGCCCAAGTTTCTCCATTTGTATTAATAACATACCTTCCAACAACACTCAGATTATTTAAATTTGTTCCTCTTGCAACTGAAATATTCATATCTTCTGTACTTCCAGACATATCTCCGTAATAAACAATAAATTCTCCATTCCTAAATTTAATATTAGCATTTCCTGCATTATTTCCAAAGGACTGATTATATTTTGTCCACATTGAGCATAAATCTGAAGAATTCCAATACCAAGTAGTAAATACTCCACTCCCTTGTTCAAATAATCCGTGCCAAGAACCATCACTTGAATTATACCAAACAGCAGGATTTTTTTGATAACCTGTATTTGTAATAACAGAAGGACAAGCATATTCCCAATTTATTTTATCTGTTGAATTGAAAACAACAAGATTATGTGTGCTTTCTGCTCCTGTAAAATTTGCCATAAACATATAGTAAGTTGAGTTTACTTTTATTACATATTCCAGTTGTTTTGGAATTTCCATTTGTGGCATAGTAACATTAACATCTGTTGAAAAATTAATACCATTTGTTGAATTAGAATAAACTATAAAACTTATTGGTGTTCCATCTTCCCCAAACTTTCTATACCACATATGAATATATCCACTTTCATAAACTGTTGATAATTCCAAACCTGCAAAAGTGTCTGTTGGCAAAATAGGATTATATTCTGAATAACTATAATTTAATTGGGTTGTATTCATTGTTCCTAAAACTGAATTATTTTTCTTTATTGTTGCAATTACTGAACTAATATCTACTAATCCATCTAAATCTGAAATTGAAGCATTTACTTTTATATAAGAACCATTGTAAATAGAAGAAACATTAAACATTCCTATACTTGATTGTGGAGGTGAATTTCTAACAATATATTCTTTTATTGATGTTGAATTAACTTTTCCTTCTGAATCATTAGCCCAAATATACCAACCAATATTTGAACCTTTTACGGCTGTTATATTTTTAGTTACATTACTCCAATTGTTTGAAAATACTGTTGTTGTTAAATTTTCCCAACTTCCTGAATTATTCCAAGAAAATATATATGTAGATAGTGTAGCATTTGTAATCCATTTTGTAGAATGCATAATAAAATCATAATATTTTGGATATGTCGATGAACTATTATCAGATGTTAATGAATTATAAAATGTGCTTGAATCAAAAGGATATGGTGCTGATGTGTTTAATATTATCATTTCACTTTGTGTTAATGTTCTATTAAAATATGCTACTTCATCAATATAACCTATTAATGAATCTGTTATTGAAGAAGAAGGAATCCAAGATCTTGAACCAATTCTAATTGCTGTATTATTAGAATCAGAATTAAAAGCTGTTGTATTACATAAACTTACTCCATTCAAATACATATTAGTTCCTGTTCCATTATAAATTCCAACAAAATTATACCAAGTAAAATTATTTAATGTTACTGAGCATTCATATTGAGTTCCAGCATAACCAACCCATATACCAGGTTCTAATATATAGAAATACCATTCATCATTCTCTCCAGGACCAGCAATTGAACCTTGCCCAAATAGACCATTATATATATTAGTATTATTAGAATTGAACCGTAATGATACACTTCTACTTCCATTTCCAGAAACAATATTAGTTGCAGAAGTAAAGTTTACATGAGTTGTTCCATTTAGTGCATATGAATTTTCTATCATTCCAACTCCAGAAATAATGCTTATAGCGTTTTTATAAGTACCATTATTTAAAAACAAACTATCATAGACAGCACTTCCAGAATTTTCATCTAATTTATAATAAGAAACTAATCCATCTGTTAAACTTGCACTCACATAATTTATAAAAAATAAACTAGCAAACAATAGAAATAATATTTTTATTTTCATACTATTTTTAAAGTTTGTCTTGTTTAAATACATTTCTTTTATATGAATTTTTATTCAGTTTTAATTTTATTAACCATTTCTATACATATTCCTTTAATTTTCATTGGACTTAGTTTTTGTTTTAGATATTTTAATAATATTCCTCTTAAATTTCTTCTATCTTCATGCTTATAAAAAGTCATTCCATTCTGTTGGCTTGGCATTATTCTATGAGAGATGTTAATTATCCATGATTTTTCTAATTGTACAAATCTTTTGTTAATTGGTTTAAATGTTTCAAAGTCTTCATCTATTATTTTTTTGTAGCGATCTAAGTCTATCATCCTAAATAACCTGTATAACCTTCAAATTTATTTTCTGATATTTCTTTCTTTTCTAATTGAAGTCTTTTTAATTTATTTTCTTCTATTTGGTCTGTTAATCTTGCTGATTCTAATTTTGTTATAAATCCTAAAGATTCTTTTATTTTATCTATATCGTGCAAATCAAAGTCGTTACTTGAAATTTGATTTAAAAAACTATCAACTCTTTCTCTTACTATTTTATCATTTGTTTCATCTTCTCTCTTTGGAACTCCAAATTTGTCTGGAGAATGATCAATATAAAACATTTTTCCATCCCCCAAGTCTAAAAAGTATTTATTATCTACTTTTTCATATAAGAAATCACTTAAAAAACTTTGAATTCTTGCCCAATGTCCTTCTTCTACTAAAATTCCTTCTGTTTCAATTCCAACACTCATTAATTTCTTTGAATATTCTATTGCTCTTGAAAGGCATTTTATATCTGAATCTTCTACATTATCTGTTATTACATCATATAAGTTAATTATTAATTGTTTTGGATTTATTACAATTGTTGCATCTTCAAAATAAACTATAGTTTGCTTTAAGTTATGTAAGTTATTTTCTTTTATTCCTTTAGGATTTAATCTTTCTAACCTTAATTTACTGAAATTCTTCCTTTCTGTAATTATTGCCTTAAATTTATGAAAATGTGTTGATAATTTGTTTATTTCTCGACATTCCGAACGAGATGCTCCGACAGGTTCATTTCCTATAGAACTCTCCTGTGAATCTATTAAAATAAGTCCTTTTTCAGAAATTTTGTTATCTCCTAAGCTTCTATTTACAAGTTCTAATTTTTCTAATTTATCTAAGCAACTATATACTGTAGAACGAGGTATTTTAGCTATACTTCTTGAATAATCTCTTACATTAAATCTTTTACTTTTATGAATAAACAAATATCTCAAGAGATCCCTTTCTTTTTTTCCTAACGAAATTGTAGTGTCAGAGTGTGTCGAAGCGACATGGTTATGTTCTCGTGGGATGTCGAAAGGTGTCTTAAATTTTTTTTCTTTATTATTTTCCATCTTAAAATAATGTTTGTTGTCCAGGTTTAATTTTATCATTAAATTCTATTCCACAATAAATACATCTGTATCCTTTAACTAATTTAACTAAGTTTATAGAAGACTTACATTTAGGACATTTAACTCTTTCTTCTCTATTTTCTCTATATTCATTATAATTTTTCATGCGTATTGACTATTCCTCCATAAACCTATTGATTCTGTGCTTAATTTAGCCCTACGCTGTGCGATCTCTTCATTTGGGGTATATTTCTGCTCCTTGTTCTGAATCTGCCTTGCTATTCTACAGATAGATTCTGGAGAAGGCATGGAAGGAATCACATTCCTATCTACAATTATTTTATAACCAAGTTCTTCTAATGCCTTAAAATAAAGCCAAGCATAGTTATTTCTTGAAAATTCATCTTTCTTGAATATTCTTGAGATCATTCTCTTTTGTGTTTCAATTGTATATTTTAACTCCATTTTTCCTCTCTTTAATTTCTTTAATTTTAAAATAACCTTCAGAAATAAAAACAAATGATATAAAAACAAACATACAAAAGAAACCAACATACAAAAGAATATCTCCAATTGAAAGACAATGTATTTTTCTATCTGTTTCTACTTTTATTATGTCTGTTAAGTAGTATTTTTCTATTTCATATTTTGCTATAAAATTAAAGTGAGTTTCAGAATCTAAGTAAAGTCTTGTTTGAACAGGCATTCTTCCTCCATTGCTTTGCTTTGCTTCTATATTTAATAAAACTCCTAATGATCCTATTAAGAATAAAATTACTAAAATATTCAATCTCTTTTTCCAGTTTATTTCTCTTTTCATTGTATTTTTATTCGTCTATCCGAATTGTCTGTGAGTATGAAAATAAATTAAAAATAAAAATAAATTTACTTATCTAAATTGCTGGTGTATGAACCATTTGTGCATTATAGTGATAATTTGTTGGTTGAACAATTCCATAAGTTATCTTAGCAGGATATTCGTAAGTCTGTCCAGATGCTAATGAATTTATTGGAACATCATATACAATACTATCTCCTAAATCAACACAAAGTGAACTCAATTCTTGGAATCCTTTAGCAAGTTGTATAGGTGTTGCAGTATCTAAAAATTGTAAACTTGTAATGTCATCACAACTTACATCATTTAAATCATTTGAAACAACTACTTCTAAATATTCATTTTGAATTTGAACATCTGCATTGTTAATTAATTTAACTCCAACTATTGAAGTACTTAATTGAGTAACTCCATTTGTTGTTAATTCAGTTGTCCAGTCTGTAGTTCTTTCTAAAGGAAATAAATCACTTGATAAGTCAGCAAATGAAACATCCATAGCTAAACTTACTGATTCACTAACTTTTGCTTCATTAGACATATAATTAACAATTAAAGCAGTTGCAAATCCCCCGAATAATAAAATTCCAAGAGCAAAACCAAAAATCTTTTTATTAAACTTCATTTTTTTTTAAACCTCCTTACATCTGTATTTTTTAAATTCTCTGAAGAGTGTGATTTTTTTCTTAACTTATAATAAACACATAATAATAAAAGAAGAAATAAAGTAATAGGGCATTCAATCCATAATGGGCTTAATTCTTTTGTTTTATTTGGACATTCTTTTTCAATAGTATTATTAAGATATTCTATTGTTTCATTTTCCACATATTGAATAAAAGGAACTTCTTTTATTATTGTTTTATTTATATGAACTATATTTTTATTACAATTTCCTACTACATGAACTTCTTTAATTATTTCATTTGTTATATTTGAATATAATAAAATTGTAAAGTTATCTGGCTTCATATACAAACTTGTTGAAAAAGTTATTATTGAATTAGAGCCATTTATTTCTTGAAAAACACTAAATCCTTCCATATTTGAATTATTATTAATTGCATCCCAAAATAAATTATCTGTTGTGTTTATTTCAAAAGAATAATTAGATCCTTGATTCATAGCAGAAGCAAAGCTAAGTAAAAGTATGCTTAATGTTAAAATAAATAATCTTTTCATCTGTTCTCCCTAAATTTTTTATTTTGATATTCAAGTATCTTTTCTATATCTATAACTTTTCCTCTTAATGTATTCATAGATAATTCAAGAGCATATAATTTTTTATCTAGCTCACTTTTTACAATTCTTTTCATATCATTTTCACTATAAATTTTAACTTGCATTGCCATTGTTATCCCTCACTATTTTAATTGTTCTTGTATGTAATCTTCTATCCAATTCATTTGATACTCTTGATTCTATCTCTGCTAATTCGAGCGTTCCCATTTCTGGTATTTCTTCTAAAAAACTTTTAATGCTTATTAATTTCATCTTTCAATCCTCACTTGCATTTTTTTTATCTCTTCTAATATTTCTAATTTGGCTAATTCTAATTCTGCTACAATTTCTGCACATTGAACTGGAGTAGCTTCTTTTTTATCAATTATTCTTCCAACTTTTCCATTTTCAGTTACTATTTGTATTTTTATATATCCCATTATCTTAGTACCTCTATTTTGTAATCATCAAAGCATTTATATTCTGAACATTCCCCATTTTTATCTTCAAGACAATTTTTATCAAATCCTTCCATATCTAAAGTTCTCCAATAACTATCATATATATCAAATATACCTTTTTTATAATAACATTTAATACATTCACAATTTTCTTCAATAAAATATTCTGATAAATCTTCTTTTTTATTTGTAAAATTAAAAAATCTTGGAAAACTATCACACTCTTCTTTATTCATTAAATAATTTGTTATACAAAGATTTTCCCAATATTTTATGATATAAGGATACCTTTCTAAAACATCCAATGTATAATTAATTTCATCAACTTCTTTTTGTTCACAAACTTCTTCTCCGTAAATAAAATTTCCACCAAGATATTCACAATCTTTTTCTGAATAAAATTCATAAAGTTCTTCTTCTATTATTCTTTTGCAAGTAGTATTAACAATTAAATTATTATTATAGTCATAGCAAGGAACTTCTATACTAATTGCTGAAAATACACAATATGTTTCATTATGACAAACTTCTTGAGTTATTTTATATTCTTCTTTAAAATTAATTGAATCCAATAAGAGATAAATAGATACAATTATCATAAAAAAGAAAAATATCTTTGCTATAAGAATAAATGAACTTACTTCTTTGTTCTTTTTGTCTTTTTGTTTTTTCATTGTAATCTCCTTTTTCTTCTTTCCCTATCCCATTCTGCAACATATTCTGGAAATGTTAAAAGTCCAAAGCAAATTGCAACTGTTATTATCCATAATCCTATATTTTCTTTCCATAAGATCATTGTTAAAATTCCTGCTGTAAAAATTGTAAAAAAAGCAAGTAGATATTTGTATAGAGTTTCCATCTATAACCTCATTACTATTCCCTTGTCTTTTTTAATTACTGAATTTACAAGTGATTCTGCGAAGTTATATTCTTTCTTTAAATTGTATTCTATATCTTCCTTTATTTTTTCTGATAAGAATCTGTCTGTTTGTGTCATCTGAATATAGAGCCAAATTCCCTATTATTTGACTCTTGGTTATAAAACCTAATGAAATTTAATTTTAGATAATTCATTTTAATACCTTCATATTTTTCTTATGTTCTTTTGATTTCTTGTGATTCTTTAAATTTGCTTCTGTATGGGCTTTTGATACTCCCGTAACTATTTTTCCACATTCACATTGAATTGTTTTTTCGTCTATTATCTTATCTTTTATTTCTTCCATTTTAAAATTCTAAATTCTTCCCACTTTTTTTATGCTCTTTAATTAATCTTCTTATTACTTCCCAAATTTCTAAATTATTGTCTGTAGAAAGACAAGTAAGTTCTTCATTATCTTCTTCTCTAATTTCTATTGTTTCCATAACAGAAGTAAGGGCATACCCCTTTATAAATATTTGTTTTTTAATCTCCATGAGAAATAGAGGTATACAGCGTCGTAAAATTAAAAACTGCATTTCCAGTGGAAAAATACTTTTTTCAAATTTATGTAAAAATTATGTAAAAATATCAGTTATCTTTCTCTTAATCTTTTTCCAAGAAGCAAATCCTAAAATAATAAAAAATGCTAAAATTCCAGCAGAAACAAGCATGGTTAAAAGTATATGATCATAAACAAAAGTATAAACTGAAGCCCAAATTGAAACTACAAATAAGAATAAAGCTATTAATACTATTACAGATATTATTCCCTTTAGAAGTCTTTTTGCTTGTTTTTTCATCTTTTCTTATCTATATTTTCATATTTTCTTCTTTCTTTTTTACTTTTCTCTGCTAACCATCCATAAAAATATGATCCACCTTCTTCAGTTCCATAAGTCTTTTGGAAGTTCCTTAATACTTTTTTACCTGCAAGTGTTAGTGGCATCAGCATTCCTTCTTTGCTTCTTCTTTAGTACTATAAACTTTTATTTTTCCTTCAGATTCATATTTCTCTGCACTTTTTTCAGAAATTTCCTTTGGGCTTTTATGTTTCATTTTTCCAAATCCCCGCCATTCAAGAATGTACTTTACCATATTATATACATAATTTTTAAGTATTTAAATATTTCTTTTTTGAATTTTTATTCAATTTTAAAATTAGGCAAGATATCAAATACTTTATTCTTGGTATTAATTCAGTTTCTGTTGTTTATTTGTTCTATAATTCCAATAGTACAATGTTGACTACCTCCATGTGCAAACACACATAACTTATTTAAAATTGCATTTCTTCTATGAGATAAGAATGTTGAGTGATAACCGAAAGAAATAACTATTCCATTTTCTTTTAAAATATTTGGAATTAAATCTGCTAAAATTCTAAATCTACTTGCTTTATTTCCATTATACATCTCCATTGATTTTCTATAAGCATAAGGAGGATCTAAAATTATTGTATCAAATTTATCTCCATTCCATTCTTTTACAAAATCTACTGCATCTTTATGAAAATTTGCAGACATTGTTTTATCTACATCATTCCGAACTTCATCAAGATTTAGTTTAGTCTTTCCTGCAAATAAATTTAAACATTTACCTTTGCTATTTTCTTCTACCCATTTTCTAATTTTATTACTTTCAAAAGTATATCTTTTATCTTTTAAGATTAGTTCTTATCAATTCTAAATCCGTTTGTTTTTCCATATTTCTTTAACATACCCTACCTTGGTGTGAGAGTATGTAATTTTTAAAATTATAATTAAATTGTCTTTCCCGCCCAGACTGGAAAAATAAGAAGTATAAAAATTAATCCCCCTTGAAGTAACCAAATAATTGGATATATCCATCCAGTAAATTTTGAAAGCATTGATCCTTTTAATTTAACTCCAGAAGAAGTTCTTATCCTTGTACATCCTGCAATTATCAAATATAAAACTAAAGGCAAAAACCATATTATTCCTAAAATGATTATAATAATTAATGGATTTTGAGTTATTTTTGTTACATCTGTATAAGATACTCCTTGAGTTATAATTGTTGAATTCATCTAATTTCTCCTTTTCCTTGTAAGAAGTAGAACTATTAAGATTAAAAATATTACTATTATTGCTGAAACTCCAAAAATAATTATTTTACTCCAATTTATTTCCTTTTCTCCTGTTTCTGTTTCTGGCTCATCTTTATTTGGGAAAATTATATCTATTATGCTTTTCTTTTCACAAGTACATTCATTTGAATCACAACTTGCAATATATTTATCATCTGTACAATTACACTGAGAATCTAAATAGCATCCAATTAATCCATTTAAATATTCACATTCATTTTTAGTAAAATAGTCTGTTTCTAAAGTTTGATATGTGTACTTTGATTGATAATTGCATATTCCGTTTAAGTAATTATAAGTATCAACTATTGCAGTATCTACTGACCACAAATCTATTTTAAAATCATTCTCTTCAAGTTTTGCAAAACCACTTCCTATATTAACTCCTATTCTAAATAATGCTTTATCGTTTTGTATATAATCTGAATCCAAATTTATTAATGAAGGAAAATAATAAATATCCCACTCTTCATCATTATCGTCGTTGTATTCGTGCGTAACAATAGAATCTTCTGGATATAAACAAGAATATGAATAGCTTGATGAACCTTGTTCCCAAGCATTTAATTCCTTAGCTTCACTCACAGACATTCCATTTAAACAACCATAATATCTATCATAAGATGTTTTTCCAGTTCTTTTTGCATAAAAATGTTCTGGAATTCCTGTATTATATATAGTTTCTCCTTTTAATGATATTTTTTCTCCTGAATTATAGTGTTGTATTGAGAAACTCTTATCGTGTATATTTTCCCAAGAATTAGTTGCATAATTAAAAACATCATAAGATATATCCAAACTTGCTGTTCCAGAATTATCTCTATCTGTATAAATTAAGTAATCAACTGTAAATGAAAAGTTATTTGTATCTGTAGGTAAATTTAAATATGCTTCTGTTAAATAATTTCCTATTTGTGAATCATCATTTTCCCATTCCGTTGTGTAATTTAAAGAATTAGATACTCCTAAAACTGATTGTTTAATAATTCCAAAATATATAAGAGATATTAAACCTACAATTAGAATAACTGAAATTAATATTGTTATTAGTACAATTTTTTTTTTATTTTTCATCTTCTTTTACCTATACTTTTAAGTATTAAAACATTTATTCCCCAACCAATAATAAAAAATGCTACCATAATAAAAATTCCTAAAAAAATTACAGATAAAATCCAAAATATCCAAATATCTATTCTTGATAATAAATTTGTAAATAAATCATGTAATGAAAAAATATTAGCTTCATCTAAAAGTATAAACATTAAGAAAAAAAATGGAATTCCAATATATCCTCCTATAACATTAAATAAAGTATATTTCTTTTTCATCTTTTTAAAGCCCTCACTAAACTATGTATTCCCCAACCTAGTAAGAAACCATATATTAAGAAAACTACAATCCCTAAATATTGATAATGTTGAATAACAATATTATATAACCAAGCAAATGGTAATAAAAATAATAAAAATACTCTTCTAATAGCTTCACTTCCTTGTGTTGCTGATAAAACATAAAATAAAAAAATTATTCCCATTATTACTAGTCCTAAATAGCTTCCCAACATTTTAAATGGATTATATGATTTGTGTTTCATCTCTTCCTCTTTAATTTAGGATTTAATAACCAAACTATCCAATAAAATATCCATAAAGGAGTGAATATTAAAGTTAAAACAAACCAAACCCATTGGTTTCTTCTACCTTGATAAACTAAAGTAATAATTTGCAAAATTAAAGCAAATAAGAATAATACAAATAATCCTATTGACAATAATGTAGAGAATAAAAATACTTCACCTAATGTTGCAAAAAATCCTGTCATTTTAATATATTTCTCCTAAATTTTCTAAATCTTTTTCTTCAAAATATATATGCTTTCCATTTTCTAAATCAACACCTATTTTTCCATTTGGCATGATTTGTGATACTCTTCCTTTTTTAC
>Ga0172381_10006080_pt1 | contig 12154 bp, 14 predicted proteins | sample Leawel6488metaG_FD_119754 | JGI IMG/M metagenome (GOLD analysis project Ga0172381, IMG submission 119754) | Leachate microbial communities from a municipal landfill in Southern Ontario, Canada - Leachate well 64-88 metaG | ecosystem: Engineered > Solid waste > Landfill > Unclassified | place...
AATAAATAACACATGTATAATGCCGAAATTAATATATTTCTGAATACTGGCAAGACATTATAATTATCTTGTCTAAATTTTTTATGATCTCTCCAATATTCTAAATTGGCCATATTATCATTTTTTGTAACTTTTATCAGTTCACCACAATCAAATGGAGGATTGGAGTGTAATTCTGTTTCCATTTTTTGATCGGTATATAAAAGAATATCACTATCTACATAAGAATAACTTCTATTAAGACCCATAGTAAATATTTTTGATTTAAATTCTTCTTTTATTTGTTTATTCCAATTGTTATCTATTAACTTTAAGTTTGGTGCATTACCGTAAATGAATGCAATTTCGTGCTTATCTTTATGATCTTTAATATATTCTTTAAACTGAACCTCATTCGTAGATATAAATTTAGTATACTCCATTGAAATACTCCTTAGTGTTTATTACTTTATCATCAATAAACACATCATAATATGGTTTATTCAATTCTATTTTATTATATTTAACTTTCCAGTTAATAAATTGTTGTTCTGTTAATTTTGTATAGTCTAAGCCTGAGCAAACTCCACGAGAAGACCAATATATTATTGTATTACCTGATTCATATAATTCGTTTATTTTTTTAATATTTTCGTATATAGGAAGTGCATTCTCATAATCTGTTCCATTTGTGATGCATATAGTAGAATCTATGTCTACTCTAATTACCATGTTTCTCTAATACCACATTTATATAATCTTTGCTTTTTTCTAAATATATAATATTATAACTTAAAATATTTTTATTTATATTAAGAAAATTTTTCCACCAACGATAAGGTTTACCACTTATATGTGCTGGTTCAAACCCATTTTCTGTTAATATCTTATCTTGACCAGAATAATTATTTAAACAAGTTCTATGAAATATATATCTACTTGATACTCGTACTTGTTCTGCCAAGGCTTTAAATAAATACTCACTTGGTATATGTTCCATTACATCGAAACAAAAAACAACATCAAATTTATTATTATCAAAATCCATTTCTGTACAATCCATTTCCATTATACAAATATTATTTGATATTTTAACGGCTTCTTTTGATATATCTACTCCAACAAAATTACCTGTCTCATTAAATTGTTTAATATATTTCAATACTCCGCCTGTTCCACAACCAACATCTAAAATTTTTTTTGAATATCTTACAGTATCTATGAATAGTTTTGAGAAAGTATCCATATTCTTTAAATATTCTACTCTGTGATTTCCATCTCCATATTTACCAACTACTGCTGGTGTATTAGGATTAGAATACAAAAAATCATATTTTTTCATTTCTTTTATTTTATCTTCTATATTCATATTATTTTCTTAATGACTCCTTCTTAGTTAATTCTGATTTACTTAATGATCTAGGAACTATATATTGATTACTTAATATTATTTCTGTTTCCCTTATATTTTTTATCAATAATTTTAATTCATTTGGTTCTATCGAAGATTTTTGATCTGAACCCCACATAGAATTATCTAATGTAATATGTCGTTCAAACCATGTAATACCTTTGGTTATAGATAAAATAGGACTTATATTACTTAAATCATGGGAACTAAACCCTATTTCTTTATTATAATATTTATTCTTCAACCATTCTATATATCCTAAATTTATTTCTTCTAATGGTGTTGGATAAGAAGAATTGCTATGAAATATAATATCAGGATTAGAAATTTCTACAGCATGTTCTATTTCTTTTTCTGTAGACATTCCAGTAGATAAAATCAATTTATCATAATTATTTCTGGCATAATTTAATAGATTATCGTCTGTAATTAATGCTGATGGAATTTTTGTTAAATTCCCAAACTGCTTCATTTGTTCGGCACTATTAATATCCCAAACAGAAACAAACCATTTTATGTTTATATTTTTGCAATAATTATTAATATCTTTATATTGATCAACATTAAATTCTATTTTATTCTTATATTCCAAGTATGTTATTTTACCCCATAGAGTATCTTTTAATATATTCTTTTGATTCTCAGGGACACATATTTCAGGGGTTCTTTTCTGGAATTTTACATAATCACATCCAGATTCTTTAGCAACATCTATAAGTTTTTTAGCTATATCAATGTCTCCATTGTGATTAATTCCTATTTCGGCCACGCAATTAATATGCATCTAAAGTTCTCCTTATATCAACGAAATATCTAAGTCATCATTTTCAACACAATGTTCGTATATCTCATGCCATGAATAAGCTGTACATCTAATGCATTTATCTAAATTTTTATTTGCTTCTTCTATCATTTTTATATGATCATTACCACCCCATTTTTTTTTAATGGATTCCAATCCTTCTTTAACAAAATTCCCTAATGTCATATTAGGTAAATGTGCCGACCATCTTCTATCTGGACAAATAACAACATCACCAGAAGCCATAAATGTTGAACCCAAGGGAGATGCTATACATCTTTTAGGAGGATTTTTAGAGAAATCTGCTTTAAATTTCTCTCGTATTCCAAATATTTCAAATTGTCCCGGAACTTCTAATTTCAAACCTTCTTGAATTTGTTTCTCTACAATATCAGTATCTATCAATCTTCTTTTTTCTTCTGGTAATTCGCAAGGACGTATCTGCATATGTCTAGCACCAGATTCTTTGGATACTTGTATGGCTTCTAATATATTATTAAAATTAAGTTCTGTTATAAGAAATTTATAACCAACATCATGATTTAAATTGTTTTCTTTTACATACTTTGATAATTTTTTCATATTATCAATAACTTTTTTAAATGTTCCGTGAGGAGAATTGGTCAGTAAATGATGATCATTCTCATTACCGGCATTAACTGAAAATCCAGTCCAATTACATGTTCTAGCCACAGTATATAAAAGTTCTTCTGAGAAATAAGCACCGTTTGAAACAAACCCAACTTCTATATTATATTCCTTACATAAATTTAAAAATTTTATTAAATCTTTATGAGGATACATACATGGGTCGGAATTATGTCCTGCTATACATAGGCTTTTGACTCCCCACTCCGAAAAGAATTTTGGCATTGTAAACAATAATTCAGGTTCTATTTTTGCAATCTTTCCTTCTTCTTCCAAATTAGACATACAAAAAGTACACTTGAATCCGGCCCCGCAAAGTTTATGTTCTTGAGTTCCTGATAATATATCTAATGCTATATTTACAGGGGCTTGAAACTTTCCTACCTTAACAGATTTCATTCGATCATACCAAGCCAATACTTTGAATCTCTGAAAGGGATTATACGGATTATTCCAAATATTTTGAGTAGACATTATTTTATTCTCCATTTATATTAATTAATCTTTTAAGTATTTCCAACAGAACATAGCACCTTTATCACCTTCTGTTTTATATGAATGAAAATTTTCATCCAAATGCACAGTATAACCTAAAGATATCATATCTTCTGGAAACCATTGGCTTCTATGTGTTTGGTAATAATCATTTCCTAAATTCCTGTCATCTTCTGTTTGAGGATGATTACCCACAGGAATAAAAAATAAAACAAAATTTTTAGATATTTGCTCACATTCCTTTATTAATTTAAATCCATCTTCTTTAACGAAATGTTCTATTATATCTATACCTATAATACAATCTATAGATTTATTTATAAACAAATTATTTAAACCTTTAGATAGATCGTAATTAATTCTTATAGTTCCGTCATTATCTGTATTATGATTTTCCAATATAGGTCTAAAAGCATCTATACCAATTCTAATAGGACAATTAAGTTCCTTTATTCTTCTACCTTCTCCACAACCTATCTCTAGTGCAGATTGATAATATTCACTATTAATCATATCATAATAATTTTGTATATCTATCATCCTAAATTCCTTTTTCTTATTATTTCCGTAATAGTATTTCTAATATTATTAGTATTACCCTTGGTATACTTATTAACTAAAGTTTCACTGAAATCTGAACCACCGTACCAATGTATACCTATTATATCCGATTTACTCAATATTTGATTTGAGTGATCTTCATTACTAAATATGTGTCTATACATATCAACCCAATCTATATAATACACAGAATTTTTGGGTAAATTTTCTATATTAAGTTGTGGAAATTTATTTTTTATTGTATCTAAATTTGGAAAATTCTTTTCTAACATATGATTACCACATGATTGAAAATCTGATTTTTTAAAATTAGATAATGCTGTGTTAAATACATTCTTATAATATATATTATTACTACTGGACATTAATAAACCAATCAAATGTTTAAGATTATTTCCTAACATATAGGTATATATAATTGTATCTGTCATAATATTATTTATATGAATATTATAAATTGGATTAAAATAAAGTATATCACTATCTGACCAAACACCACCAACAGTACTTAATAAATGAAATCTTATAAAATCAGATTTATATACTTCTGGTATATTATTATCTATTCCTATAGTACTAAAATCGAACTCTATTACCTTTATATTTTTATTGGATTTTAGATCAGGGAAATAATCTTTAGTATATAAAGGTACATTACCTTCTCTTTTATTATCCCACGTGGACGCACCTGTATATAAAAATTTAGGAACATATACTCTTACTTCCCAATCAGGATTCATCTGTTTAAAACTTGTAAAAGATAAGTATCTCAAATATGGTAATATTTTATTACCATAATAAAAATGACAAACTTTTGGTATATTAATTAATGTACTCATTTTAATTCCTTAATTATAATTTAGATACTTCATATAATATCAAACTTTTATCTTTATAAATTCCATTATTTTCTACGCAACCTTCACTTACCAACTCTATATATGAACTAAAATTAAATGGGGATTTTGTTAAACAAATTGGTCTCCATTCCCCTGTATTTATATTTTTATTTTCGAAATTCAAAAATGTGGTTGTTAGAAGATATTTAATATTCGATCTTTTCAAATTTTTGATAAATTTAAATACATCTTCTTCACTTAAATGACCCAAACAATCTCTAACTATTATTAAATCACCTTCTGGTAAAATATCCTTGGTTATATCTAAACACTGGAAATTTATATTATTTGTTGCGTATTTTTCAATATTGGATTTAATTAAATCTTCTACTATATCGCATCCTATGTAATTTATATTAGTATTTGATTTAATAATTTCTTTCATCCAGTTAAAATCTCCACAAGCCCCATCTACTAATGTTCTGATATTAAATTGATTAAGTATCCTAGATACTTCTTTTCTAACTAAACCAGTAGACGCTAATGTCGAACCTTCTCCTGATATACTTTCGCATTTATCATTATATATCCATTTTCTTTTTGAATAAATATCATCAAACACTGTTTTAATAATACTATCTTTTTTACTAATTTTACTCATAAAATACGGATTCTCCTTCATTATTTTTGGTAATTCACCATTAAAATTATATATTCTTTCTTTAGACACTACTCTTCTAAATGGTTTTAAATATGTTTCGAAATGAGCATATGGTTCTAGCTCATTATAAGAAATAGAAAAAGACTTATTAGGGTCTATAATTTCTTTTGTTCTTGTATATATATGCATTTCCCAAGGACTATCATCATTCAACCATACTGAATCTGTTTTAAAAATTCTACCTGTAGGAGAATAATTATTAAAAGCTTGATTCATATTTAAAAGCCATACTAATGGAATGAAACCACATATTTTACTATTATTCCATCTATCTATGATATTCCTTATCTTATTAATGCTAGATTCATAATGAACTTCATCCCCATCCAGCAAAATAAAGAAATCTGTATATGTATCCTGTATTTGTAACTTTCTAACCCATCCAACGCTTCTTTTATTTTTATTATCCTTTATTTGTTGATGTACATTATTATAATTCCATATTTTTTCATTAGTATCTATTTTTATACGTTTAAAGATAATTTTATGATTAACGTCTTCTCTTAATAATTTATTAATACCTTCTATACATGTTTCATTAGTAGAACCAGTGTCATACAATAATATTTTATCAGCACAATCATATAAAGATTTAATACTATACCAAATAAAAGGTTCGTCTATTATTACACTTTGCACTGTTAAACCATGTGTATATGATCTATTACTCATATTATTTAAATTTGACATATTATAATTTAAATCTTGTATGGGAGTTCTTTCAAACGTTTGAAAATTATCTATTTTTACGTTTGATTCATTTTCTTTAAATATAATATTATTTTTAATCATATTAGGTCTTTGCCAATGTGGATTATTATTGTTTGGGAACTCATTTGTTTCCAACAATTTAACGGCAAGTGGTTTTGAATATTCATTACATAGTTTCATATTTTGAGGAGTATAAGGAGAATCATGCCAAAGATGTAAAACTTCATTGGGAGATGCTACAAATTTTTTATTATTTTCATACCATTTTAAAAAATAATAATCTTCTACAGCAAATCCTAACATAAATCTTTCATCGTATCCTTTATTTTGTATAAATGTAGATTTATTTATGGCATTACAAAGTCCGTTATAAGCCCCATTAATGGCTCCTCTATATTTACCATATACACTTTTATTTGGTAATATATTAGAATCAATAACATAATTTATATTGTCTAATAAATAATAATTAGGATATCCTATGACTACATTTTTATCTTCCAATTGTTCTGATATCCAATTTAATTCATTATTTGTAGTCCATAATACTTCAGCGTCAGTTAATATAATTTTTTCAAAAGAAGGTAAACTACACACTAAAGCATTTCTATCACAAGCCGGACAATTAGAAGCTGCTTTAAAGGGAAGAACATTTCTATCACTAATTGCATATTTTATTTGATAAAAATATTTACTCCATTTTTCTAATATTTCCAAGATATTATCAGTTGAATAACCATCGGTTATACATATTTCTATATCTTTAGGATTATATTGTTGCAACAATATATTCTTAAATTTGTATTCCAAAAAATGAGCCCTATTTTTTAACGTCATACATATTGATATTTTTTTATCCATTATATATTTCCTCATATATATTTACATATTCTTTTATTATATCTTTCGGATGCCAATATCGTTCCATCCAATTTCTATTATTATATCCGACTTCATTTATATAATTAATACCTTTCTTTATTATGTTTTCCAAACTAAAATATAAATCATCAATCCATACGTTCTCGAATGGTAGAGTAGAATTTATTATATTTTTTACTATATTATTAACATCTTCCCCCACAGAACATATAGTTAGTTTACCTAAAGCTAAACCTTCAAGTCCACTACGGTGATAAGATTTGGTAACACATTCGTCTATTATTATATTACATTTGGATTTCCTATTTATACATTCTTCTAGTGATACTTTATGAATTATATCATACTCTATACTATATCTTGATTTTAATAAATCTAATATTTCTTTTGTTTTTGTATAACCTTTATCATACCAATCTGTGTATTTAACTAATACCGAAGGTGAAAATCCTATTTTTATTTTATCTATAATATTTAAATTATATAAAGGTTCCTCAAAATTTATTATATTCCTGACTATTCTACAATTACTATATTCTGGTAACGTTGCGTGATATTGGGCTATAACTAATTTAGTAAAAGAATATTTTAGATTTGCCCTAAAAGGTTCCGTATGATATTGTATCAACTGTTTTTTATTGGTATGAATATTTTTAACATGGAAATGTACTATATCTGCATTGTCTTGTAGTGTGTTACAAACAAAGCTCTTATGTGCAGTATACTTATTTATGGCTTTAGATAATTCGTCTGGTGCCATGGCCAATGGTGTTTGTTTATATTGTTGTATAATCATTTAACTTGACTCTGTTCGAAATTTTTTAAATCATGTTCATTATCAACATCTATAATATCAAATCCTAATTTAAAAAAAATAGTATTATCATTATATAGATTTTTATTCAATATCTTTAGTTCATTTACTTTACATATAGAAAGAAAATGAGATATTTGAAATACATTTGGATATTCTTGTCTCATGTTCATGTTATGAGAAATTACTTGCTTTCCCTTGAAAGAACCTAGATCGTACATACATAAATATGGATGGGTTTTAGGCTTAAGTGCACATAGTAAAGATTTGGTCATTATTGATTTATAAAATTTTACTATATCCTTTATATGTTTAAAGGTTCTTTGAGGATATGTTAAGTACATTAATATCAAATTATCATCATCCTTTAATTTAAAATCTTTGGATACATTCGTTAAAACTTCATTTATATCAGAAGTATCAGTACACAATTCTTCTTTCCTAATATGAATGTTAATACCATAATAATATTTTTTAATATAATTTATTATATAATCATCATTTGTTGTAACAATAACTTTGTTATATAAATGTTTTGGTATACTCTGCAGAGTATAATTTATCAATAATCTATTTTTATTTGGAAATCCCTTGCTACCTAATCTTGCTGGGATAATAAAATAACATTCATCAAACAAATTCATTTAATCCTCTATTGTGTAAGTATTATTTTCTATCCATTTTTCTACTTTTTCTTTACCAAATTCTTTTTTATAATTAGATACTCTTTCTTTATAATGCTTCCATACATAATTTGTATATGGAAATTTATCTATAACTTCTATTAATTCGAACATTTCTTTTGAATCATGCTTTCTTAATCCTCTACCTAAACTTTGAAATGTTATTATCTTACTTTTAAATGATTGAATATTAATAAATTTATGAACATTTTTAAAATCTATTCCTGTACCTGTAGTATAGAAAGAAGCAAATACTATATTACCACAAGACGATTCTATTTTATTTTTAATATTCTGTCTTAATTGTACGTTAGTAGTACCATCTATATAGTATACATTTCCTTTATATTTATTAAAAAAACTAAAGAAATGTTTTTTCCCTACAATTTGATTGTGGAAAAATATCAACAAATTCTTATCTTTATCATATTCTGCAGATATTATCTTATTTATTTCTTCTTCTCTTTTTTTATTTTCAGATATATAGGTTATTTCTTCTTGATACGATTTCTTTTGCCAAGATTCTAATTCTTTATATATATCTAATATTCTCCATTTTATTTCAAAATCAGAAGATATACCTTTATCTATTAATTCATTTGTTGTTATTATTTGTTTATAATTGAATCTAAATATAGAAAATATATGATACATATCCCATTTATTCTTATCATCAAATGTACCAGTCTGACCAAATCTAAATTTACAATTAATAGAATGTTTCATTACACTTTGTATTGTTTTTACTTTACTTCTATGAACTTCATCTACTATTATAACATCAATATTTTTTAGAAATTCTTTCACATTATCAGCACATTCATTTGTATCAGATGTATTTAATGATTGAAATGTTGAAATAAATATATTATATTTTACTTTTTTAGGATTCATGAAATCCCCCAAACCCATACCAAATATATTATTATGTTTGGAGGAAATAGGCATTATAGATTTAATTATGTTATGTTCTTGTTTGGTAAATTCTTCTATCATTTGATCAATCAATTGAATGTTAGGTACTATTAATAAGAACTTGAAATTATTATCTATCTTTTCTTGGAAGTACTTATAATACATATAGTATAGAAACGATTTGCCACCCGATGTAGGGATACGTACTAAAGATTTTTTATATTTTAGGGCTTGTACTAAACCTTCTATTTGATGGTCATACGGAGTGTATGTAAATTTAGAATTTTTAATCCATTCTTTTATAGTATCTTCATTTACGAATGAAATTATTTCAGAGTATAACTCGGATTCTATTAACCATAAAGTTTCTTTTATTTTTGATGTCAAACTTTTAGTATCAATATCTTTATCTACATGATCTTTTAATTCCCTAAAGAATTCGTTGAAAAATCCAATATCCATTGCATCTGATTTTTTATTTAATCTAAAAAATGTTTTGCGACCATCCCATCTTGAATTTTTATTGAATTTAGCACCTTCTTCTATTACAGTAAATAGTCCTTCAAAATATCTTTCTATTTTTGTAATATCGGCAATATTATCAATATTCTTGTTCCAAAACAATTCTATTTTATTTTCATTCGTTTTCTTTATGAAACACATTTGATTTTTATGTTCTAGAAGTTCAGATATTTTTTCTTGCTTGGATTCAACCTCAGTTTCACTTAATATAACAATAGTGTCTTTATATACTTTCAAATTTTACATCCATTAGAATTTATATATACTAGAGCATAATTTAACTGTATGAAAAATATATAATTCTTTTAATTATATTATAACTAAAATTAGAAATTCAATATGATTTCAATTAAAGCTTTTTCAGTAGGCGTAAACTTATGTTCAATATAACCTTTAAATATGGAATTATTAGATAAGGCTTTGGCAAATGTCACTTTCTCATCTAGTGTGGATAATTTTAATTTATTACCAAAATGATCTTCTACTTCTTTACCTTCAAATACATCTTTTAACCAATAAACAAAACTACCACCACCAGTAAAATTTTCTAATTCTAAATCAAATTCTTTACCGTCTTTATCACTAACAAACCAAGGCATTTCATTTAAAAGTCTCATAGGTGTATTCATAGACAATTCTATTAAATTGTTTTGATCGGATTCTTTCATCAAAGTGAAATCACAAATGTTAAATTGTTTTAAATGACCATTCTGATCTACTATATTAAATGTTTTTAATTCTTTATTAACAGAATGAACTCTATAGTAAGCTCCATTATGCTTTTTACTATATACTAAAGAACCTTTTTGTATTTTGTCCCAAATATCATTTGGGTTCATCATTTCTTTCATAGTATTAATAGTTCTAACAGTTAGAGTTGCACCACTTTCTTCTTCATTAAAATTATTTATTAATGTCATCAATGAATCTGTATTGTTACGAATTTCTTTATAAAATAAATCATAGATACCAGATTCTGATATTCTATCTAAGAATTTCTTACCGTCATATGCTGTTATCTTTACTTGTGTCTTTCCTTTAAATTTAGTAGAACCAATTAAAACAAAACCACTATTAGTGACAATCCCACCTTCATAATGAAAAACTAATTTATCGGATGAAAGTTCGTCTATGACTATTCCTACATTAGCAGCATCTATTTCACCTGTTTTATAACCAGAATCTTCCAATCCTTCGTCACCATATCTAGACCATGTTTTAGTTAATATAAAATCTTTATTTTTGATCTCTTGAGAGGAAGGTTCTATGTCATAGAATTTTAGTACTTCTAGAATATATTGTCTTCCTTTTTCTATAGAACCTTCGCATTTAATTTCTATATACGGGGTTGTTTTATAATAAATTATAGCTGTATTTTTCTTTTCATCAAATCCATTATAAAAGAAGGACAATTTACCACGTTTTACTTCTTCACGTAACATATCTATTTTATCTTGTAACATTTCCTCTAAGATAGACATATCGTTATCATTCGTATCATTAGATTTTTTTTCTTTAATTAAATCCTTTAATATTTTAATTTCTTCTCTTACAATCTTTATACTTTGCATAAAAAAATCTCCTAAACATTTTCATATGTATTTAGGAGATTAAGGAAATAAATTTATTTAATTTTTACTACGTTCGTCCCAACATTCGGGGGATAAACCGTAAAATTCAGAAAAATCTTTTACTATTTTATCGAAATATTTTGGATGTTTGTTTTTCTTACATACATTTGCAATAGCAAGACTAACTGTAGACTCATAAAAATAATATTCTTTCTCTTTCTTTACCATACCTTATACCCACTCTTTATAAATTCTTTTATTAGTTCTTCATACCAACAATATCTATTATCATCTAAAATTTTATCATTGTTGAATTTGAATTGAGAATATATAAAATTTTTAGGTATGCCGAATGTTCTATGAAGTTTATGTGCTGCTTCTGATAATGATAACTTCATTTTTATATTACCTGATTAAAATAATTTTCTCTACTTTTAATTTTTTCTTCCTTTGTAGGTTCGTGATTGAATCTAATAAAGTATCCACCTTCTTCATTCATAATATTATCGGCTTCTACTTTATTTGAAGCCGTGAGTAAATAATCATACTTTGGTTTATAAAGGAAAATCATTATCACTCCTTAAAAAATTTTAATAGAGA